>UMCG01025842.1_pt1 | contig 34780 bp, 49 predicted proteins | sample 1964181 | NCBI WGS metagenome assembly UMCG01 (sample SAMEA4835963, study PRJEB28245) | human gut metagenome | biome: gut microbiome; material: fecal sample | place: Denmark | collected 2008 | reverse complement strand
TCGCAGCTTTAAATATAAAGGAAGAAGAAATTGAAGAATATAGAAAAAATCTTCAAGATATTTTAAATTTTGCAAACATAGTAAATAGTGTAAATACAGAAAATGTTAGTGAAACAATAGGAAGTACAAGCAATGTTAATATGTTTAGAGAAGATGAAATAAAAGAATTTGAGGATAAGGAAGCTCTAATGCAAAATGCACCTGAAAAACAGAACAATATGTTTAGTATTCCAAAAGTAATTTAAGGAGGGTAAAATGGAACTTTACGAATTAACAGTACATGAATTAATTGAGAAACTTGAAAAAAATGAAATCACATCACAAGATATAATAAACAGCTATTCAAACAGAATTAAAGAAAAGGAAAAGGATGTACAAGCTTTTGTTACTGTTACAACAGATAAAGCTTTGGAACAATCTAAAAATGTAGATAGAAAAACATCAAAATTAGCAGGTATTCCAATAGGAATAAAGGATAATATGTGCACAAAAGGAGTAAAAACAACATGTAGTTCAAAAATGCTAGAAAACTTTATAGCACCTTATGATGCAACAGTTGTAGAAAAATTAAACGAAGCCGGAATTATAAGCCTTGGAAAACTTAATATGGATGAATTTGCAATGGGAGCGTCAACAGAATATTCTGCATTTAAACCAACTAAAAATCCTTGGGACTTAAGTGCAGCACCAGGCGGTTCAAGTGGAGGAAGTGCAGCAGCAGTAGCTTCAAATATGGTACCTTGGGCACTAGGTTCAGATACAGGAGGATCAATCCGTCAACCAGCATCACTTTGTGGTGTTGTAGGACTAAAACCAACTTATGGTTTAGTTTCAAGATATGGATTAGTAGCATTTGCGTCATCACTAGACCAAATTGGTCCAATTACAAAAGATGTTGAAGATAGTGCAATACTATTAAATGTATTAGCTGGATTTGATGAAAAAGATTCAACATCAGTAAATCTTCCAAAAAAGGATTACACAAAAAGCCTAGTAAAAGATGTAAGTAAATTAAAAATAGGAGTTCCAAAAGAGTTTTTAGGAGAAGGAATAAACGAGGAAGTAAAGAAGGCTATAGAAAATGCAGTTGAAAAATATAAGAGTTTAGGAGCAACAGTAGAAGAGTGTACATTAGATATTGCAAATGAAGCATTAGCAACATATTACATTATTGCATGTGCAGAAGCAAGCTCAAATTTAGGTAGATTTGATGGTATAAGATATGGATACAGAACTAAAAACTATAATAACTTAAATGACATATTTGTAAATTCAAGAAGTGAAGGCTTTGGAGCAGAAGTAAAAAGAAGAATAATACTTGGAACTTATGTGTTATCATCAGGATATTATGATGCATATTACAAAAAAGCTCAAAAGGTTAGAACAGTAATAAAACAAGAATTTGAAAAACTATTTAAAGAATATGATTTATTACTAACACCAACATCACCAACAGTAGCATATAAGATAGGAACAAAATCAAACAATCCATTAGAAATGTATTTAGCAGATTTATGTACTGTATCAGTAAATATAGCAGGACTTCCAGGAATTTCAATACCTTGCAGAGTAGATAATTCTGGATTACCAATAGGTATGCAATTAATAGGAAAACCTTTTGGAGAGGAAACATTAATACAAGCAGCATACACTTATGAGCAGGAAATAAAATTTAGAGAAAAATATAAACCAACATTTAAAAATTAGGAGGATAATATGTTAAGAGAAGATTATGAAGTTGTAATAGGCCTAGAGGTACACGCAGAGTTATCAACAAAAACAAAAATATTCTGCTCTTGCCCAACAGAATTTGGAGGAGAACCAAATACACACTGTTGCCCAGTATGTATGGCAATGCCAGGAGCACTTCCAGTGCTTAATAAAAAAGTAGTTGAATATGCAATAAAAGCTGGCTTGGCTACAAATTGCAGCATAACAAGAGTTAGTAAAAATGATAGAAAAAACTATTTCTATCCAGACTTACCAAAGTCATATCAAATATCTCAATATGATATGCCACTTTGTACAAAAGGATATGTTGAAATAAAAACAGAAGACGGAACAAAAAAAATAGGATTAGTTAGAATTCACATAGAAGAAGATGCAGGAAAATTAAATCATGATGAATTTGGAAGAGGAAGCTTAGTAGACTTAAATAGAAGCGGAGTTCCATTAATAGAAATAGTTTCAGAACCAGATATGAGAAGCGTTGAAGAAGCAGATAGCTATCTTAAAAAACTAAAATCAATACTTGAATATATTGAGGTATCAGACTGTAAAATGCAAGAAGGTTCATTAAGAGCAGACGTAAATGTTTCAGTTAGAAAAAAGGGTGCAAAAGAACTTGGTACAAGAACAGAAATGAAAAACATGAACTCATTTAGGTCAATTACAAGAGCAATAGAATATGAAGCAGAAAGACAAATTGAAGTTATTGAAAATGGCGGAAAAATAGAGCAAGAAACATTAAGATGGGATGAAGTATCAGGCAAAACATTCTCAATGAGAGATAAAGAAAATGCACAAGATTATAGATACTTCCCAGAGCCAGATTTAGCAATTATAAACATATCTGATGAAATGATAGAAAATATAAAGAAAACATTACCAGAAATGCCAGAAAGTAGACATGAAAGATATATCAAAGAATTTAAGTTACCAGAATATGATAGTAACATTTTAACATCATCAAAGTATTTATCAGATTTATTTGAAAAAGCAACAGCAAAATGTAACAATCCAAAAGCAGTTAGTAACTGGATAATGACAGATATAACAAGAATTTTAAATGAAAAAGAACAAGAACCAAACGATATTCCTTTTACAGCTGAAGAACTTGGAAAATTAGTAATATTAATAGATAAAGGAACAATAAGTTCAAAAATAGCAAAACAGGTACTAGAAGAACTATTTGAAAATCCAAAGGATCCAGAGGATATAATTAAAGAAAAAGGTTGGATACAAATTTCTGATGAAGGAGCAATAAAAGAAGTAGTAACAAAAATCCTTGAAGCAAATCCTGCATCAATAGCAGACTACAAAGCTGGAAAGGATAGAGCATTAGGATTTTTAGTAGGACAAGCAATGAAGGAAACACGAGGAAAAGCAAATCCACAATTATTAAACAAAATGTTCTTAGAAGAATTAAATAAATAATGAAAAAAACCCTCTAACTTAAGAGGGGCTTTTCATTGGAGTTTAATCGTCGTAAAATTCGTAATCGTCAGGAAGATCAAATTCATCCTCAAAACAATCACTATACTCACAGGTTTTGCAATCATTAGGGCAATCGCAAACCGAGTCTTTTAATTTGCAACTATTACAATCATCGTCGCAAATATCAAGAGCACATGGACATACAGAACAATTACCTCTTAAAAGGCAATGTGGACAAGTGTCATCATCTTCCTCTTCATCATCTATTTCAAGCTGACATTTTTCATCAGGAGAATTAGAGTGAGTGAGTCTAACACGTAAAATTGCATAAGGCTCACGAGGACAAGCGAGGATTGAGCAACCAGATTCAGCATGAATATATACTAAATCAACAACAGGTGCACAAATTGAAACAGCACCAAGGGATAAAATGGTATCTGCACTTACAAATTCAGGTGCGTTGATGATAATGTCTCCACCTGCTTCAAGGCTAGCAACTAAAACATTCCCTTCTGCATAGAAATTTCCGGTAATGACAATGTCGTCATAAAGGGAAAAGTCTTCAGTGCAGAATACGTCACAATCGAAAACCTTAATATCCCGTTTTTCCATAATTCAACCTCCAAAAAAATATTATTTAATTCCCAAAGGAAATTTCATACTCTATTATACCATAGGTTTCCATAATATGCAATTACTGTCTAACTTTTTGAATTTTATCACTAGCCAAAGCACCAACTAAAAAACATACAAAGAATGTTAGACTACATTTAACTACAGAATAACCAGTTTCAAATGCAATATGTGAAACTGGATTTTGCATATATAAAAACAAAATATATGTAGCTAAAAGCCCTAAAACAAAGGCAAATTTAAAACCATTTTTCATAACCTTAATAATAGTAATATCAATATCTTTAAAATCACTAATTAATTTCTTCATAAGTAAAACCTCCTAAAACCATGTTAACATAAAACAAAAGAAAAAGCAAAGGTAATTTATGGGAACATAAATGTTGATTTAATAATAAATAAAATCCAACAAGGACATTGAAAAAATTATATATTCACTTTTGGCTTACTATATAAGAAATTAGGAATACTTGACAATAACCTAGCGCAAGTAGTATCATATACATATGACAGTTGGGGAAAATTAATAGCAATTAAAGACGCAAACGGAAATGAAATAACAGATACAACAAATATAGGGCTAATAAATCCATATAGATATAGAAGTTATAGATACGATACCGAAACAGGGCTATATTACTTAAATTCAAGATACTACAACCCAGAATGGGGAAGGTTTATAAATGCGGACGGAATGATATCAACGGGACAAGGACTACTTGCGCATAATATGCATGTATACTGTGAAAACAATACTGTAAATAGAATGGATTTATTAGGAGATAGTTGGGTAAGTGTATTAAAAAATGCTACAGCTAATTTTGTAACTAATATTGTAAAAAAGACAGCAGAAGTTGTTAATGCTATAGCACAAAAAAATAATGTTGTACTATCATCAAGCAATAATGGTCATGGAAATTTACCTCTAACAGGTGAGCCAAATTCAACCGTAAAAAAGCCCAATGGAGATACACGTGCTTATGGACCAGATGGAAGAGCTACAAAAGATACTGACTACAGTCATCCGAGTCGTCATCCTGAATTGAAGAATCCTCACGAGCATGACTGGGAATGGGATAACAATGGAGTACCTAACAGAGGGAAAGCTCATAACTTTGAAAATATTGGGGTTGCACTTGGAACAGGAGTAGGGATTGGATTTGGAGGATATCTATTATATAGAGGAATAAGAATGATACCGTCATTATTTCCTGCTTTATGGTGGACAATTCCAGCAAATGTAGTAGCACCATAAATGTAAAAGGAGAAGATTTTATGAATAAAGGAATAGAATTTAAAATACCAAATGAATTCGGAAATTATTTAAAACAAATTTTTGATAAAGTTGATTCTACAAATTACATATGGAAAATCGAAGAGACTGAAGCTTATATAGATGGAGTAACTAATTTATTTGAGATGGATAAATACTCAAATCATGATTTTAAAAATATAATTTCTCAAGAAAAATATTACACAGTGTTTGCGAATATAAAATTATATGAAACAGAAGATAAAATTGTAATAAGAAATTATTCAGATTTTTTAAATAGTTCGTGCATTCTTATACTATTTATAACTGATAATGTTTTCGTTGAAGTATATTCAAAAAGTGAAGATATATTAAAAATCATATATGAAAATGCTTTAAAAAGCAAATTTACTGGTCTCAACTACATAACGGAAAATAATATTAAACGTAAAGATTTTTCTGCGTATAGTGATTGATACCATGGGGGTGCCATTGGGGACAGAGATTTTTTCAATAAACTATTTATTTCTAATATGACGAAACAGAAAGCATAGTAGGAATAAACTACAACGGAACAGAATATTGGTATATCAAAAACCTACAAGGAGATATAATAAGTAGAATAATTGCTGGGATTTTACAAATATTGTTCTTAAATGTGAATCGTGAAGGGAAAATTTAGTATGGAATTTGTAAAAATCATTTGGCTATCATTAGGCTCAATATTAACTTTATTTGTCTTAACTAAAATAATGGGAAACAAAGAAATGTCGCAGCTAAATATGTTTGATTATGTAATAGGTATAACAATAGGTTCAATAGCGGCAGAAATGTCTACTGCTCTGGAAAGTAGCTTTGTTCAGCCACTATAACAGCAATGATAGTATATGCTGTTGTAACAATAATAATATCAAGCATTTTGAGAAATTCTCCTCCTTATATTGACTTTTTGCGACATTAAATATAGAATATATATATGTGTTAATAGTATTTAGCACATGGAGGGGAAGATATTTATATGTTTGGACACAGAAGCGATGGAAGAAAAATTAAAAATTTACCAGCATTTTTCAAGGTAATACCTAGTGTAATGCTAGAAAGGAATGATTCACAAGTACTATATAAGCAAGATATTCCAATAAAATACTTAGATGAGTATATAGATAATAAAGCAAAAGAAGAAATAAAAATTGGTTATATGCATATTATCTATGCAGCAATAGTAAGAGTAATTGCTGAAAGACCACGATTAAATAGATTTGTTATGAATGGTACAACTTATGCAAGAAATAAAATATATGTATCTCTTGCAATTAAAAAGAATCTTACAGATGATGGAGTAGAAACAACAACTAAAACTGAATTTCAAGGTACAGAAAACATTTTTGAGGTAAAAAAGAAACTAGATGATATAATTGAACAAAATAGGGAAATTGAAACAAATAACGAAACAGATAAATTAGCTAAAACACTTAGCTTAATACCAACAGGTTTTATTAGGGTTGCTGTAAAATTCTTAAAATTTTTAGATAGACATGGACTATTACCTAAGGCAGTAATAAAAGCAAGCCCATTTCATACAAGTGTATTTTTAACAAATGTAGGTTCACTTGGAATTGACACAATATATCATCACTTATATAACTTTGGAACAACAAGTATGTTCTTTTCAATGGGAAAAAAGAAAAAAAGTTACATATATGAAGATGAAGAAATAAAAGAAGAAAAGTGTATAACACTTGCATTTGTAGGAGATGAGAGAATTTGTGATGGATACTATTATGCAAACTCTTTCAAAACACTATTTAGATATTTAAGAAAACCAGAACTACTAGAAACAAAACCAGAATTTAAACAAGATGTAGATTAAAAGAAAAGTCCCAAATTCATGGGACTTTTTTGTAGCTTACCTGCATTGAGCCCTTCCATTTACAGCCATTTTGTGATATAATAATTAAATGATTTTTTAAAAAAGAGGAGAACTTGATGAACGATATAGTAAAAATATTACCCAACTTTAAAAAGTTTAGTGATTATATTTCAAATGTAAAAAATAATACAAATCCAATTATGCTTTCTGGTTTAACAGATAGTGGAAAGGTGCATTTTGCCTATTCCACTTACTTTTATGCAGAAAAACCTATATGCATAATTACATATAACGAGTTACAAGCAAAAAAAATTATAAAAAACCTAGAATATTTTGAGAGTAACATAAATTTCTTTCCTAAAAAAGAAATTATGGCTTATGATTACTTAGCTGAAAGTAAAGACGTAACATATAGCAGAATTGCTTGTTTAAATGATATTTATAACAAAAAAGCAAAAATTATTGTAACAACAATAGAAGCTGTAAGCCAAAAAATAATTCCAGAAGAAGTATTATACAAAAATATTTTAGAACTTAAACTTGGAGATACAATTCAGTTAGAGGATATAAAGAAAACCCTTGTAGCTCTTGGATATGAAAGACAAGAAGTAGTAGAAAACAAGGCTGAATTTAGTGTAAGGGGCGGAATTATTGATGTTGCAGTATCTGAAAAAGAAGGCATACGTATAGAACTATGGGGAGACGAAATAGATTCTATTAGAACATTTGATATAAATACACAAAGGTCAAAAGATAAAAAAGAAACAATAAAAATTTACCCAGCAAATGAATTCTTGTTAGAGAAAACACTAGAAGAGGTAGCTCAAAATATAGAAGATGAAAAAGATAAACAAGATATATTATCTGGAAATTATGCTACAAAAATAGATAAATACTGGGATTTATTTTATTCTAACCCTAACAGCACATTTATAGAATATATAAAAGATGATTATTTGATTTTTTTAGATGAAGTTAGCAAACTAAAAGCAAGGTCTGACAATATAGTAAAAGATACAAATTCATTAATACAAAATTTAATGGAAAAAAATCGTTATGTACCAGACTTACTAAAAAAAATAGGAGACTATATAGACTTTCTAGATAAAATAAAAAATATCCAAACAATTTATTTAGAAAATAAAGACATTGGATTCGTAGATAAACAAAGTATGCATGCAAAAAGAAACGGATATAGCTTTAGCTATAGGGAGGTTAACTTTTTTCGTAGTTCAATGGATTTATTGTTTAAGGAAGTACAAAAAGGGCTTGGAGAAAATACAACCATAGCCATTCTTTGTGGTGCTCAAAGCAATATAAAAAGAACTAAAGATTTACTTGCAGAAAAAATAAATAATCCAAGACAATTAGAAAAATTAATAATAACAGAAGGCTCTCTTACAGAGGGCTTTGAGTGCTATGATTTTAACTTATTAGTAATATCAATAGAAGAATTATTTAATATACCTAGAAAAAGAAAAAGAGCACCAGAACAGTTCAAACAGGGAGAAACAATAATTTTCTCTGACCTAAAGGTAGGAGACTATATTGTTCATAGAACCAATGGAGGAGGGCAATTTATTGGAATTAATACTATTACAGCAGCAGGAGCTACAAAAGACTATATAAAAATAAAATATAAAGATGATGGAGTATTGTATGTTCCAACAAGCAACTTAGATAATGTAAAAAAATATATAGGTTCTGGAGATGGAATACCAAGACTTAATAAGCTAGGAAGTAAAGAGTGGGCAAAAGCAAAAGCAAAAGTAAAATCAAATTTACAAGAAATTGCAAAAGACTTAATAGAGCTTTATGCCAAAAGAGAAAAAGCAAAAGGATTCATGTTCTCAAAAGATACAGAATGGCAAAAAGAATTCGAAGAAAAATTTCCTTATACTGAAACAAATGACCAATTAAGAAGCATAGAAGAAATGAAAAAAGACATGGAAAGCGAAAAACCAATGGATAGGCTACTTTGTGGAGACGTTGGATATGGAAAAACAGAGGTTGCTTTGAGGGGTGCATTTAAAGCATGTATGGACCAAAAACAGGTTGCATATTTAGCACCAACAACAATTCTAGCAGGTCAACAATATGAATCATTTAAGGAAAGAATGAAAGATTATCCAATAAGAATAGAATTATTAAATAGATTTGTTCCAGCATCAAAACAAAAAGAAGTAATCCAAGGCTTAAAAACAGGAGAAGTTGATATAGTAATAGGAACACACAAATTACTAAATGACCAAATTGAATACAAAAACTTAGGATTGTTAATAATAGATGAAGAGCACAGATTTGGTGTAAAACATAAGGAAAAAATAAAGAAACTAAAAAACAATATAGATGTATTAACAATGACGGCAACACCAATACCAAGAACTCTTCACATGTCTATAGTGGGAGTAAGAGATATGTCTTGCCTATATGAACCACCACAAAATAGAAGGCCTGTGCAAACCTATGTATTAGAATATGATGAAGAAGTTGTAAAAGAGGCAATAACAAAAGAACTAGAAAGAGAAGGACAGATATTTTACCTTTACAACAATGTTGAAAATATAGATAAAAAAGCAGATGAAATATCAGCATTAGTTCCAAACGCAAGAATTGCTTATGCACATGGACAAATGTCAGGAAGAGAAATAGAAGACATAATGGAACAATTTATAAACAAAGAAATTGATGTACTAGTTTGCACAACAATTCTTGAATCTGGAATAGACATTCCAAATGCAAACACAATAATAGTAGAAAATGCAGATAGACTAGGTCTAGCACAGCTATACCAAATACGTGGAAGAGTTGGAAGAAGCGATAAACAAGCGTATGCATATATAACATACAGAAGAGACAAAATGATAACAGAGGTAGCAGAAAAAAGATTAAAAGCAATTAAAGAATTTACAGAATTTGGTTCAGGCTTCAAAATAGCAATGAGAGACTTGGAAATTAGAGGTGCTGGAAGTATGCTAGGAGAAATTCAGCATGGTCATATAGATGAAGTCGGATATGATACATACTGTAAAATCTTAGATGAAGTAATAAAAGAACAAAAAGGAATAAAAGTTGAAGAAGAACCAGAAGTAACAATAGATATAGACGTATCAACATATATACCAGATACATATATAGAAAATACAGACCAGAAAATGGAAAGCTATAGAAACATTGCTGTTTGCAGAACAGAGGAAGACTTTAAAAATATAGAAGAAGACTTAACAGATAGATTTGGAAAAATGCCAGATGAAGTAAACAATTTAATTAAAATTGCAAAATTAAAAGAATTGTGCAAAAATAGTGGTATAATAAAGGTTGTTCAGAAGCAAAATAATATAATACTATACTTTGAACCAGAAAAATTCACTTTAGACATGACAGATTTAATACACAAATTTGGAGATAAAATAAAATTCTCAACAGGAATTACACCTTACATAACATACAAGGTACAAAAGCAAGACAATGTAATTATGGAAATTGAGGAATTATTAAAAAATGAAAGGGTTGATTAAATGCTAATAACCAGTAAAGATAATGAAACAATAAAACACATACGTAAATTAAAAGAAAAAAAATATAGAGATCAATATGGAGAATATATAGTAGAAGGAATAAAACTTATAAATGAGGCAATAGAAGAAAAACAAAATGTAAAAACCATAATAGTATGTGATAACTGCAATAAAGAAGCACTAAATCAAAATTCAATGTATGAAGTTGCAAAACTTGACTGCATATATGTAGATGAAAAAGTATTTAATACAATTACAGAGGTGAAAAATCCTCAAGGAATATTAGCAGTAGTAGAAAAACAAAACAAGGAAAAACAAATAAATTTTAACGAAGACATAATAGTAGTTTTAGATGATATACAAGACCCAGGAAATTTAGGAACAATACTAAGAACAGTAGATAGTGTAGGGCTAAGCCAAATAATAGTATCTAAAAAATCTGGAGATGTATATAATTCAAAAGTAGTACGTTCAACCATGGGAGCAATATTTAGAGTAAATGTAATTGAAAGTGAAAATCTAAAAGATACAATAAAAGAGATAAAAAAACATAAATTTAATGTAATTTCTACATCATTAGATACAGATAAGAGCTTGTATGATATAAATTTAAACAAAACAGTAATTGTAATAGGAAATGAAGCAAATGGTGTATCAAAAGAAATACAAGAACTATCAGACATAAAAATTAAAATTCCAATGCTTGGAAAAACAGAAAGTCTAAACGCCTCAGTAGCAACGGGAATAGTGCTATATGAATATGTAAGACAGAAGATTTCAAAATAAAAAGAAGCTATGGAAACATAGCTTCAAAATTTTACATAAAAATTTCACAAATTTTACCAAAAGTATTGACAAAATTAGACTACACGCAGTATAATAGATATTGCGTGTAGATTTGCGTTGAAGCGAAATGTGGCTACATTATTATAATGGAGGGAACTTTCGTGGAGTATGTCTTGGCTAAGACCTAGGCGGATAAGTTAGAAAAATAGCACTTGTCCTAGCTAACACTAGGATAAAAAAATGGATTAAAATGAAACACCAGGGTGCGTTAATAACTTTCCTCGGGCAATATTAATTTAAGATTTTCTTTGAGAGATGCCAAACTTAAAGAAAACTAAAAACAAATTAAAAGGAGGGAATTTAACATGGCAAATGAAGCAGAAGTTGCAAAAACAGAAAAAGTTCTAAAAGGAACTAAGAAACCAGTAGCTAAAACAGCTAACAAAAAACCAGCTGCAAAAACAGAAAAAGCTACTAAAGGAACTAAAAAGGTGATGGCTACAAGCGAAAAAATAAGAATAAGATTAAAAGCTTATGATCACGTTCTTATAGATCAGTCTGCTGAAAAGATAGTAGATACTGCTAAAAGAACAGGAGCTAAAGTTTCAGGTCCTATTCCACTACCAACAAAAAGAGAAGTAGTAACAATAATTCGTTCACCACACAAACACAAAGATTCAAGAGAACAGTTCGAAATGAGAACACATAAGAGAGTTATAGATATTTTATATCCAACTCAAACAACAGTTGATAGTCTAATGAAATTAGAATTACCAGCAGGCGTTGACATAGAAATTAAACTTTAATTTTAAATAGGTTAAAATAAAATGACCAAGCTAGTAAAAATGCTAGCCAATAGTTAGGAGGAATATTAATGAAAAAAGCAATTTTAGGAAAGAAAATAGGAATGACTCAAATATTTGACGAAAAAGGAGCAGCTATTCCAGTTACTGTAGTTGAAGCAGGTCCATGTACAGTAGTACAAGTTAAAACAAAGGACGCTGATGGATATGAAGCAATTCAATTAGGTTTTGGAGAAGTTAAAGAAAACAAACTTATAAAACCAGTAAAAGGACACTTCACAAAAGCAAGTGTTACTCCAAAAAAACATTTAAGAGAATTTAGATTAGAAGAAATTTCTTACAATGTAGGAGATGAAATAAAAGCTGATATATTTACAGCAGGTGAAGCAGTTGATGTTACAGGAACATCAAAAGGTAAAGGATTCCAAGGTGTTATTAAACGTCATGGACAATCAAGAGGTCCAATGGGACATGGTTCTATGTACCACAGAAGACCAGGTTCAATGGGTTCAACATCAACACCAGGTAGAGTTTATAAAGGAAAGAACTTACCAGGACACATGGGAGTTGAAACAGTTACAGTTCAAAATCTAGAAATCGTAAAAGTAGATTTAGATAAAAACGTATTATTAATAAAAGGTAGTGTTCCAGGAAATAAAGGAGCTATCCTAAAAATAAGAAATTCAGTAAAGAGTACAAAATAGTAAGAAGGGAGAGAAAACGAAATGCCTAAAATAGATGTATACAATATAGAAGGTAAAAAAGTAAGTGATATAGAATTAAATGAAAACGTATTTGGAATTAAACCAAACGAAAAAATCGTTCATATTGCTTTAGTAAATTACATGGCAAATCAAAGACAAGGCACAGCTAGCACAAAAACAAGAGCAGAAGTTGCTGGTGGTGGAAGAAAGCCATGGAAACAAAAAGGAACAGGTAGAGCAAGACAAGGAAGTATTAGAGCACCACAATGGATTAAAGGTGGTATAGCTTTAGGACCAAAACCAAGAGATTATAGCTACAGAATAAACAAGAAAGAAAGACAACTAGCAATAAGATCAGTATTAAGTTCTAAAGTATTAGAAAACAACCTAGTTGTTGTTGATAAATTAGACTTAAATGAAATTAAAACAAAAAATATGGTAAATGCATTAGAAAACTTAAAAATAGAAGGAAAAACACTAATTGTTTTACCAGAAAAGAACTTAAATGTTCAAGCATCAAGCAGAAATATTGAAGGAGTTAAAACAACATTAACAAATACAATAAATGTTTATGATTTATTAAAATACAACAAATTAGTTTTAACAGTTGATAGTGTTAAAAACTTAGAGGAGGTGTATGCTTAAATGAAACCAGAAGAAATAATTGTAAAACCAATAGTAACAGAAAAAAGCAACACAGGACTTCAAGAAGGAAAGTATACATTCCAAGTTGCAAAGAAAGCAACAAAGGTTCAAATAGCAAATGCAGTAGAAGCTCTATTCAACGTTAAAGTATTAAATGTAAATACAATGACAGTTAAAGGAAAAGAAAAAAGAGTTGGAGCACATGCAGGAAAAAGACCAGATTGGAAAAAAGCAATAGTAACTATCGATACAAACCCAGCTGAAGTAACATACCTAAGCAAAGGTGGAAAAGAAGTAAAACTAGATAAGAAATATAAAGATTCAATCGATGAATTCATGGGTGCTTAATTAACACCTAAAATTATCTGGAAAAAACCAGGAAAACAAATAAATATCTGCAGAGTGGAGCAGGAAAAAATCCACAAATATTTTAAGCAAGAGAATTTAGCAAAAACGAGTAGTACTAGGAAAGCGAAAGAAAAAAAACACAGACTATACAAAAGTATGTCGAGCATTTTTGATTGAGCTTGACAACGTAATACGAAGTTTTTCATGAATTCGAGAAAGGAAAAGAGAAAATGGGAATAAAAACATTTAGACCATACACACCATCAAGAAGAAACATGACAACATTGACAAACAACGAAATAACAAAAACAACACCTGAAAAATCTTTATTAGACACAAAAAAGAAAAATGCAGGTAGAAATTCTTATGGTAGAATAACAGTTAGACATCAAGGCGGAGGAAACAGACAAAAATATAGAATAATTGATTTTAAAAGAAAAAAAGATAACATGGAAGCACAAGTTATCGGAATTGAATACGATCCAAATCGTACAAGTAATATAGCTTTAATTCAATATGAAGATGGAGAAAAAGCATATATATTAGCTCCAGTTGGATTAACAGATGGAGACAAAGTTATATCTGGTGAAAACGTAGATATAAGACCAGGAAACTGCTTACCAATAGCAAATATTCCAGTTGGTACTTTAATTCACAACATAGAATTAAACCCAGGTCAAGGTGGAAAATTAGTAAAAGCTGCTGGTGGAGAAGCTCAACTTATGGCTAAAGAAGGAGAATATGCACACGTAAGATTACCTTCAGGAGAAATGAGATTAATAAGAGCAAAATGTAGAGCAACAATAGGAACAATAGGTAACCTAGACTATGCAAACATTAAATTAGGAAAAGCAGGAAGAACAAGACACATGGGCGTTAGACCAACAGTTAGAGGTTCTGTTATGAACCCAGTAGATCACCCACATGGTGGTGGTGAAGGTAGAGCACCAGTAGGACATAGTGGACCACTTACTCCTTGGGGCAAACCAGCAATAGGATATAAGACAAGAAAGAAAAATAACAAAACAGACAAATATATAGTAAAGAGAAGAAAATAAAAAGGAGGAAAATCTAATGTCAAGATCTAGTAAGAAAAAACCATTCGTAGCACCAGAACTATTAAAGAGAGTAGAAGCTATGAATGAAAGCGGAACAAAACAAGTTTTAAAAACTTGGTCAAGAGCTTCTACAATTTATCCACAAATGGTAGGACACACAATAGCAGTTCATGATGGAAGAAAACATGTTCCAGTATATATATCAGAAGAAATGATTGGACATAAATTAGGAGAATTTGCTCCAACAAGAACATTTAGAGGACATTCAGGAGAAAAGAAAACAGACGTAAAATAGTCTAAAAAATATTAATAGGAGGTAACTTAGAATGCCAGAAGAAAATAAAGTACTAGAAGCAACAGCTACACTAAGATTTGCTAGAATATCAGCTAGAAAAGTTAAAATAGTAGCAGACCTTATAAGAGGCAAAAAAGTTGATGAAGCCTTAGCAATAGTAAAATTTACACCAAAGGCATCATCTGAAACAATAGAAAAATTATTAAAATCAGCAATAGCAAATGCAGAAAACAACCATGGTATGAATAGAGGAAACCTAGTAGTTAGTGAAATTTATGCAAACCAAGGTCCAACAATGAAGAGAATAAGAGCTGCATCAAAAGGCTCAGCTGCAAGAATAAGAAAAAGAACAAGTCATGTTACAATTAAGTTAAGAGAAGTTTAAGGAGGGAGTTTAAGATATGGGACAAAAAATGCATCCACATGGATTAAGAGTTGGTGTTATTAAAGATTGGGATTCTAAATGGTATGCAGATTCAAAGAATTTTGCTGATTATTTAGTAGAAGACCACAAAATCCGTGAATATGTAAAGAAAAAATTATTCGTTAGCGGTATTTCTAAAATAGAAATAGAAAGAACAGCTAAATTTGTAAAAGTAAATGTTTATACAGCTAAACCAGGTGTTGTTATAGGCAAAGGTGGTAACTTAGCTGAAAGTTTAAAACAAGAATTATCTAAAATGATAAACAAAGAAGTAAACTTAAATATAGTTGAAGTTAAAGATGTTGATACAAATGCTCAATTAGTAGCAGAAAACATCGCAGGACAACTAGAAAGAAGAATTTCATTCAGAAGAGCAATGAAACAATGTATGCAAAAAGCAATGAAAGCAGGAGCTCTAGGAATCAAATCATCTGTATCAGGACGTTTAGGTGGAGCTGATATGGCAAGAACAGAATTCTACAAAGAAGGAACAATTCCACTACAAACATTAAGAGCAGACATTGATTACGGCTTTGCAGAAGCAGATACAACTTATGGAAAGATAGGTGTAAAAGTTTGGATATATAAAGGAGAAGTTCTTCCAACAAAGAAAATTAAAACAGAAGGAGGAGAACAATAATGCCAGTAATGCCAAAAAGAACAAAATATAGAAAAATGCAAAAAGGTAGAAATAGAGGAAAAGCAACAAGAGGAAATGTTGTAAATGAAGGTGAATACGGATTACAAACATTAGAAGCTGGATTAATAACAGCAAATCAAATCGAAGCTGCACGTATTGCTATGACACGTTATATTAAAAGAGGTGGAAAAGTTTGGATTAAAATATTCCCAAACAAACCAATAAGCAAGAAACCTGCTGAAACTCGTATGGGTAAAGGTAAAGGAGCTGTTGAATATTGGGTAGCACCAGTTAAACCAGGTAGAGTATTATTTGAATTAGCAGATGTTACAGAAGACATTGCAAGAGAAGCTTTAAGATTAGCTGCACACAAATTACCAGTAAAAACAAAGTTTGTAACAAGAGAACTTAAACAAGGTGGTGATTGTCAATGAAGATAGAAAAAATAAGAGAAATGTCTTCAGAGGACTTAAATAAAGAATTAGGAGAATTAAAAACTGAATTATTCAAATTAAGATTTAATTTAGCAACAAACGGTTTAGATAATCCTATGAAAATAAAAGAAACAAAGAAAGATATAGCTAGAATAAATACAGTATTAAAAGAAAGAGAGTTAGCTTAAGTAGATAAAAGGAGGATTAAATAATGGAAGAAAGAAATCTTCGTAAAGTTATGATTGGTACAGTAACATCTAACAAAATGGATAAAACAGTAGTTGTATCAGTTGAAACAAGTGTAAAACATCCTATTTATGGTAAATTTGTTAAAAGCACATATAAATTAAAAGCACATGATGAAGAAAACGTTTGCCAAATCGGAGACAAAGTTAAAGTAATGGAAACTAGACCTCTATCAAAAGATAAAAGATGGAGAGTAGTTGAAGTTGTAGAAAAAGCAATAATAAAATAAACGAATTTTTGATTAGGTTTACAAGATTGTAAACAAGTAAGAGTATAAATAAAAGGAGGAAACCTAGAATGATTCAACAACAATCTAAATTAAAAGTAGCAGATAACACAGGTGCAAAAGAATTAATGTGCATTAGATGTTTAGGCGGTTCACATAGAAAATTTGCTGGTGTTGGAGATGTTATAATAGCATCAGTTAAAAGTGCTATACCAACAGGTGTTGTAAAGAAAGGTGACGTTGTTAAAGCAGTTATAGTAAGAACAAAAAAACCTATAAAAAGAGCAGACGGATCTTATGTAAGATTTGACGAAAACGCAGCAGTTATAATACGTGATGATGGAACTCCAAAAGGAACACGTATATTTGGACCTATAGCTAGAGAATTAAGAGATAAAGATTACATGAAAATTTTATCTTTAGCTCCAGAAGTTCTATAGTACAAATGGAAGAACAATATAAATTAAGAAGGAGGGAAAACCTTTATGAAAATAAGAAAAGGTGATACAGTTCAAGTTTTATCAGGAAATGATAAAGGAAAAACTGGAGAAGTTTTAAAAGTAATGCCAAAACAAGAAAAAATAGTTGTTAAAGGTGTAAATATTAGAAAAAAACACATCAAACCTAGAAAACAAGGTGATGAAGGTGGAATTGTACCAGTAGAAGTAGCAATACATTCAAGCAAAGTAAATGTTATGTGTTCTAAGTGCAATAAACCTGCAAGAATAGGTTATAAAATAGAAAAAGATGAAAAAGTTCGTATTTGTAAAAGATGTGGCACAATTATCAAATAAAAAAGGAGGGAAATTTAAGAATGGAAGTATTAAGAGAACAATATCAAAATGAAGCTGTACCTGCATTAATGAAAAAATTTGGTTACAAATCAATTATGCAAGTTCCAAAGCTTGAAAAGATAGTTATAAATATAGGCTTAGGAGATACAAAAGAAAATCCTAAAGCATTAGATAACGCAGTTGCTGATTTAACAGCTATAACAGGACAAAAACCAGTTATAACAAGAGCTAAAAAATCAATAGCAGCATTCAAATTAAGAGAAGGTGCAAATGTTGGATGCAAAGTTACATTAAGAAATGATAAAATGTATGATTTTGCATACAAACTATTCAATGTATCTTTACCAAGAGTAAGAGATTTTAGAGGATTACCAAACAATTCATTTGATGGAAAAGGAAATTACTCTTTAGGAATAAAAGAACAAGTAATATTCCCAGAAATTGAATATGAAAAAATAGATAAAATAAGAGGTATGGATATTATATTCGTTACTACAGCTAATTCAGACGAAGAAGCTAAAGAACTATTAAAATTATTGGGAATGCCTTTTAGAGCTTAAACCAAGTAAAAAGGAGGAAAATAAAAAATATGGCTAAAAAATCTATGATTGTTAAACAACAAAAAGAACAAAAATACCAAACTAGAGAATATAATAGATGCAAATTATGCGGAAGACCTCATGGATATATTAGAAAATATGGAATTTGCCGTATATGTTTTAGAGAATTAGCACATAAAGGTGAAATACCAGGTGTAAAGAAATCAAGCTGGTAGAATTAATACATTAAAAATAAAGAAGGAGGAGAAAAAATGGTTACAACAGATCCAATCGCAGATATGTTAACAAGAATTAGAAATGCAAGTCAAGCAAATTTCAAAACAGTTGATATTCCAGCATCAAATATGAAGAAAGACATTGCAGAAATATTATTTAATGAAGGTTATATAAAGGCTTATGAGGAAATAAACAATGATAATCAAGGAATTATTAGAGTAAGCCTAAAATATACAGAAAAAGGTAAAAAAGTTATATCTGGATTAAGAAGAATAAGCAAACCAGGTTTAAGAATATATGCTTCTAAAGAAGAACTTCCTAGAGTATTAAATGGTTTAGGAATAGCACTTATATCAACATCAAAAGGAATAATGACAGACAAGAAAGCACGTGAATTAGGTGTTGGTGGAGAAGTATTAGCATATATATGGTAATTTTAAAATTAGAGGTAGATTATAGACCACTAAGAAAAAAGGAAGGAGATATTTAGTTATGTCAAGAATAGGAAATAAACCAATTACAGTTCCAGAAAATGTTGAAATAAAAGTTGATGGAAATAAAATAACTGTAAAAGGACCTAAAGGAACTCTAGAAAAAGAATTACACCCAAATATGAAAATAACATTAGAAAACAATGTTATCACAGTTACAAGACCAGATGATGAACCTCAAAATAGAAGTTTACATGGTTTAACAAGAACATTAATAAACAACATGATTAATGGTGTTGTAAATGAATATACTAGAGAACTAGAAATAAATGGTGTAGGTTACAGAGCTGCAAAACAAGGAAACAAATTAGTTCTAACACTTGGATATTCACATCCAGTAGAAATGGTAGAACCAGAAGGAATCAAATACGAAGTTCCAACACCAAACCAAATAATAGTAAAAGGTATGGATAAAGAACTTGTAGGAGAAATGGCAGCAGTTATAAGAACAAAAAGACCACCAGAGGTTTATAGAGGAAAAGGTATTAAATATGTTGAAGAACATATTAGACGTAAAGTTGGTAAGACAGGTAAGAAATAAAATTTCTAATTTATTATAAGAAAAAGGAGGAAAAAAGTAATGGTTTCTAAAACTAATAGAAAATTAGAAAGAGAAAGAAGACATAAAAGAGTACGTACAAAAGTTATGGGAACTACAGAATGTCCAAGACTATGTGTATTTAGAAGTAATGCAAATGTATATGCTCAAGTAATTGATGATACTAAGGGAGTAACTTTAGTTCAAGCATCAACATTAGATAAAGAAGTTAAAACAAAACATTCAAATAAAGAAGCAGCTAAAGAAGTTGGAACACTAGTTGCAAAAAGAGCATTAGAAAAAAATATCAAAACAGTAGTTTATGATAGAGGCGGATATGTATATCATGGTGTTGTAAAAGAATTAGCAGAAGCTGCAAGAGAAGCAGGCTTAGAATTCTAATTTATAGAAAGGAGTAATAATTTTAATGGAAGAAAAGACAATGGAATTTAAAGAAAAAGTTGTAGCTATTAACAGAGTTGCAAAAGTTGTTAAAGGTGGTAGAAATTTTAGATTTAGTGCAGTAGTCGTTGTTGGTGACGAAAACGGTCATGTAGGTATTGGAAATGGTAAAGCAGCTGAAGTTCCAGACGCAATTAAAAAAGCTATTGAAGATGCTAAAAAGAATTTAATAGAAGTTCCAATTGCAGGAACAACAGTACCACACGAATATTTAGGTACATTCGGTTCAGCAAGTGTACTTATTAAGCCAGGAGCAGAAGGTTCTGGACTTATTGCTGGAGGTAGTGTAAGACCTATACTTGAACTTGCAGGATATAGAGACATAAAAACTAAAGTTATAGGAACAAACAATCCAAGAAATGTAGGATATGCTACAATGAATGCTTTAGAAAATATGGCAACAGCAGAAAACATAGCTAAAAAGAGAGGCAAAAAAGTAGAAGAAATATTATAATTTAATACTTTTTGCAAGATGTATATTTAAAAATAATAAAGAATAAAGTTTATTCTTTGAAAACTTTAAAGGAGGGAAAATCGATGAAATTAGGAAACATAAAGTCTGCTACTGAAAATGAAACAAGAAAAAGAGTTGGACGTGGAATTGGTTCAGGACTTGGAAAAACATCAGGAAGAGGACATAAAGGACAAAAAGCAAGATCTGGCGGAGGAGTAAGACGTGGATTTGAAGGTGGTCAAACACCATTATATAGAAGATTACCTAAAAGAGGATTTAAAAACATCTTTGCTAAAAACTATACAGAAGTTACTTTAACAATGCTTAATAAAGCTACAACAGAAAAAGTTACAGCTGAAAGTTTAATAAAAGACGGAATAATCAGTAAAGCAAACGATGGAATAGTTATTTTAGGAACTGGAAAATTAGAAAAGAAATTAACAGTTAAAGCAACTAGATTCACAACTTCAGCTGCCAAAGCAATAGAAGCAGCTGGTGGAAAAGTTGAGGTGATTTAATTTGTTTAAAACAATAAAAAACGCTTTTAAAACTCCAGAGATTAGAAACAGAATATTATATACATTACTTTTAATAGTAATTTTTAGATTTGGATGTTTTATCACAGTACCTGGTGTTGATAGTATTGCACTTGAAACAATAAAATCAAATGTAGCAAACAGCATATCAGGACTAATTGATATAATTTCAGGTGGAGCTTTTTCAAAATTGTCAGTATTTGCAATGACAATAACACCGTACATTACAGCTTCAATCGTTATACAATTATTAGGTATGGTAATACCTTCTCTAGAAAAAGCAATTAAAGAAGGTGGAGAAGAAGGAAAAGCAAAAGTAAATAGATATACAAAAATGCTTACATTAGTACTTGCGTTAGTTGAAGCAATAGGACTATATTTAACATATAGTAATGCATACAAAGACTATGGAGTTTTTGTAAATCCAGGTTTTGGAACAGGAGCATTATTTGTACTATCATTAGTAGCAGGAACAGCATTCTTAATGTGGCTTGGAGAACAAATAACCAGTAAAGGAATTGGAAATGGAATATCTCTAATTATCTTTATAGGTATCATATCTTCATTACCATCAGCAATTACAGCATTATATGGAAAAATAGTTGTAGATGGAGTATTTAGTACAACAGGACTAATAACAGCAATAGGAATAATTGTTGGAGCTATTATATTAGTAGCAGGAGTTGTATTTGTACAAGAAGCTGAAAGAAGAGTACCAGTACAATATGCTAAAAAAGTAGTTGGAAGAAAAATGTATGGAGGACAAAATACACATATACCATTAAAGCTTGCTATGGCAGGTGTAATGCCAGTTATCTTTGCATCATCAATGCTTACATTCCCAGCTATGATAATACCAATGTTTAACAGTAACATTGCATCAGCTTCAGGATTTTGGGCAGGAGTATATAAGTTTTCAATGTCAACATCATCTGCACAATTTGGACTAGGATATACAATAGCAAATGCTTTAGTATATTTGGTTTTAATTATAGCATTTACTTATTTCTATACTTATGCAACATTCAATCCAGCCGAAGTTTCTAGCAATATAAAGAAAAATGGAGGCTTCATACCAGGTATTAGAGCAGGAAAACAAACAACAGAATATTTATCATCAATAATTAAAAAACTAACATTATTTGGAGGATTATTCTTAAGTTTAATAGCAATATTACCAATGCTTTTAAGCTTTACAAGTTTGAATATAACCTTTGGTGGAACATCAATATTAATCGTAGTAGGTGTTGCTCTAGAAACAGTACAACAACTAGAATCAAGATTAGTAATGAGACACTATAAAGGATTTTTAGAATAAAATTAGAAGTTGGAATTTAGAAGTTAGGAAAAAGGAAATATCCCTATACTAGCTTCTAAAATCTAATGTCTAATTTTAAACAAGTAAAGGAGAAATATTTATGTTTATAGTATTATTAGGAGCACCAGGAAGTGGAAAAGGAACAGTAGGAAAAATATTAGCAGAAAATTTAAAATTAGCCCACATATCAACAGGAGACTTATTTAGAGAAAATCTAAAAAATGAAACAGAACTAGGAAAAGAAGCAAAATCTTATATGGATAAAGGAGAACTTGTTCCAGACGAAATAACAGTAAGAATGTTAGAAAAAAGAATGGAAGAAGCAGATGTAGAAAATGGAGCAATTCTAGATGGATTCCCAAGAACAGAAAATCAAGCAGTTGTATTAGACAAATTATTAGAATCAAAAGGAAACAAAGTAGATATGGCATTAAATATAGATGTTCCATTTGATGAAATAGTAGAAAGAATTGCAAATAGAAGAAGCTGCAAGGGTTGTAGCGAAATTTATAATGTAGTATTTAATCCACCAAAACAAGAAGGAAAATGCGATAAATGTGGAGGAGAACTATATCAAAGAGAAGACCAAAAACCAGAAGTTGTTCAAAATAGACTAGAAGTATATAGAAATACTGCTGAAGAACTTATAAAATATTACGAAAATAAAGGTGTATTAAGAACAGAAAAGGCTGGAGATAAAGCAGGAAGAACATCTTATGATGTAGCTGCTGAAATAGAAAAAGATATTAGAAAATAATGAATAATTAGTTATTTATTAAGAGGTAATAAAATTGGTTGAAATAAAATCAAAAAGAGAAATAGAATTAATGAGAGAAGCCTGCAGAATAGCTAGCTTAACTCAAAAAAAAGTAGAAGAATTAATAAAGCCAGGAATATCTACAATGGAGTTAGATAGAGTAGCTGAGGAGTTTATAAAAAGTCAAAATGCAATACCTGCACAAAAAAACTATCCTCACTATGAAAAAGGGGTAGCTCCATTTCCAGCAACATTGTGTGTTTCAGTCAACGATGTTGTTATTCATGGCATACCTTCAAAAAAAATAATTCTAAAAGAGGGAGATATAGTAAGTGTCGATTTAGTAGTACTAAAAAATGGCTTCAATGGTGATTGTGCAAGAACATATATAGTTGGACAAACAACTGATGAAGCAAAAAAATTAGTAGATATTACTAAAAAAGCATTTTATGAAGGCATCAAATTTGCTAAAAAGGGAAATAGAATAGGCGACATTTCCCATGCAATAGGTGAATTTGTAAATAAAAATGGATATTCGGTTGTCAAAGAATTTCAAGGGCATGGTATAGGAAGGCAAATGCATGAAGATCCAAGCATACCAAACTATGGAAAAGCAGGAAAAGGAATAAGACTTGAACCTGGCATGACTCTAGCAATAGAGCCAATGGTAGTGGATGGAAACGGTCAAATATGCGAGTTAGAAGATGGTTGGACAATTATAACAGATGATGGAAGCTTAGCAGCACATTATGAAAATACAATTTTAATTACAGAAAAAGAGCCAGAAATATTGACAATTTAAAGAAAATAGTGTATAATAAACAAGTTATTTAATGTAAAATTTAAATTTTATGGGAGGAAACAAAATTGTCTAAAGAAGATGTTATAGAAGTTGAAGGAACAGTGGTAGAAAGCTTACCAAATACAGAATTTAGAGTAGAACTTGAAAATGGACATAAGGTATTAGCTCATATCTCAGGTAAACTTAGAATGAACTATATAAAAATACTTCCAGGAGATAAGGTAAAATTAGAATTATCACCTTATGACCTTACAAAAGGTCGTATTACATGGCGTGATAAATAAAAAATATAAAGAAAGATAAAATTTAGAAATTAATTATCTAACTTCTAAATTATAAAACGAGGTGAAAGAAATGAAAGTAAGACCATCAGTAAAAAAAATGTGTGAAAAATGCAAAGTAATTAAAAGAAAAGGTGTTACAAGAGTAATTTGTGAAAACCCTAAACACAAACAAAGACAAGGGTAAATTTTTAATTAGCTAATATATAAAAATAGTGCGGCTGTCTTAAAAATTTAAGAATATCTATTTTTATTTATTAATATAAACAATCCAAAAAAAGAAAATAATTAAAGAGGTGAAAGAAATTATGGCACGTATAGCAGGTGTAGACTTACCTAAGGAAAAAAGAGTAGAAATTGGTTTAACATATATCTATGGAATAGGTAGAGCAAGCTCTAACAAAATATTAGCAGCAGCTAATGTTAATCCAGATATAAGAGTAAAAGACTTAACAGATGATCAAGTACAAGATATTAGAAAGGCTATGGAAGGTTACAAAGTTGAAGGCGATTTAAGAAGAGAAGTAGCATTAAACATTAAAAGACTTACAGAAATAGGATGCTTTAGAGGAACAAGACATAAAAGAGGCTTACCAGTAAGAGGTCAAAGAACAAAAACAAATGCTAGAACAAGAAAAGGTCCTAGAAAAGTAGTAAGCAAGAAAAGCAGTAAATAGAAAATAATAAAAAGAGGAGGAAAAACTTAAAATGGCAAAACCAACTACACAAAAAGTAACTAGAAGAAGAGATAGAAAAAACATTGAAAAAGGAGAAGCACATATTCATTCTAGTTTTAATAATACAATAGTTACAATTACTGATGAAAGAGGAAATGTAATTTCATGGGCAAGTGCTGGAGAACTAGGATTCAAAGGTTCAAGAAAAAGCACACCATTTGCTGCTGGAGAAGCTGCATTAACAGCTGCAAAAGCAGGTATGGAACATGGATTAAAAAGTGTTGCAGTATTTGTAAAAGGACCAGGTTCAGGAAGAGAAGCAGCTATTAGATCATTACAAACAGCAGGACTTGAGATTACAGCAATAAAGGATGTAACACCAATTCCACATAATGGTTGTAGACCACCAAAAAGAAGAAGAGTTTAATTAATATATTCACTAAAAAGAAATGGAGGAAAGAAAATGTCAAGATATAAAGACGAACAATGTCGTATTTGCCGTAGAGAAGGGCAAAAATTGTTCTTAAAAGGTTCAAGATGTTATACAGATAAATGTAGTGTAACAAGAAGAAACTATGCACCAGGAGAACATGGACAAGGAAAGAAAAAATTATCTGAATATGGAACACAATTAAGAGAAAAACAAAAAACAAAATCATTTTACGGAGTAGGAGAAAAACAATTTAGAAAATACTTCGAAATGGCTGAAAATAAAAAAGGTATTACAGGTGAAAACCTATTACAAATATTAGAAAGTAGACTAGACAACGTAGTATATAGAGCAGGTTTTGGAACATCAAGAGCACAAGCAAGACAACTTGTAAATCATGGACATTTTGATGTAAATGGTCAAAAAGTTGATATACCATCATACTTAATAAAAGCAGGAGATGTAATAACAGTTAGAGAAATTAAACAAGACAATAAAACAATTAAAGAAAACATCGAAGCAAATAAAGCAAGACCAATACCAGAATGGTTAGAAAAAGACAATGATAAATTACAAGTAAAAGTATTAAGACTAGCAGCAAGAGAAGACGTAGATATTCCAGTAGAAGAACACTTAATCGTAGAGTTATACTCTAGATAATTAGAAATTAAAAGTTTAAATTTAGAGGTTAGATTTGATGCAATATTTTTAAAATATCATCTAGTTTCTAACATCTAAATAGGAGGTTAAAATTAATGATTGAATTTGAAAAACCAAACATTGAATGCCTAGCAATAAATGAAGATGAAAGCTATGGAAAATTCGTATGTGAACCATTAGAGAGAGGTTATGGAATGACAATAGGAAATTCTTTAAGAAGAATTTTATTATCATCATTACCAGGAGCAGCTATAACAAGCGTAAAAATCGAAGGTGTATTACATGAATTTTCTAGTATTCCAAATGTAGTAGAAGATGTACCAGAAATTATTGTTAATTTAAAATGCGTAAGATTAAAAATGCATGAAAACGAAGTTAAAACTATAAAAATAGATTTTAATGGCGAAGGCGAAGTTAAAGCAGGAGATATAATTACAGATTCATCTATACAAATATTAAATCCAGACTTACATATAGCAACAGTAGCAGAAGGTGGTTCTTTAAAAATGGAAATGACTGTTGACAGAGGAAGAGGATATAATGTAGCAGAAAAGAACAAAGTTCCAAATCAAGCAATAGATGTATTACCAATAGACTCTATATTTACTCCAGTTAAAAAAGTAAACTACCAAGTTGAAAATACTAGAGTAGGTCAAACAGTTGATTATGATAAATTAACAATAGAAGTTTGGACAGATGGAAGCTTAAAAGCTTATGAAGCATTAAGCTTAGCAGCAAAAGTAATGACAGGACATTTAGAACTATTTATAGATTTATCAGAAGCAGCTAGAAATACTAAAGTTATGGTAGAAAAAGCAGAAACTAAGAGAGAAAGAATATTGGAAATGCCAATAGAAGATTTAGAGTTATCAGTAAGATCATATAATTGCTTAAAAAGAGCAGGAATATCAACAGTTCAAGACTTAGCAAATAAGACAGAAGCAGATATGATGAAAGTAAGAAATCTAGGTAAAAAATCACTAGATGAAGTAGTAAACAAATTACATTCATTAGAATTAAATTTTGCTTCTGAAGAAGAATAAATTTAAAAGGGAGGCTGAAAAAATTGGCTAGAAAATTAGGAAGAACAACAGACCAAAGAATGGCAATGTTAAAAAGCTTAACAACTGATTTATTAGTATATGGAAAAGTTGAAACAACTGAAGGAAGAGCTAAAGAAGTAAGAAGTTTAGCAGAAAATTTAATCGCATTAGGAATCAAAGAAAAAGATAACTTTGAAACAGTTGAAGTAAAGGTTGTTAAAGCAAAATTAGACAGCAAGGGAAATAAAGAATTAGAAAAAGTTACAAGCAAAAATGGTAAAGAATATTTAAGAGTAGTTAAAGAAGAAAAAATGGAAAAAAGACAAAAAGATATGCCAACAAGATTAAATGCAAGAAGAAAAATAATGGCAAAAACAAACAAAGTAAAAGATTCAGAAGGAAATAAAATAGACTTACCAGCAAAACTTTTTGGAGAAATGGCTGAAAAATATGCAGGTAGACAAGGCGGATATACAAGAATATATAAAATGGGTCCAAGAAGAGGAGATGCAGCTGAAACAGTTATAATTGAATTAGTATAAAGGAGATGAAGAATTATGCTTGCAAAATCATGGAAAAAGATATGTTTAATTATACTTATAATTGCATGTTTGTGGAACATAATTTCAAAAATTTCATATAAAGTATCATTTAAAGAACTTGTAGATAGTTATCAAAATAGATATGAACAAACCGATACTAATAAGGTATAACCAATGTTGTATGGTAAAATAAAATTAAGAAAAAGGAGTGAAGTCTAGAATGAAAAAAGAAATACAACCACAATATGGTGAAACAACAATAACATGTGCTTGCGGAAAAGTATATAAAGTTGGTTCAACAAAAAAAGACTTAAAAGTAGATATATGCTCTAATTGTCATGCTTTTTGGACAGGTAACTTAAAGAGAGACACATCAGGAGGAAGAGCAGACAAATTCAAAAAGAAATATGGAATTGAGTAATAAAAAAAGAGCCATGGCTCTTTTTTTTTATTCTCCTTTATACATGAATGGATATGCTACTAAAGCTATAATTCCAATAAGAAGTAAATAAAATCCAAATGCTAATTTTCCTAATCCGTATGTATCTTGGTTTGCAGATACAATAAGCAATATTAAGGCAATTGCTGCTGGAATTAGAATTAACTTTTGATTTCTTAAATTTAAAAGAAAAGTAGCTTTCCCTTCAGGAATTTTGCTTATAATAAAATCAATAAATATCATTGCTAAAGATATAATGCCAACAATTAGCATTATTTTACCTGTTGTATTTTCAATTAATTTTACAGAAGCTTTAATACCTAAAAATGATACTGTGTAAAAAGGAAACAATGTTCCAATTATTAACAATATACTTCCTACTATTCCTAAGATTTTAGTGCTTTTTAAAACTGATAAAACTTTATCCATAAAATATCTCCTTCCTCAAACTAATATATTATATAAACCAGAAATTGTCAAGAATTTTTCTAAAAATATATAAAGTAAATGAAAGAATAATGTCGGAAAATCTCTGATGTTGGCAAATAGAAAAATAATACAAAGAAAAAGAGTGTAAAATTATGAAAAATAAGAAAAAATGACGTACGAAAATTAACAAAAAATCGACTTTTTCGCCATTTTATATTGACCTTTCTGTAAAAATATGGTATTTTATTGTATATCAAAAAACAATAGCTTTTATTTAATCATAAGATAAACATTAGAAAAAAGGAGAGTGCATATTATGGTAAATAAACAAATCCTTAAACTAAGAGAAAAACTAAATAATAGCATTATAAACGGAGAAAAATATGAAGTAATATATAAATTGAGTGTTGAACTAGACGAACTAATAACACAGTATTATAAGGAGCAAATAGATAGATAGAACCTAATTTTAGGTTCTATTTATTTAGTTCAAGGTATATAATTAACTAAAAAATGTACAAATTTTACCAAATAGCTATACAAATTATAAAAAAAATATTATAATAGATGATGGTAAAATAAAAAGATTATGAGTAAGAGTATTTTATACACGTTTGATATACAAAAAAATTACCTTATAATATTTCCAAGGAGGAAAAAACATGGAATTAAAATCTATTATTGCAGGGATAGAAGGATTAAAAGCAAAAGGAAACCTTGATTTAGATATAAATGGAATTGAAAGTGATTCTAGAAAAATAACCGAAAATGGTATGTTTGTAGCAATAGTTGGTTTTCAAACTGATGGGCACAAATTCATAAAGCAAGCAATAGAAAATGGAGCAAAGGTTGTAATGATTCAGGAAGGCACAAAAATAAAAAAGGAGGACATAACTGATGATGTAACAGTAATAATGGCTCCAGATACAAGAATAGCTACAGCTAAAATGGCATGCAACTTCTATAAGAATCCTTCAACAAAGTTCAAACTAATAGGCGTAACAGGAACTAAAGGCAAAACAACAACAACTTTTATGATTAAAGCAATACTAGAAGCAAAAGGCGAAAAAGTTGGATTAGTAGGAACAGTTGCAAACTACATAGGTAGCAAAAATTTAGGAGAAAGCTCAAGAACAACACCAGATAGTTTAGAACTTCAAAAACTATTTAGCCAAATGGTAAGTGAAAAGGTAGACAGTGTAATTATGGAGGTTTCTTCACAAGCACTAAAACTACATAGAGTTGATGGATGTGATTTTGATATTGGAGTGTTCACTAATTTTTCAGAAGACCACATAAGTGCACATGAACATCCAGATATGCAAGATTATTTTAATTCAAAATTAAAATTAATGGAAATGAGTAAGAAAAGCTTTATAAATGCTGACGATTTCAAAGTATCAAAAATTAAAAAACTTTTACCTGAAAAAGATATAAAATCTTATGGAATAGATAACGAAGCAGATTTAATAGCAAAAGATATTACAATAACCAATTCAAGTGTAGACTTTAAAGTAAAAATTGATGGAAAAAATGAAAGAATTAAAACAGGAATACCAGGAAGATTCAGCGTGTATAATTCTTTAGCAGCAATAAGTGTTGCAACAAAACTTGGTGCAAATGCAGAGCAAATAAAAGAAGCCTTATTAAATGTAAGAGTTCCAGGAAGAAGCGAATTAGTAGATAATAAAAAAGGCTTAACAATAATGATTGACTATGCACATTCACCAGAAAGTTTGCAAAATATACTAAGTGCAGTAAAAAGCTATACAAGAGGAAAAGTAATTTCAGTATTTGGTTGTGGAGGAGATAGAGATACAACTAAAAGACCAATAATGGGACAAATTTCAGCAAATATTGCAGACTTTACAATAATAACATCAGACAATCCTCGAACAGAAAAGCCAGAAGAAATAGTAAAACAAATAGAAGAAGGGGCTAAAAAAACAAAAGGAAAATATATATGTTTAGTAGATAGAACAGAAGCAATAAAATATGCAATAAATATGGCTACAAAAACAGATATAATAGTTTTAGCAGGAAAAGGCCATGAAACTTACCAAGAAATAAATGGCGTAAAAAATCACTATGATGAAAGAGAAATCATAAAGGAGGTAATATAAATTGTATTTTCAGACAAGAATACTGTTTGTGTCATTTATTGCCACAGTAATTCTAGCAATATTTATAATACCAATACTTAAGAGATTCAAAATAGGCCAAATAGAAAGAGAAGAAGGACCGGAAAGCCATTTAGGAAAAAAAGGAACACCAACAATGGGAGGAATAATTATTGCAGCTGGAATAATTATTGGTACCATAGGTGGATATATATATTATTCTAAAACAGACAAAATTGTTGGAGAAAAACTATTACCACTATTGCTTATTTCAATAGGATTTGGACTTATAGGCTTTATAGATGATTACAAAAAACTAGTGTTAAAAAACACAAAGGGATTAAAACCCTCTAGCAAAATGTTAGGATTACTTATAATTTCAGTGTTGTTTACTTTGTATTTATTAAAAGGAGTAAACTTAGGAACAGCAACAATTATACCATTCTTAAAAAAAGAAATAGTGTTACCAGTGCTGGTATATATACCATTTGCCATTTTTGTAATGTTAGGAACAACAAACGCAGTGAACTTAACAGATGGAATAGATGGACTAAGTACTAGTGTAGCAGCAATTATAACAACCTGTTTAACAGTAATTGCAATTATTTTAGATGTAAAAGAAATAGTAGTATTTGGAAGTATAATAGTAGGAGCATGCTTAGGATTTTTAATATTTAACTTAAACACAGCCAAAGTGTTTATGGGAGATACAGGGTCATTGTTACTAGGAGGAGTAATTTCAGCAATGGCATTATATTTACAAATGCCACTTATACTATTAATAATTGCAGCAATTCCAGTAGTTGAAACAATATCAGTTGTACTTCAAGTAGTTTACTTTAAGAAAACAGGAGGAAGAAGACTTTTCAAAATGGCACCATTGCATCATCATTTTGAACTATCAGGATGGAAGGAAAATAAAGTAGTATCTGTATTTTGTATATTTACTTTAATGCTTTGCATTATAGGTCTTTGTTCTATATAAACAAAAGAAACATAGTATATAAGAGAGGTATTTATGAAAAACGAAACAAATGTAAGGGCAAGCAATACTCGCCCCCCAAAGGATAAAAATAAGCCTTTTGACTTTATTTTATTTATAGTAGTTTTAATATTATTAGGAATGGGAGTAACAATGGTACTTTCAGCAAGTTCACCAATGTCACTTTCAACAACATCAAGCAGTTATACATATGCATATAAACAAGCTATTGCAGCAGTATTAGGAATAATTGTTATGTTAATAATATCAAAAATTGACTATAAGATACTTGCAAAATTTTATAAACCAATTTGGGTTATTTCAATAGTTGGATTAGCAGCTGTTTTAATACCAGGAGTTGGTGTTAACGTAAATGGTGCGTTAAGGTGGATAAAATTTCCAGTATTTAAAACAATACAACCATCTGAAATTACAAAACTAGGATTAATAATCTTTTTTGCGGCATATCTTACAATACATAGAAGCGAGCTAAAAAGCTTAGGAAAGGGATTCTTTAAACCATTAATACTATTTGTAGCACCAGCTATAGCTATATTAATGGTTGTACAATCACACTTAAGTGCTTCTGTAATAATAATTATTACAATATCAGTTATGATGATTATGGCAGGATGCAAAGTATCTCATTTTGCTATATTTGGTGGTTCAGGAGCAATTTTAGGAGCAACAGGACTATATGTACTTGCTAAAGAATTTGGAATAGGTGAATATAGACTAAAAAGATTAATAGCATTTGCAGATCCATGGGCAGATCCACTAGATACAGGTTGGCAAATAATACAAGGCTTGTATGCTATTGGTTCAGGGGGACTATTTGGAGTAGGGCTTGGAAATAGTAGACAAAAGTATTTATATATATCAGAGCCACACAACGACTATATTTTTGCTGTTTTGGCAGAAGAACTAGGCTTTATAGGATGCATAATAGTTATATTGCTTTTTGCAATATTTATTTGGAGAGGAATAATAATAGCAATGAAAGCACCAGATATGTTTGGAAGCTTACTAGCATGTGGAATAACAGCTTTAATAGGATTTCAAGCAATTATCAATATAGCAGTTGTAACATCATCAATACCAGTAACAGGAATAGCTTTGCCATTCTTTAGTTATGGAGGAACATCACTTATAATCCTACTTGCATCAGTACGGCGTACTTTTGAATATTTCAAGGCAAAGTAATAAAATTTAAAAAAATTAAGGGCAGCGATTAGCTTGCCCATTATTAAAATTAGGGAGGAAGCATATATGAAGGTTATTATTGCAGCAGCTGGAACAGGTGGGCACATAAACCCAGGAATAGCAATGGCAAACGAAATAAAAAAGCATTATCCAAATGCAGAAATAACATTTATTGGAACTCCAAGAGGACTAGAAAACGATTTAGTTCCAAGAGCAGGATACAAACTAAAAGTAATTGAGGCTTATGGAATTAAAAGAAAAATTAGTTTTAGTAATTTGAAAAACGCTTGCAAAACTTTAAAAAGTTATAAAATCGCAAGAAAAATAATAAAGGAAATAAAACCCGATATAGTAATAGGAACAGGAGGATATATTTGTGGACCTGTATTCTCAGGAGCATTCAAATACGGAATACCAACTGTAATACATGAAAGCAATGCTTTTCCAGGAGTTGCAGTGAAATTATTATCTAAAAAAGCTAATACTGTTTTAGTAGGTTTTGAAGATGCTAAAAAACGTTTACCAAAGGCCAAAAATGTAATTGTTACAGGAACACCTACAAAAGTAAAAAATCTTAATTTAAGTGATGAACAAAAATTAGAAATAAAAAAACAATTTAGAATAAACAATAACTTACCAATAGTAACTGTATTTGGAGGAAGCCAAGGGGCAGAAACAATAAATAAATGCTTCATAGAAATTATTAATAAAAAAATGAACAAAGAATACCAAATAATTTGGGCTGTAGGTTCAAAAAAATATGAAGAAGTTAGAAAAAATATTAAGGAAACATATAATGCCTCAATAGTTCCATATATATATAACATGGAAGAGGTTTTGAACTTGGCAGATTTAGTAGTTTCAAGAAGCGGAGCAATGACAATAACAGAAGTTGCAAAATGTGGAAAACCTGCAATATTTATTCCCTATCCTTATGCAACAGAAAATCACCAAGAATATAATGCAAAGGTACTTGCAAATGCAGATGCAGCAAGAATTATACTAGATAAAGACTTAAATACTAGTAAATTAAACCAAACAATAAACGAAATAATATTAGATAAAGTAAAATTAAAACAAATGGGCGAAAATGCCAAAAAAGTTTCAATTAAAAATGTAGAAGAAAAGATATTTAATGAAATTGAAAAACTAATTAAATAGATTTACAAAAGGTCAGGCACATTTATTTATTCTTAACATATAATTTGTTATAGATAAATGGAGGTGCTTTTTTGTTGTTTTATTTAATAAGTTTTATAGAATTTTGCAAAACTGCTTTTTTCGTTCTAGGATATATATCAAACAATAGCTTGTTCCCAGAACCATTATCACAAGAAGAGGAAAAAGAATATCTGGAAAAATATATTAATGGAGACGAAGAGGCAAGAAATGTATTAATAGAAAGGAATTTAAGACTTGTAGCACATATATGTAAGAAATATAATATACCCAATATAGAAACAGATGATTTAATATCAATAGGAACAATAGGCTTAATAAAAGGAATAAACACATTTAATTTAGACAAAAATGTACGTTTAGCAACGTATGCTTCAAGATGTATAGAAAAATCTATACTAACATAGTGGCAACAAAAGATAATATAAATAGCTTATTTAATAAATTAAGGAAAAATATAAAGTGCAATATTAAATTAGAATTACCAAAACCAATTATAGAAACCCCTAATACAAATAACATAGGAAAACAAATAGCATATTATAGAAAACAAAAAGGACTAACACAAACACAACTTGCTGAATTATTAAATGTAAGTAAATCTTGTATAAATGCTTATGAAAATAGAGAATTAAGATTAGTAAATATCGAATTTTTAAAAAGAGGATTTGAAACATTAGAAATAAAAAACAAAATAAATTTACCAAAATATGAAGAATTTATTTTAAATAATCAATCACAAAAATTGAAAAAAGTTTTAAAGGAAAACAACTTAAATTATAAACAATTTTCAAAAACAATAAATGTAGATTATAGCAATGTGAAAAAA
>UMCG01022920.1_pt1 | contig 86509 bp, 96 predicted proteins | sample 1964181 | NCBI WGS metagenome assembly UMCG01 (sample SAMEA4835963, study PRJEB28245) | human gut metagenome | biome: gut microbiome; material: fecal sample | place: Denmark | collected 2008 | reverse complement strand
TATATTTCTATTTATCTATTTACGTTCTTTCCTATTTATTTATTAATTTATTTATGTATCTAGTTACGTTCATTTCTATCTATTTAGGTATTTATATATTTACTTTCTTATGTACGTAAATTGGTATGTAAATAGGTAAATTGGTATGTAGTTATATAAATAAATATTAAAATACGTACCTAAGTTCATTTTTTAGAATAAAAAGTTTGGCGGTATAAGATATATTTATTAAATTTGCACCAGATTTTAGAAATTAAACGATAATAGAATATGGCAGAAAAATTAAAGGAGGTCCTTGCCATCGTGAATGACAAGGGCGGAGTAGGAAAGAGTACCACAGCACACAATTTGGCATGTGGTCTGATTAGAGAGAATGGCTCTCGTGTATTAATCGTTGACCTGGATGCCCAGGTTGCTAACGTGTCCCTGCTTTGCGGCTGGCGTGATCGCACCGACAAGCACGGTACCATGTACGAAGCTTTGGTAAACAAAACTTCTCTCCCAGTGTATCAGGTAAAGGTAGGCGAACAGGACTACGGCGGCAATCTCTATATCGCTCCATCATCGGAGGATATGCTGAACGTAGAACCTTTCCTGTTGAGAGAGCTGAATCCGCTCAAGGTATTGGTTAAGATATTCGGCTTGCCTGTATCTCTTCCAGAAGACCAGGGAGGCGAGCAGAGCGTGATTGATGCCTTCGACTACATCATCATCGACTGCCCACCGGCTATGAATCTCGTTACCAAGAATGCGATGGCAGTAGCTACGGGCATCATCATCCCTATGCAGTTGGAAGCCCTTCCTACCTTCGGTTCGTCGAGCGTGATAAAATGGGCAGAGGAGGTGAAGGCAGAAATCAATCCAAATCTCGATTTGCGCGGCTTGCTCAAGGTGATGGTGGATAAGCGCACCAAGGCAAGCGTGGAGTTCTCAAAGCACGTAGATGATGAGTATGGCGACTATGTATTCAAGACAGAAATTCCTCGCCGTACCAAGATAGTGGAAGCTCAGGCGATGATTCAGGACATCTTTACCTATGCTCCTGAATGTGATGCAGCGCAAAGCTATGCAGCGTTTGCCAAAGAGATTATTGATACCTATAGCGAGCAGTAGGCTCGTTGTAGGTATATGGATTTTATTACTGGTTTTATGGATTTATAAATTTAGAAAGAGTTATGTCAAAATTTCAATTTGAAAAATCTAAGGTGGCGAAGACCGCAAAGTCTATCCGTGACGATAATGAGCAGGGTGGTGCTCCTTTGGTACCCGCTACACCCGATACTGATCAGCAGCAGAATGTATCATCTGAAGAGCAGGTAGAGGAACAGAAAACGGAAATTCCAACTGATAATTCAGCGAAGGAGCAGGAGGTATCGCAGCGGTCAAAAAAGAATCCACAACAGGCTCAGGCACCCGCAGGAGCAGCAGAAGCCGCACCGGTTACTAACAAAGCTTTGGCGGCTATAAAAGATAAGGGCACAACCAACGGCATTGTCGTTAACGTTCCGATGGAAGATTACTTCCAGCTGATGATGCTGAAAAAGATTGAGAAGAAGACTCTCAAGGAGTTGGCTTTGCAGGCGATACATGAGTTCGTAGAGCGAAATAGAGTGATGTAAGAAAGGGGGTAGGTTATGAAACAGAACATCGAGATAAATGTAAACGTGTCCCATCCTGTTAAGGAAGAGCACATTGCTCCTGCCGTCGATAGAAAACCGATGAAGAGTACGAAGACTGTAAAGCTGATACTTCCTATGGAGTATTATTTCAAGCTGGTGCAGATTAAGGCTTGTACCGACAAGAGTCTTCAAGACCTGGCAGCACAGGCCGTTATGGATTTCGTGGATAATTTCGGCAAAGAGTAGGTAAACGAAAAGTCAGATTTGCAGGTAAACTGAAAAGTGGTTTTGAACCTATTTACCTTTCTGAATCTGACTTTTCGTTTACCTAAAAACGAAGTCTTTAAATAGAAAATTATAAGATTATAGATACTATATATATTAGTAAAATCTTAATAGTTTGGCTTTCAGGTACTTACAAAGCTACTGGTAAATGAAAAGTCAGATTTAGGTAAATGAAAAGTCAGATTTAGGTAAACGAAAAGTCAGATTTAGGTAAACGAAAAGTCAGATTTAGGTAAACGAAAAGTCAGATTTGATATGAATGAAGATAATGAAAACAAGGGTTTAGCCTGGATAAATACTCCTTTTTCGCTCACGAAACTGGATAAGCAATACACTTTGTTCCAGCAGAACGTGTTGATGCTAACGAGTACCCACCTCCAAAAATTTGTGGATGAGTACTTCCTGGAGAAAAGACAGTTGGGCGACGCTCGTTCTGATTTTCTTTTTGAGCAAGGCGTGGATCATACTGTGATGAATATCCCGCCTATCAAGATAGATATTCACGATTTCATTACTTACGAGAATATGAGCTATCAGAAGTTGAGAGCGGAGCTGAAGACAAGTATTCTTGATATGGCGGTGAAGAGCATACTGCCCGATGGCAGCGAGGAATTTACGCATATATTCAGCCGAATGCGTATACCGTTATCAAAGAACGGATATACGACTAAGGACGGAAAGAAGGTGGATCGCATACTGGGATATATCCTGCTTGAGATTGACCCGAAACTTTCTAAGCGTGTATTCGATATGGGACAGGGGTATATTCACCATATATCCATGATAGCAAAGTTTGCCAAGAACGTGAACACTCCACGCGTATATATCTATCTCTTGCGTCAGATAGGTTTGAACCGCAGCATGGATATATCGGTGCCTTTCCTGGAACTGAAGTCTTATCTCGGTTTGGTAGAATTAGATAACAACAAGAAGGAAATTCTATTGAATGAGCTGGGCGAACCGGTTATGAACAAATACCCCAAGTTCTCGCAGTTCAGAAAGCAAGTTCTCGATGTGGTGTGTAGGGATTTGCAGAGAATGGAGAAGTTATCGCAGACGGACATTGTATTTGATGAGCTGAAAGACGATGACATCATCTATAAATCGGGCAAGCGAAAAGGTGATCCTGAGTTTATCAGGTTTCACGTTAGGCGCACGGTGGTTGGTGAGAATCATCTATCTAAGGACAAAAACACTGATATTGCTGCCACTCTGAATGAGCGGTATAAGCAGAACAGCGCACAGCAAACTGGAAAACCGGTAGAGGGTGATATCTTCGCCCATGTGCATCAGCCTACGGAAAGTAAGATTGTAACCGAGAGCGGACAAGGTACCGACAAGTGGAAAGCATTCTGCAAGCTCGTTATAGGCGATGCTGAGAAATCACTGCTTTCCCGCATTTCCTTCATTGGCATGAAGAACGGAAGGTTCTGCGTGGAGTGCAGCGATGATGATTTCGAAATGATCCGAAAGCTGGGTATCGAAGAGAAGGCGAAGGAGTTTTTCAATTGCAAAGGGTCTTTTGCTCCGGTATTCTACAGAAGTTAAAGGTAAAAAGGTAAAAAGCAAGCCGCCATCCCGTTAGGCTCTTTTTACCTTTTTACCTTTTTGCCTTTCTTAGTTTGTCCCCTTCATTTATTTCCCTTTTCTTACCTTTGCACCAGAAACATTAAAAGAAATGGAAACGTATGAAAAGGAAAGAGATTATTCAACTACTCTTGATTGCAGTAGTGACGATGATGTTTACGGCATGTGCTGCCTCTCGGCGGGTGGTTAGCGATAACCACCAGGAAGTGAAGGATAGCGTATCGGCTATTCAGCAGGATAGCGTGCATCAGCAGGTAATGGTGAATGACAGCGTAGCCATTAAGGTGAGCGAGGATAAGCATACTTCTTCTTCGTCTACGGAGGCGGGCGAGTATGAAGAAACTATCCAGGAACAGATTACCGAGACCACTGATTCCTCCGGCAATAAGCAGACTACCACCAACCGCACAACACATCGCAAGGGCAGTTATAGCAACCAGTCTTCTTATGAGGAGCGATTGCAGATGCAGCAGCAGGAAATCAATAAGATGCAGAAAACCATCGATAGCCTGGCTGTCAGTAGCCGCAATGACGTAGGTACCCACTGGGAGGTCACCGACAGCTTATCTGCTACGGAGGAAGAAAAAACCGCAGAGACAAGAAATGCTAACTGGATTCAGAAAGCCAGAAAGAACGCCCTCGCCCTGTTCCTGATACTCGTAGTAGTTCTGCTATTAACTACCATAAAGAAACATACCGACAATGGGAAAGGGAAAATCTAAGAAAAACAAGCAGTACGGTTATGACATCGTGGATAATGACGAGCAGGCAGAAGTTACGCTGCAGGACTTCGTTATCCCGGCAAAGATAGAAGCTTTCGGTAAGCAGTTTGAGCCGCTGAATCATTGGACAGAAGACTGCGAAGTGTTCAATGATGCCCGACTGCGTGAGTACTTCAAGGCGATAGTCTGTCCGCTTGGCGACCCATTGAGCCTATATCTTCAAGAGTTAGGCTATAAAGGTTTCCACATGCAGCACGATGAGAGTGGCGAGCCGGTTATCTATTGCAGGGCGCTTTAAAGGTAAAAAGGTAAAAAAGTAAAAAGACGGATTTATGGAAAAAGAAAACAGACCTCACAACTATCTGAAGATAGCTGAGGAGAGTGAGACAGGCAAGAAGCTGAAAGCATTCCTTGCCGAGTGCAGTGAAGTAAGCGAGAAGGCGAGAGCCTGGGCAGAGAAGCAGGGAGCCGATACCTACTATGAATCACCCGAAGGCTTTGCAGGAGGCGTGGCAATGGTAGAGTTCCAGAATACGATCAACAAGAAAGGCTGGACGAACATTCAGACTCCTACCAAGGACGGAATGCAGCGTACATCGCTGTTTATTCCTGAAGAGAACAGCGAACTGGAGAAGGAGATGCTATCACTGCCTATCGTAAATGAAACGGCTCTTATCGCTATCCTGCAGTTCAAGCCTAAGATGGCGAAGGGTAAGGAAGGCAAGGAGGTGCAGCTTCCGTTCTCCTTTGGCAATACAACACCTATCCTCTTCCTGCATCATGGCTTCTTCTATACCGATGTGCCTTACGAGAGCATAAGCGAGGATTGCCAGACAATCACGGAGAGGGAGTTCCTTCGCCGTAAGATGGCAGCAGTAAATGAGCATTAATCATATTTCGTTCTTTATATTTTATATATATGTTTATTTCTAAATTTTTATAAAAGGTTATTGGTTTAAAGTAGTTAAAGCTGAAACATTCGCAGCCAGCCGTCCGTGATGGATAGCTGGCTGTTTTCATTTATTCCTCGTTACGATGTATCTCTTCTGCCACCATGTTGTAGCTAGGCTGCTGAGATTCCAGACGGTGGGTGAGTTCGCTGATGAGCTTTTGCTGATCGCCTATCTGTTTCTGTTGTTCGGCTATAATATCAAGCATGCGGTTAAGGGTCTTCAAGCTGATGTCCGGTTCTGCGTTTGCAGCTGGCTCTGCCATCGGGGTAGGCGCAGCAGCATTCATAGGTGCAGCGGCAGCCTCGTTCTTCTCTTCTCTTGTCTTGTGCTCCTTTGCGCCTCCGTTCCCAGCGTTTCCAACGCTGGTCCACCCAGGTACCACCGACTCCATCCTCTCCACATCGAGGGGATTGCGCAGCGCTCTCGTCCCCTGTTTGCGCTTCTCATCATTATCAATATATCCCCCATCAGGTCCAAACTGGTCATCTATGCCAGGGCATACATACCCATCCTCGCAGCAGCCTTCACTGCCTTGCTGGTCCTTATCCGCATCTACGATAAAAGCCGATAGCGGAATATGGAACGCATTGCAGAAGCGCAGCATGGCGATGGTAGGCAGCGGCGACTTCATTCTTATCCAACTATCGAGGCACGCATTGCTCGTGGTACCCATAGCCTTCATAATTTCTCTATTGGTGATTTTGCTGTTTGCTTCCATCCATTTGTTGAGGAAGCTGTAATTGTAAAAGTACTTCATAGCTCAACTATATTTAAAAGGTGAATAACTCTAATCTTTTTATCTCGAAATCAATTAATATATGTAACCTATGTTAAATTCCCCTAATTTCTAAAAGAAAATATAGGTAACATTTGGTAGTTATAATTTTATTCTTTAAATTTGCACCAAAATTAAGAAATAAAATCGAAATGACAAAAGAAAATGTAGAAAAAGTTACGCAGAATAACACTCCGCTAGATGTAAACGATATTTCTGCTGACGAAAAGAAGAACTTAGCTGAGTTTTTATCGGATAAGGGCTTCACAATCTCAACTTTCTATCTCCGTTTCTTTCAGAAAGGTTTCGACGCTTGGGAAATCCAAGGCATTAAAAACTGCAAAAAGCAGTTCTTAGCTATACCGGAAGTAGATAACCTATTATCCGAGTATGTGGAGACCGATGCCCTGGGCAACGAGATTAGTAAGAAGGGATATTTGCTGGAGGCTGCCATGAGCGACGAGCCGGGTGTGTTCTACACCTGTCTGAAGAAGACTAACAATGGTCTCTGCATGAAGTTCTTTGCCTTCATGGAGGAGCGAGGCATGAGCCGCACGACCATCATCAAGCGTTTCACCGCTGATGATTGGAAACCATGGGAGCAGGAAGGAATTAAAGCACTCTTGCTTTTAAAGGTAAAAAAGTAAAAAGGTAAATTCGTAACCATATATAATGATAGATGTAACCTTTGATTGGGAATCCTGTTCGCTCTCGCCCACCGCAGCCGTGATGAGTCTCGGTGCGGTGGCGTGGAAGCGATACGGGAAAGAATCACCTTTCTTTGATGAAGGTGATGGTGTGCTGAGAAATTCCACTTTCTCTGCACACGTTGATTTGCGAAGCATGTTCATTAACGGGTTCGCATTTGACAAGAGTACGGCAGAGTGGTGGTCTAAGCAGAGTGACGAGGCAAAAGCTTCCTTGCTCGGTAATGACAGCGACGAGGCACCCTGCCAGCCAATAGATGTGGTCGTGAACGACCTCTTCGGCTGGATAGCCTATATTAAGAAGAAACTCGGTGATGATGAAATCTGCCTTTGGGCACAGGGTACTGACTTCGATGTGGCTGTCTTGAGATATATCTGCTGGAAGTTGGGCATCAAGTTCGAGATAAAGCATACTTCATTGAGAGATCATCGCACGTTCTATCTTGAGCTTGCGAGAATCATCTGGGATGCAGCCGAGCCAAACGAGGAACCTTTTGACCTAGACAAGGCTTATGCCCTGACTACCGACTATAAGGACATCACGGATGAAGGGGCGGCGCATGACCCGATTTTCGACTGCAAGCGAAGTATCTACTCCACCTGGCAGATGATGAAAAAGATAAGAGAAGGCTATGCCAAGACTGTTTGATTTGCCCTATATCCCTAACCGGAAGGGCATACAGCAGAGGCATAGGAACCTGTCACGATATAGAATGCTGCATCGTTTCGCCTATACCGAGACGATGAGCGGACTGAAGGATGATATTCCGACTCTTCTCTTCTATGCGCCTTTTGCCCTGCTGAAAGATACCTGTGAGTATCTGTGCAGGATGATGACGGGCAGCGTGGAAGATATGATTATCACGCCTTCGCACAGTTGCCGCCGCAAGAACGGCAAGATATACTGGAGGCAGGAGGTGCAGATCATCGGTCTAAATACCGAATTCCTCACGATGGAAAGTCTCTCGCAGATGATAGTACACCGTATGGAAACCATCTGTAACTGCAAAATCAGGCATTATCGCCTGGAAACATTTCTGAATTTATAAAACGTGAAGATATGAAGAAATAAAAGATATTCTGCATGACATCATGCAACTTCGGTGCGATATACACTTCGTTTCCGATTTTTATTTTGTTAGACAACCGAGCCATCGGTTATAAATGGCAGGAAGACCGGACGGGCGATAGGTGAACTTGGAAACATTCATCACATATCTCAAAAACCGCAGCTTCAAAAAGAAGGGGAAAGTTTGATTAAAAAGCCTGGGAACCCCATCGGGCGGTAGCTGCGATACTCTCTGAAAACTTGACGTATCGCCTGAAAGGTCTTCTTTCTTTGAAAATATTGATAAAAAGAGAATAGGGGAGGCATTCTGGAAACGCTCTTATGCAAGGGTAGTGGAAATAGCAATGCTCCACGACTATGCTGTACACTGCATCTTTTGTCCGACGAGATGTAAACACTTGAAGTTTGGCCTACCCTTCGCCTCCGTTCCCAGCGATTCTATCGCTGGTCAATGGTCAAGAGTGGTGCCTTCCCTTTCTCTTTTGACTCTATAAATACTCTTACTGTAAGATATGTTATTCCACCCTATATTGAATCAGATTGCAAACCTTGACATGGCTTTCCTTGTAAAACCTGCCGATGAGCAGCGCATCGAGGGACAGACAGCCTGTTTCTGCCCCCTCTGCCAGAAGGAAGAGGCAGACGATGGCGAGCAGGGCAAGGCAAAGCAGACACCTCACCTCATTATATACAATAATGAGCGAGGCGGTATGTATAACGGTGTAGGGGTGGAAGACAATTCAAAGGCAGAGCATGGTGCCCTGCGCTGGATGTGTACCAAGACCGGCAAGTATGGCTATGGAGCCTTAGAGCTTTATGCTGCCATGCGCAAACTTCCGATGCACGGAGCCAGTCTGCTGCGTCTGTGCCATGACCTTATCGTGAGGGTATATGGCGACAACGAGAAGACGAGAGCCAAATGGCCGATGCTCTTTGCAAAAATGGACTATCGCACAATCGCTCCACAAACGATAGAGACGATCTCTTTTATGCCAAAAACAGATTTCAATCCCCAGGAGCTTGCAGCCCTGGGGTGCGAAGTCACATCTGTAAAAGGCATTCCGCAGTACGGCTTCGGAAAGGACTTCAATACCAAGATGTTGAACGAAGATTTCCGCATCTATGCCGTGGACCAGGTAACGCTGCCTAACGTAGTGAGAAACGGACAACTGGTAAGTGAAGTGATTTACGGCACCCCCTGGAACCCTCTCTTCGTCTGCTTTGCTACAGACGTGATAGCGCCACAAGGCAGTTGCGGCTGCTTCTTCCGTCCAGCCATACAGCAAGACCCTATCGTCTTCTCCACCTGTGAGGAGCATAGCGTAAGAAAGGTGAGCAAATGGCTAATGGGGGACCCGGTGTTTGTTCATGCAGCCGAAAACAGAACGGCTGAAAATACCGCCGTTTATGCGGCTATCAAGAAATATCAGCCTGATGAGGTCTATACAGAAGAAAAAGAAATATGGGTAGAGAATCTGGATAAGGATGACCAGCCGAAAGGAACATTCCACACCGAAAAGGTGGCTATTCCGATCAATGAAATCAAGGCGCAGAACATCGTGTTCTGCCGAACACCCGAAGACGCATTGAGCGTATATTACGCTATGCAATCCTTACGGAAGGATAAGGCTGGCGACAAGTTCTTTGAAAAGAATAGTTGGTTCCACGTAGCCTTCTCTATAGGTAGAGGTAACTTCTGGTATATAGAAAGAGGGGAGTGGAGACAGGAAAAGCTGGATTCCAGCGGCGTGCAATATCAGAAAATGAAGCGATTTGCTGAAAGGGTTATTATGATCTATCCAAATGATATTACATCGCAGCGCAACTGCGGTGCCATCGCCACCAAATTCAGTGACATTTGCTATGCCATGCTGCCTGAGTCTTTCCGTGTGCGATATAACCAGCGCTGGCAATGGCTCTACGGTTGCACACCGAGGAGCGTAAGAGATTACATGCTCACATATCGGATGACCGATGAGGATAACTTCCGATTCGACCATGATATTCGTCTTCCATTATTCTCTAAGCTTCGTGGCGCCAAGAACACCGACCCCTTCGATATAGAATATCCGAGAGACCCCCGCAGTGGCAAGCAAAAACCTTGCACCTGTAAGATTTCGCCTACTAAGGTGTGGCTTTTTATGACGAGTCACGGATATTACCGCAAAATCGACCCAGAAAGCAATGACCTCGTAGGTCAGTTTATCCACCTCGACCGATGTTTTGTCGAATACATCGACGGAAAGAGCATCATACAGGCAACAAAGGAAAAACTCTTGGAGTTTTGCGAACAGAGTTGGAGACATAACGAGCAGGAACAGAAGTTGATGAGCGATTGCGCTAATCTGATAGACAAGAATTTCTCAGAAAAATCTGCCGGAGGATTGCAGAGTATCGTCATCGATTTTACGGAAGGTTACAGCGAGAATGTAGAATATTTCTATTTCCGCAACGTGGCATTGAAGATAACACCGGAGTATATCACTCCTATCAGTTACGACCAGTGCAACTTTTTCATCCCTGCCACTGCCCGAAAGCCATACGACTTCACCATGCGTCATTTCGACCCGCCGTTCATCATCAAGCAAAGTGATGAATATACCCGTAGGGAAAACGAGATAGTGCAGAAGGAAGCGCAGAAGAATGAGGACGGTTCGCCAGTATTCAGCATCTTTGAAATCAGTCAGATGAAAAACGACCTGCGAGAGTGGGGTACCGTTTACCGATGGGATGTTGACTGGCGAGGTAAGAAAGATAGAGAATTGTGGCCTATGCTCCGTATTCTGCGAGGTTGCTCCAATGTGCTTTGGCAGGAGGAGATGGAAGCCGACAGAAGCAAGCATGAGCTATCGGAAGAAGACAAGGCAATCATCAATGCCCATTTCGTAAATATGATTTCTGGTATAGGTAGGGTATGTTACAGAGATTTGTCGGGTACTGACAGCCAAAGCATCCCCTATTTGTTGGAAGATCAGATTGAAGACGAGAAGCAGGCTTCGGGTGGTTCTGGAAAATCCATGGTAGTGCGTGTGTTCGTAGGTTCGGCAGTCAATGTACTGAACATCGATATGAAGCGATTCATCACCACTGCCGATGCCCGTTTCAGTCTGGGCGAGATACAGCATAATCCAGGTATGTATCGAACGATACATTGGGAGGACCGCCCGAAATCTTTTCCGATGGACTATTTCTACGTGATGGCAACCACTGGTGTTACGTTGGAGTGTAAGGGAGCGGATATAAAAACGCTCAGTCTGAAGGATTCGCCTCTGCATATCGTATCATCCAACTTTCCTTATGATGGTGGAGTAGATTCTACGGCAGGACGTTTCCCGCAGATAGCCTTCTCTAACCGCTTTGCCCGAGAAAATACATTGAAGCGCAAGATGGCTCGTTCGCCTGGTGATATATTGAAGGGTTTTAATCCAGATCCCGAAAAGTTACCCGATATAGCGAGAAATCAGGCTATCTACATCACGGCATTAGCTGTGCAGTTTATGATGCGCTATCACGTAGTAAGCAAGGCTCCTCAGTTGAACCTGCGAAGACGTAATATGATTTCGGAGATTACGGAGAGTTGCGTGCGCTACTTCGAGTTCTTCTTCTCTAGGGAAGAAGTTTACGGTGTTCCGATTTGTGCCGATGAAATGTTCAATGAATTTATCCGCGACTGGGCTGATGCCAGTAAGGGCAAAAGCAAGGAGTATAGCCGAGCCACCTTCAAGAAGAAAATTCATAAGTATTGTGAATCGGCGAATATCAAGTGCAACCCTGAACATCTCTTCGAGAACGTGAGCGACAAGCAACGCAACTGCTTCAAGATGAAGGCATGGGTAACGCAGGAGTACTTCGTAGGCAGGGAGTGGGAGAATGATAACACGATAGAACCGAAGTTCATCCGTTACATTCAAACCTCTAAGCATGTGTTCTTCTTCTATCGGCCAGGCAGAGATACCATCCCTACCGATTATGCCGAACTGAAGCGCATAGCCAAGGAGTTTGCCGAAGCCCCAGACCCATTACCATACCGTGATGATGATGGCAACATCGTGCAGCTCACGCAGGAAGAGGAAGACCGCTGGAATGCCTATCAGAAGCGCAAGCAGGGCAGGTTCGCGTCTGCACAGAATGCACAGAACAGCAGCACCGAAGCTACGGTAGATAGCATAGATAAAGATACCCTGCCTTTTTAAAGGTAAAAGGGTAAAGAAAGAAGAAACAAAGAAATCGAATTTTTATAGAATATAATAAGTATATGGCAAGTTTTTCCGGTAATATTGACCTTCTCTCCCTGAACGGAGCGAAGGTTCTGATTGGTCTCGACGAGAAGAATGCACAACGTCCTTACGTTTGCATTCCGTTAGATGTGAACGAGATTAGAGTAGAGGCATCTAAAAATGATGCAAGTAAGCAGGTGGCTAAGATGAGAGTTATCATCGACCCTTTCAATGACGCGTATAAGAATAAGATACGTCAGAGCAACGCCGAGCGTGGAGACACCAACAAGAGTGTGCCTACCCATGAGATGAAGATTTCTTATTCGGTTGATTACGTCAAGGCTGTAGCCCAGAGATTCCCAAAGCTCGTAGAGCAGGTGAAGGAAGCTGGAAAAGAAAAAGATCCTGACATTATGAACCAGGACTTTAACGATGAAAATAGCCACCTCTTTAAGGCTATCCGTACCCGCATGAATAAGCGAATCGCCTCTCTCTTCCAGCCGCAGTTAACTGCTAATCAGCAGCCATATCCGCAGCAAGCCTATGGCTCTGCCGGCAACGCCACAGCCTATGTACCGCCAGCTGACGGTCAGGGCTACCCAGATATGCCGAACGAAGACGATCTGCCGTTCTAAACTCCGTTCCCAGCGATTCCATCGCTGGTCCGTAATAATAAAAAATAAAGAATAAATAAAAATGAAAATACAAGCTCAATCATCTATATTGTTTCGCCAGGCTCTGCAGAAAGCAGCGAAGTGTATTGACAGCAAGTCAACCATAGTAGCACTCAGCAACGTTCTCCTTACCCAGTGTAAGGAGGATGGTAAGTTCTTCTTCGTAGCCGGAACCACTGATTCGGAACTCATTATACCTGCACCTCTCAGTATCGTAGATGGCAGCTTCAAGGAAGATGTAGTTCTGCCTATCGGCAATCTGCTTTCGCTCCTCTCTACGCTCCCTGATTGTGTGATTACTCTCGACCTCTCGCAGGATAAGGAACGCAATATGAATATCGAGTATTGCACTCAGAACGGCGAGAATGTAAAGAAGGGTAACGTAAGTCTGGTTTATTTCAGTGCAGAGGATTTTCCTCGTGCGCAGCAGCCTAACAATGCTGATATTCATATCGCCCTTCCGATGGCAACCTTCAAGAACGTGCTCGCTCATGCCGGAAAGTTTGTTTCCGATTCTGAGTTGCGACCGATTATGAAGTGCCTCTGCATCGATGTAGCCGAGGACCGAAGTGATGTGACTTTTGTGGCATCGGATGGCCACCGACTCATCAAACTCATTCATACCAACAATCCTGAGACTGGTGGCAGCGATTTCTTCCGTGAGGGTACACCAGGTAAGATTCTCGTACATAACGCCTACTTCAAAACCCTTTCCGTTTTCGAGGATTGTGAGGACATCGATATTGAGGCAAACGAAACCATGGTTCGCTTTACTTCGGGCGATATTACCTTCATCTGTAAGAAGGTGTCAGGCCAGTATCCTAACTACAACTCCGTTATCCCGAAGAATAACCCTTACAAAGTGGTAGTTGACAAACGGGAGTTGGCAAATGTTGTAAAACGTGTAGCTCTGTTTGCAAGTGAAAGCACCAACATGATTGTGCTCAATAGGGAAGGTATGTTCCTCGATGTGGCAGCGCGAGACCTCGACTTCAATATGGAAGCCAACGACCAGGTAATTATCACGGATAGCACTTGTCCGGAAGACCATCGCATCGCTTTCAAGGCAAGCAGTCTGCTCGACTCACTGGCACCTATCCCTAGCGATACCATCTGTCTGCATCTGGGCGACCCGAGCCGCGCTGGTGTCATCACAGCCAATGAGTCATCACCACGAGCATTGACGCTGCTCATGCCGATGATTATTGAAGAATAAACTTACATCGAACGAATAAGATAGAGATAAGATTATGGACGATACTTTGCTCTTTATCCCCCCTTGTTGCGTGGATAAAAAACTGCCCAAAGCCGTGATGCAAGCACCACGGCGGGCATTGAGCTTTTTTACTCACGGCGATGTGCTGGTAGATAAATTCTTCCACGCCATAGGCTATATGGTAGATACCACGCCCAACCGCACAACGAAAAACCATTTCTGCGTGATGGTGCTGGCGATGACTGTAAGCAGAACATCTGCCACTGGCTATATCATCAACTATCTGCAAACGTGTTTTGAGCGAGGTTGGATTACCCACCTGGTGCTCTCTACAGATAAGAATGTGGAAGACTGGATTGATATTCACCTGCAGGAGTGGAAGGATAGAATCTTATATGTGAGTCATAAGGACGTAACCGCACAGACTTCTCACCTGGTGCTCTATAACGAGGAAAAGGCTTTTACCGTAGCTGGTCCGATGCTCGATACGCCAACGGGCAAGCTCTCGTATTATTCGATGGTGCTCTATTCTAACTATTCGGCATGTGATGATGCTTGCGACTGGTCAAATCCATTGAGAAACATCTGTTTTCCTGATGCTTTGCGCCACCGTCAGAAGATAAAAAAGGATAAGCTGAAGGTAAAAGATGCTATTCTTAACCGTTTTCTGAGCACCGATTTCCCGCCTTATGCAGAAGATGCAGCGCAGGAGAGTCATCACGATTATCACGACTTCGGGAGCATGATGTAAGCATTCATAAACTAATGGAAAAGAGTTATGGCAAAATATCATCAGTCTTATCAGAACCTTCGTCAGTTCTGTGAGAAGTGGCAGTGGATAGACCCACGTAGCGGACAGCAGGTAACTGGCTATATTCATCCGCAGACAGCGAGAAACGTAAAGCGCAAATCGTTCTACATCAAGTTCCTCACCAAGACTGGGCATGTAGATGAAGGTGAATGCGTCTGCCTGAAGGTGGATGTTATGCGTCATCAGAGAAAAGTGCAGTTCGTAAACAGTGGAGAAATCCGCGTGGTGAACGATATTCTTGTGCTCGAAGTAGACGGCACCAGGTTCATCACCCATTAATGATAATTCATGTTTTAAGATTCAATATAGTTTATCGAAGATTTTTAAAGCTCTAACTGTTAAATTATTGAATTTGTGTAGATGTTTCATAGCATGATGAGCCTTTGGCGAAAGGCTGATTCTGTATAACTACAAGCAAAAGCAATGTAGGGTTGTCTATTCACATTTCCCTACACCTCCCCGGTGCGTAAGCATAGGGCGCTTTTTAAACAGGAATATTCATCTTTAAACAATATATAGATTATGTGGAATCCGTTTAAAAGACATAGAGCAAAGAAAGCTCTCAAAACATTGGATAGTCTGACCAGCGTAATTGCTACGATCAAGAAGTGGGAGAAGGCTGGATTGATTTACTGGCAGGTAAAAGGTAAGACTCTTCTCATTGAGCAGAGTTTAGCTACCACGCTGCTTGCTGGTGGAAGTAAATTGTTCAAGAAGTTTCTGAATATCGCTGCCCAGATACAAAACTCGGAACTGCTCGCTGATGCTTATGAGCAGCAGCGTATCACTATCGAGACGCAGGCAGTGAGGGATGCGCAGGAGAAAACGTCCAGTAAGCTGACTGATGCTGATATTCAGCGCATACGTCTGAATGCTAGAGAGAATATGCAACACATCGATATGAAGAGCATCCTCGATGCTATCCATGAGTTTGATATAATGATTATCCGCAGTAGTGCTATCTCTTCTGCTGATGCTACCCAGGAAGGTGGCGAACTTGTTGCCGTTGGCCACTTCGACGGTGAGAAGGTGGAAATGGCGATGTGGGATGAAATCAAGAACGATTTAAATACTGAAAAATAAGATATGAATATCAAGATATTGAAGGAAGGCGATCGCTATCACGTCTATATAGGCGACAAGGATTTGTGGCTATCAAGAATAGAACTGGTAGAACTTCGCCATAGTATCAATTCTATCCCATTATAGAATAATTAGTATATGAAAACAATCGTGATAGCCAAGGAGGCATGGCTGTACAGTCAACTCAGCATAGCCAAATATTCCGGAGGCATTGACATATCAGATGAGGAAAATGGCACACGCCATTTCCTGTTAGTAGATGGGAAAGGTCAGCCTTACCAAGGTATACTATCCCCTAGAGAACCTGCCGATTTGGTGGATAAGGAATTTCTTCCTTTCTACAGAAAACTAGGCAGAGATAAGTTTATTTCCATCATATCGAGGGAACCTCTCGCCTCTCGCAAGGGACTGAAACAGATACTATCTGCTGCAGTTCAGGAAAAGAAAGCGGAAAAGACAGCAAAAGAAGAGGAAATGAAGGTATGCCAGCATTCCCTCTTCGACTAAGAAAAGTTTTATAATACATTAAAGATTAATAAAGAAATGAGAACATTAGAAGAATTTCAGAAAGAGGTCCTTGCGCCGTTACGCAAGGAGAGAGACAAAAAGCACGAAAATGCTTTGAAAATCAAGACCGATGGGGGCGAGGCTTTCGCGAAACGTAAGAAGGAACTCCTGGATAAGGAAGTTGAGTTCAAGGAACGTCAGAAGTCTAGCCTGAAAGAATTTCTCGGCAAGCAAACCTTGGAAAAGAAATCTTTCTTCGTTCAGCAAGATGCTGCTCGTGCCGAAGCTCATGATCAATATCAGAAAGCTACCCAAGATTACAAGATAGCTAAACGCCGTGCCAACGAGGAGTTTATGGATAAGATAGCCATTGCCTATGCTGAGTATAATAAGGAGCGAGTAGCCGCAGGTGAACAACCTGTATATTACGACAATCGCCGTGAGAAATCAGCAGAGGTACATAAGGCGGGTTATCAGGAGGACGGCTGGCCGGAAGAACCAGAACCGGAGGCTGAAGCATGAGTTTCGGAAATACGAAGACCCCACTCAAACCAACTGGCAAAGCGAAGTATCAGTTACCGATGAGGGCAACACCCGAAAGCAACGGTGTGAAAACCTATGTGCTCGAAGGTGAGCTGAAGAAGAAGTTCATTAAACTCTTCCCCAAAAACTCCAACCGCAGAATGATGGAATGGTTCGGTATCTCCTTTTCTACTGTCCAAAGGTTTAAAAATGAACTCGGACTGAAAAAGGATATGAAAGCTATACGCCGCCAACTGACAATGGACGTTAAGAAAACCTGCGAGGAGAACGGTTGGTACGATTCCCTCCGGGGTAAACCGACAAGTGAAGCTTGCAGGGAAGGTACTCGCCGATTGCGAGCATCCGGCTTTTGTCCATTAAAGGAACTCAAGAAGAAAAATCCTCGTCGATATAAGGCTTATCTTCTCCGTCGGTCAGAAGCTCGCAAGGAACTCTTTCGGAAGGAACGTTTGCGAGAAGAATATGGGCTGGAGCGCAAAACCAAATTACGTCTGTCACAGCGACCAATCACCTCTTCTGCCGCATCATTCAAGTTTTTGATGATTCATAAGCGCAACTACTTCGCCGTTCCCGGCCATACCTGGTGGATAGCCTACGATAGTGAAACCGACCGTTCGGAGCGCAGCGAGGCTACCGCCCGAAAGCATGGCTTTGAGATTATCGAAGGAGAGGATGATGCTTCCGAAGCATCAGATGAGCAGCAGGATGGCAACTGTGGCAAATAAAAATAAACAATAAACAATTACAAAAACATGAACACGAAACAACAGAATATTCTTCGCTCATTACTGAAGAAATACAAGTTCAAGAGCGTAAGCAATATGGTCCGTCAGGCACTCGGCATCAACTTCGAGAACTTCCTGCAGAAAACGGAACCTCTCTACATCATCCCTCGCATCGCCTCCTGCTATGCTGTGGAAGGGGATAAAGAGAAGCTGATGGGTATCGTCTATAAGGAATGGCTCAAGGACGTAGTAGAAAAAGCCTGGGTGAAACCGCTCAATGCTTACATCGACGAATACGGCGAGCGCATCGTGCTTTCTGCTATCTACTATCTCATCGACAACGGTCTGTGGGAAGTGTACGAAGGTCGCCTTGCACTCGATGCCCAGGAAGATAATTACTACGATAAGCTGGGAGATATGCCTTCCGCTATCGAATTTGTGCAGGAACAGCAGCAAGCCGAGGAGAAGAAAGCCGAGGAAGCTAAAGCTGCAATGCCCTTCACTGGAGCACCTGATAAAAAATCCTCTCTCGTCCCCGTTCCCAGCGATTCTATCGCTGGCAAAAAGGAAGCCACCCCAGGCTATACCCTCACCGCCGAAGAAGCTGTAACCCTCATCGGTTCCACCGCCGAAACCTGCGCCCAGTTAAAGCAGAACATAGAGCGCCTATTCGATTTTGTGCATACCGCCACCGATACCGATGCCTTGCGCCAGAAACTATCCGATTTACAACATCAGATGGAGGATATGAAAGCCCAGCATCAGCAGGAAATAACAGACCTGCGAAAAGAAGCCGATGAAGCCAATTCCACCATGCTCAAAGCCAGTGACTATATTGCCAAGCAGAAACAGGAGGCTAAGGAGGCTCAGAAGCAATATGATGAGCTGAATGCCAAATACAAGAAGGCTCTCGATGAGCGCGATGATGCCGACAAGGAGTTGGAAACCTACAAGAAAATACTCGAAGAGGAAGCCACCCGCGAACAGCTTCCTAAGAAGAAGGTTATCCCATATAGCGTGCTCGATGCCGTTCCACTTCTTGGCAAGGGTGTAATGACCGGTCTGGTACCCGTCCTCGCAAAGTACAACATCGTGGTAGATTACAATAAGTAGAAAGGCGTATGGATCATAGAATAATTGATATTCAGCTGCCATTACCGAAAGGAAACGATAAAGACCCTATCACTTTGGCACCTACCTTCTATAGAGGAGGAAACGCAGATGATACGGCATATTTAAAATTCAACAATGCCGTTAAGCGTATGTCAGAGCCTAGAGAGGTGGAGCGTACAGAAGTTGATGTGGAGTTCGTAATTCGCAATGATGCTGGCAGTCTTTATGCCGTGGTGTATCATTATGCTGATGGTAGGGTAGAGGCTGATATGCTGGTTAAGGCAAAAAACGGCTACTGGTCATTTTATTGTTCAAGAATGCGTTTCCACCCCAACTTTCCGAACGTTTATCTTCCGTCGATATGGGGATATAAACGTCTTACTGAATTGCAGATAGCACAAGAGCTTGCTCTTGCTGCTGTAAACGTAAGCAAGCTGATTCCTTTCGGCAATTATGCCTTAACGGTATATCCTGGAGGCATTAATGTCGTCAGATGTAACTTTAAGGATGGTGAGTTGTTTGCTGTCGAGAATATTGATTTTATTGCGTATGAGGATTTCGAGCGTGATGAGATTAAGGATTTCTATCCCGGAGTGCTCAAACGATATGTATTCAATCAGGGCATGGATATTGAATGTTTCCCCGAAGAACTGACAAAGAAAATCATAGAGGATAGCATTGAGAGTTTGAAACGGAAGTATGGTAAATTAAAAAAGATAAAGACTATGGCAAATCCACAGGAGTTATGCAGATAGTAAGCATTCACGACCTGCAGCATTTCCTCCGTCTTTGCGGTTGCGAGGAACTGAAGGTCCATCAGTCTTTATTAGAAGATTAAGTAAAAACAAAACGATATGGATAAAACAAAGTTAAAGAAACTCTTTCATGAGTTGAAAGCAACGACCTCAGATGTGATATTTACACTCTTTATGTTTAGCATGCTCTATCTGCTTATTCATGCGCTCATTACCGATTACAGAGAAGGCGACCGGATAAAAGGCAGCAGTATCACCGTAACATCAAAAGGTCACGAGTATATCATCTTTGAGACCGCCAGAGGCTACACCTGCTGCATTCACTCAGCCTCCTGCTCCTGCCAAGTCAAAAAGCAAAAGAGCGCCCCCGTTCCCAGCGATTCTATCGCTGGTCCTAAGAAGAATCATTTAAAGTAATAGCACTATGCACATATTTAAATTAAAAGAAGGTTCTAAGTCTTTGGAGTGGGTGAAGGACGTGATAGATAAGGAGCGAAAGCAAAGCGCAGAGTATTGTGGTCGCATCCGCAGGGCGGTACCCTTCCAGTTAACCCGAGTCATTGCCTCTTATGTAAACTCAACCTTTTCCCGAAAGTTGGAAATCTACGAGTTTGTTGTTACTCCCGAGGAGTACGAAACATTGGATAAGGAAGTCTGGAGCAAGACTTATCATGATGATAATCAGCTTTGGATAACTCCTAATCTGAATAATGAAGAGGGTAGGGCTATTAAAAAAGTGATGTCTTCATATCCTCCAGTTACCAATCACGATGATATTCTGAAGAAGTTAGGGCTGCGTGCCATCGTTTCCTGCATCCCTTTCCGTCCTACTAATCTTTTCACCCATGATGGTAAGTATTATTTCGTCCTTACCGATGATTTGGTTATCAAGGATAATGGTAACAACGATGATTTGGAACTGATAACTGAGGAGGATGCCAAGCGCCTCATCGGTTTCAAGGATGAGCGGGTATATTATAGCAAATGGCGCATGACAAATAAAGCCTTTTTTGATTCGTATCGGGGGAAGCCAGCCCTTTATAAGGGAAAGGATATTGGCGCATACGTAGCAGGGTATGTCGGTGAGAAGTATATCATCTTAGGGTTTCACGATTATACAGGCTGCATCCTGAGATTTACGGCCAGAGTCAATAAAATGCTCGACGGAGTATACACCTCATACCGATTCGCTAAATTGAAGTATGTAGGGGTAGTTAGTTAAAAGAAATAGCGTATGAAGATAAAAATTGTTTCGGCTCGTCTTACCAGATTCTTTAATATGGAGTGGTATCCGAGCTTTGCGGGTGAGGTTAGGTACTTCATCATGTATAAAAAACATTGGTGGCAAAGATACAGATACCTGAAAGGTTGGTTCGGTATTCCCATGAAGTTTAATAGCCAAGAGGCAGCCGAAGAGTATCTGAAAAAGAATGGTATCGATTATAAAGGTAAATAGCTTATGGCAAAGAAAGAAGAATCAAAGAAAGAACCGACAGAAGAATATGCTGGTTTAGGTAAAGAAGTCTTCGTCTTTAAGAAAGAAGATTTCGATAATCCTTCCCTGTGGCACAAAATTTCTATAGTTGATGACAGTACAGTCTCTGACTTCGGTAATTGGATCGTAGGGGAGGAAGTGAGCGAGGAAAAACCTCGCAGTTTCATTGTGCCCCTCACGTTGGTAGATGAAGAGGAAGCACGCTACGAAGCGCAGATGTTAGCAGTAACGGTGTTGCCGGTATTCAGTAAGTCTATGCTATCCATCACTATGCCTCATACCCCATTCCAACTGCGTGATGGCTACACTAAGCTATACTGGAACCCTCATAATTTCTTCTATTCAGCAATGGGAAACATCTATTCTTCTTTCTTCCGAAAGAAATCAGAAGAAGAGCAGTTGTTCGAAAAGCTGGAAGCGGTGCAGCAGTTTTTCAATTACGATTTATCCCAATCCCCCTATTCCATCGCTGGTTAAAAAGTAAGTAATATGGCAGAAAAGAAAATATTATCCCTCGTCCTCGAAAAGAAATGGTTCAAGAAAATTGTTTCTGGAGAGAAGACAGAAGAGTATCGGGAAATCAAGCCCTATTGGGCTTCCCGATTAGTAAACCAGAAAGCCGAAAGCGGCGAGGTATTGTTTGATGAGTTCGGCGGCTATTGCCGTGTACTAGGTGAGCCGGAATATAAGCCCTTCACTCACGTTCTCTTTTACGCAGGTTACGCCAAGGATCGCCAGGTAGTAGAAAAGAACATCGAAAGCATCTCCATCGGCAAGCCGCAGAAAGGAATGGGTCCGGAAGAGTGGTTAAACAAGGATGTTTTCATCATTAAGTTCAAATAGCTTATGGCAAAGAAAGAAAAGAAATGTTGCGGTAACTGCTACTGGTTCGACAACGAAGATGCCTACGGTCAAGGCTGGTGCATCGGCAATCAGGAAGAAACGTCATGTGGCAGTATTTGTAGTAATCATTTTAAAAAATAAGCGTATGAAAGAAATTCTTAGAGATTATTATTATCATCCACAAGTCTCGATGATGGATAAATCATTTATGATGATTCCTACCCCAAAAGACTTTTGGCAGTATCTACAGAATAAACGTAATAGGAGAAGAAAGAAATGACGTTAGAGTTATCGACGGAGGAAAAGATCATCGTAACCATGCTTTGGGTATTTGCGATATTCTTCCTGGTGTTGTTTTCCGGAATATTTGAAGGTGGGCATGAGCCTATAAAGCCGCCGAATATCCCGCCACCGCCGCCTCCCTCTCACCCCCGTCCTCAGCGATTCCGTCGCAGATTAAGAGTAAGAACTAAAAAAAGAAGAAGATATGTTATACGAAGCAAAACAAGGGACAAAAGCTTACGAATACATTAAGGGTATTCTTGAAGCTGAAGAAAAAGAATACCAGGCCTACATGAAGAGAGTAGATGAAGCCGTAGGCTTCGAGTTTAAAAAGTGGCAAGGTTATCAGCCTAACTGTAGTCTGCTGCGAGAGTATGAGATAACCGCTATCTGGGTACCATCTGAGCGTTTCGACATATTGGATGAAAAGGCATGGAGAAAGATAGATAGCCGAATGTTTGAGGATGGTCATTACGTAGCAATAAAGCCAAACAAGCGTTGCAAGCAGGGTAAGGCTATCGCTGCAGTTCTTGCCTCCTACAAGGCTGTCACCAGCCATTTCGATATATTGAAGGAACTTGGTGTAAGCATCGGCAAAGTTGGTGCTTTCTCCATCACTCAGCTTCTTCGCTGCAATGACCGTTACTTTGCCTTCTTCGATGATAGCATCCGAGCCGAGAAGAAGAATCCTGATTTCACGGAAATCACGATTGGTGAATATGAGGATCTTATTAATAGTGATAAAGAAGGATAATCGTATGAAGATAAATATGAAACAGGTGAAGGAGAAGATAGCAGGCTTTATCTTTGATCTTATCATAGAATCGGGCAGTAAGTCTAAATTCTTCCGTAAGTACACCAACCATCGCTTCCGTAAGCAGTACGAACGATTGAAGGATGATTCCTATTTTCATCAGTATAAACGCAACAACGCTTTAGAAAAGGCAAATAGAAAGCTGTATGAAAGGATCAGCGCTTTAAATTACAGACTTCACTCTATTTATGATGCTGTGAAAGTCGTAGCTACGGAGTACCCTAAGAACATCCCGTGCCCTCACGGAGAAAAAGATGAAGTAAACGATTGCCCTGTCAGAACAGATTCCACAGAATGCTGGTGCTGCCCAGGTTTCGTATGTAGAATACCTGAAAAAGGCACCATTATCTGTTGGAACGAGAACTTTGAACAGAGTGAGGATTTAGAAGATAAAAAAGAAGAGTAATAATCAGTAATAAAGAAATTAATAGAAAAAGATATGGTAAAGAATAACGATTATCTTGTAAAAGCAAAAGAGTACCTAGCCGCAATGAAGACTATGTATAATCTAGAGCAGTTGACAGATGGGGTCCGCCCTGACAAATACAAGTACATCTGTCAAAAGTATGGTATTGATGAGAACGAAGCCATGAACATGTATTCTGTTCTTCAGAAGATGAAGAAGGAGTATTACATGGTGAACTATAAGGACTCGGCAGCCTTGGAGCGCGTCTTGGTTATCGCCGAGGAAGCCTATGTTACCTACAAGCATGAAAGTGTTGATTTTTATGTAGAGCTACACTCGCCTGAAACAAGATACAAGCATATTCTCGTAAGTTTTCGTAAACCAGGCGAAAAGTTGGTTCAACAGGAGTTCAATATAACAGACCCGAAAACCTTTCCAGCTGTCACTGATATGATGAATAGCGGCTTCGAGATTGTCGGTATGTCACGACAGGCAGACGAGATAGAAAATACAAAGTACGATGGAGTCGATGACAATAGAAGGATTTACATCCCTATTTATGATGGCGACGTGCTTCTCTGCTACTTGGAGAATCCTGACAGTATTTTCTCTTGTCGTAAAGAATGTGGTCTATATCTTTGCCATACTGGTGTTTATCATCGCCTCGTCTATACTCCTGGCAAGGGGTACGTAAGACATCATGAGCCAGATGAGGATGAAGATTTCGAGTTGGATATTAGCGAAGAGTCTTTCAGTCAGCACGTCTTGACATTATCTAAGAGATTTCGCAAGTTGGGTAACATCCATTCCGGTATCGATTTCCTAATGGAAGAAGATAACAAGAAAAAAGAATAGCGTATGACAAAACATGAGTTGTTGTCTAACTCTGTCTTTCAGAAGGCGAGCGACGATGCTATTATCTATCTCGTAGCATGGTTCGATGGCGGTCCATGGATAAGATATGTTACAGTTCCTGAGAAGAATCAAACTAGAGATTGCATTCGTTTCCGCTCATTTGAGCCATTGATTAGCAAAAAACGTCTGTTGGTAAATCTTTCTTTTCGTCATTCAAGGGGAGATAAAGTTTTAACCTTCCAATACCACAATGGCTGGCATAAAACGGGAGAATGCAGCGTTGATATTGACTCAGACGGAAACATCGTAATTAGAGAAAAAATAAAAGAAGAAGATTATGCAGAATAAAGAAGAAACTCCTGTTAAGGGAGCATTGATTTACCAGCCGCAGGGTGCGGCTGGTGAATATGCTAAGTGGGCAATCAATCTTTACCATGGTTGCTCTAATGGCTGCACATATTGTTATAACCGCAGAGGAGTGTTGAGCCACGTCTTCGGCGATAAGCCGGAACTGGCAGCACCTATCATCAGGCTGCGAGAAAAGCTATTAAAAATGTATATGAAAGATAGAGGTATAACTGCACGTGAAAATATCTATCCATCAGCAGTTTTTATGCATGCAGTCTTAGCTGCACAACGTCTTATACTGGCAGATCTTGCAAAAATCGGAGAGGATAAGATTCGCAAGGATGGAGGTATATTCTTTTCGTTTACTTGCGATCCGTTCGATAGCTATTTAGATAATAATAATAATATAACCAAATGGATGCTTTATACGTTAGTGACAAGCCAGATTCCTGTTACGATTCTTACAAAAAATGTAGATTGGTTATACACGGAAGGCTGGGAGCTGGTGTTGACTCGTTCTCATAAAGTCTGGCCTGAATATGTGGAAAATTTACCCCACTGCCTCACCATCGGTTTCACTATCACCGGTAAAGATGAGCTGGAGCCTAATGCTCCTTCTACAGAGAAGCGCATCGAAGCTTTACGCAAATTGCACGATGAATACAAGATTAAGACCTTCGTGTCTTTGGAGCCGATAACGAGTATTCATGCTGCATCGGAAGTAATCAAGAAAACATATAAGATTACGGATGAGATACGCATCGGTGCTCAGTCTCCTATTAAGAAGGACAGATATGATCCGGATAAGTTTGTCGGTTTCGTTATCGCGGTTAAAACTCTGGCACGCGGTCTTGATTGCCGTTTTATGGTAAAGGACAGCATGTATAAACAGGCAGAAACTTTTGGAGGTGTTTATCGAGATTTGTGTATCAGAAATCTTGATGAAATAAAAAAGATTTATGAATCAAAACAAAAAGAAAATGATGAAAAGTAAATTGAAGTATTATGCCCAGGTTATCGGTGTTAACCTGTTGGCAGCATTGGTACCTATCCTTGCCGTTATCCTTATCTATGGTATCGGCAAGCTGAAGAATATTTATACCAACCCTTATGTTATATCTCAGGAGATATACGATTGCTGCCTGTGGGCAATGATCGTTGTGTTGGCTGGTTTCTTTGTAGGTTTCTGGCTCCTTTCTTGGGCTGATAACTGGCGAAAGTCAAAGCTCAGTGGCCTGAAAATTAAAAAAGAGTTCGATGAATTAGGAGTACGTGTTGTCGTAAAGATGAATCCTAACGAGGAGAGAACGGAGCAGACGGACTCACCTGCCTCTGCTGATTCCGTGTATGAGGATATTTCCGGATTGACGGTTAAGGAGATTTATCATCTTTATCAAGGTCGTAGAGTTCTGATTACGGGAGGTAAGGCGAAGGGAAATTCCCTCGGCCGTCTTGCTGGTTATGACTATGAAGGTTCTATCCTTTATATAGGTTTCATTCAATCCTACAGTTTGTGGTCTTATTCTCTGGATGAGATAAACGCTATGCGTGATACAAATCCCGAAGTCAGCTACGTAGAACCACAATATAAAAGCTACGAGTGCTGCATTCCAAGTCTTATCCGTATTCATAAGTAAGAATTATAAAGCTTAGAAAATTTATGGCAGCACGACTAAGTGATTATAAGACGTATTACGCCAATCTTTATTATACAAACCCATCGGCATGTGAAGGTAAGGCATTCTTTATGCGTCCTATCCCGGAACACATGAAGCAGTTCTTATCTGTTGCCGATGCGGATGCAGCTATAGCGCAAGCTCTATCTTTTGCGCAAGCTCATCCCGATTTCTGCATGAAAAGGTTATGTGTAGTAACGTCTTTCTATACAAAGAAAGACAATTACAATTACCGTACAGATTACCAGTGGTACAGATGGGATAAAACTTTATATAATTTTGAGCGAGACGAATATCAGAAAGACGTGCATTGGTAATATAGAAAGAATAATAAAAAGAATTGTTATGAAGAAGAATTATTTGTTTGATGTTGACGGCTTGCTGCAGGTGCTGCAAGCCATCCAGGAGGGAAAGCCCGTGGAGTATCGTCCATTAGAAGAACCTAATTGGCGAGAGTTCAACCCAGAGGATTGCGGTATTGATACTGAGAACTGTAAATATCGCGTTAAGCCTTGTGAGTATGGAGACAGCTCGGGTATAGAACCTATCCGTCCGGAAGATTTAGAGGAAGACAGAATCTATCTTTTGAGAAGCCGAGATTACGGTAATGATAAGGGATTTCTTTGCGTAAAAAGTAATATGTGGAAATGGAATAAGTTAATGTCTTTGCATTTTTCTTATATTATTGAGAATGACAGTAGCGCTGTGTTGAGTATATGCGATCCTAATACCTGGAAATGTAGTCATAGCGAGTACTCAGAATTTTTTGCCAACAGTATTTCCGCTAATCTTGCAGTTTGTAACTTTGATGATGTAGTGTGCTATGAGCCGTCTTTGGCACAAGTCCAGATGCTAGAGTCTAAACTGCGCGAAATAGATTATGAGTTCAAGAACGGAGAAATGAAAAAGATAGATGGGAACGAAGAATAAACAACAAAGCATGAACGCAGGACAGCAAAATGATATGGCGAGTTTCTTGCGTATACCCGTTCTTTTTTCATGCTTCCTTTGTACAAGGAAAGAAAATTAAACATAGCATTCGTACCTTTCAACTCAGAGTGGAAGAAAGAATTGCTTTTGTCAGAAAAGCCCACAGGCGATGGAGGCATGGAATATATTTTTAAGCAATATGATTTTGTGCAGATATGCAATGAAGATGATCCATTCGTGCAGGTAACGAGAAAGTTTCAGGGATTTGCCCTGGATAGTTACGGAACTCCCGAGGAGAAGAAGAAAACTCCATCGGTAGACATTAACTTTAATCGGGTTGTTGTCTATCTCAGATAGAAAAGTAATTTGCCCGTAGGTAAGTCAGGAAAATAGAAAAAATATAGATTATGGAAAAGATAGAATTTACAAAGGAACAGATAGAAAAGATAGCTGAAGACATCAGCGTTATCTGCTTCCGTTCTAACTCGGAGGCAAAGAAGTTTTTGCTTATGGAATATCCGAAGGTTAAAGACGTGTTTGGCAACTCATGTATCTGGGATAAGCCTATCTATAATAAGGAACACCCAAAGGAAGTGAAAAGCGTGCTGCCTAGTTTTGAGGCAGTGCATACTTTCGGCTCATCAGCTTTATTCAAACCGACTCTTGCTGAGATTATCCAGGCTTGCCCTATCAACCTTCTTGGAAACTTTAACGCTGTCACTATCCATTATAATGGTTTCATAGAGGATGCTTCCAAGCATAAGAGCATCGTAAATCCTTACGTGATTTGCGAGAAGAAGAAGCCATTCGTTCCTTGTTTCAGTGATGAAGAGGAGAAGAAGCTGCATCCTTCGCCATTGAAGATAGGCGACCTTGTAGGCACTATCATCGATGAGTTCTGTCAGGTAAGCATTGATGTTATTCTTCCCGATACCCGCAACATTCAGACCTTGTTTGAGGGTCCGATGAATGAAGTTCCCGAGAAGTACCTGGATAAGCATTTCCGTCCGATAGAGATTATCAAGGACTACGAAGATGAGATTCATCTGATTATAAATTAATGATTTTAAATAGGCATAAAAAATGAGTTTATATACAGAAGCAGAAAAGACGAAATCCCTTTGGCACCCTATTACCGATGAGGATTTCAATATTGACTTCAGCAAGCCATTTATCGTTTATACGGACGAGGGTTCTCTCTTTATCGTGGAAGATTTTCCAGATATGTTTGAATATCTGGACGAAGACCGATTCTACGATGTCAAGGCGAAAGCCTTGTCAGAAGAAGGTAAAGATGCGTTCCGGGAATTTTATTACGGATATATGTATATCGATGACGAGTTCTACAAGGCGATAGACTGGGCGAAGGGGCAATATCTTGAAGACGTGAAGGGTGAGCGAGAAAGACCGGAATTGTTTGTTATGGATGAAATCGGACCAAAGGTAATAGACCATTTCGGTTTCTACCCGAATGGTGATCCGGTATACGAAGGAACTTTTAAACTATGTAGAGATTTTGCAGTAGATCATCCTGAACTACACAAAGTCGAGTATATCGTTAATCTGAACTGGGTTCCTGCAACATCCCTTAATACCCTGTTTGTGGCTCCAACCGATAAGCCTAAAACCGCTTACGTAGTAACATCTGGCGAGTATAGTGACTATCGTGTTGATGGCGTGTTCTCTGACAAAGAGAAAGCTGATTCGTTTGCTAAAAAAGCCGAGGATAGAACTATAGAGAAATATAATATTGATGATGAGGAGCAGCTTCGAAAGGAATACTGGTATGAAATTTCTATCAGAATAGATAACTCTTCAAAAGCAAAGAATGTTTCTGTCAATGATTTAAGTCAGTCGGGTCAGTTTTTCGATGCTGTAAGGTTTCTATCTGGAGAAGGTATAGGCTGTTGTTTTTACTTTTACCTGAAAGCTATCGATCGTGATAAGGCAAAAGCTATAGCTTTGGAGCGTTTTCATGCTCTATTGGCAGTAGAGTCTTCTCATTTCCCTATGTTAAGATGGACGCGTGACATAAGTCCTCATTATTGTCCTAGTGGTTTGCAAGAAGGTCTCGTATTCGGTTATTTCGATTATAAGGCTTATTTGGATTCTGATTATAGAGAGGAGAAAATACAAGACCTGTTTATGAAGATTAAAGATTCTTTGCCTATTCCATTAACCGAAGAGGATAAAATCGACTGGCAGAATCTTACAGAGGATGCTTGCCTGCAGCTTATGAATAATCATGGTCTGAAGATAGAACCAAGAAAGGATTTACCTTTAGAGTTTATTTGATTAGCAAGTGACTTTAAGGATTTATAAAAAAGAATATATTATGATACAGATTCAAGATTGGGAGTCATCCCAAAAAATTGTTGTCGTAGATGAAAATCATCACGGCACCGTACAGGTGGAGGTACCGAAGCCTGGACCTTACAAAGACGAGTATTATCAGTATGCCGATTGCGCTATCTACAACCTTTGGGTAGATGAGAAGTTCCGCAAGCAGGGTTCGGCTCGCCTCCTGATAGAGACCGCAGAGCGGGAAGCTAAGAAACTGGGCTGCAAGTCGGCACAGCTAGAGTGGGATGATAAAGGCAGCAAGCCTTTCGTCCTAGAGTGGTATCAGCGCCTTGGCTATCGGAAAAAGGCAAGGAATGAAAATGGCCGTCTGCTGCTGGTAAAGGAACTTTAGTTTTAGTGATTAATGACTAGTAATTATTGGATAGTGATTATTGATTAATGGATAGTGATTAGTCACTACCTTTGTCCCCACTATTTCAAATTAAATAATTAACTTTGCAAACAAGAAAAATATGACAGGAATGGAACAAGATGATTTTCTGGGGGAGTTGAAAGACCTTGCAGAATGGATGCAAAATAGCGCACCTAATTTTGATGTAAAGGAGTATGGATCGCTCGAAGAGCAGATAAAGAGTCTGAATCAGGATTCGGGTGATTTCTATGAGGTCATTATTGAAATCCATCTTAATAATGGCAGATACATCACTCTCCACAATCAAGCCTTTGAGACTTTGGTGCAGGATTCATATATAGGCGATGAGATTGATGCTACGTCGAAGGATACGGTGATAGGAGTTACATACATAGACTCAGAGACAGACTATACGCAGATGGTGATTCCTATCAGTTCCATCTGTTACATTTCCGCCTACACCCAAGAAATCAAATGGCAGGAGCGATGGGATGCACTGAGCAAAGATAAGAAAGATGACTGCATTGCAGCCTTCGATGAACAGTGCGAAAATCGCCATTAAGGTAAATAGAATTTTTATTCTTCTAATGTTTTGTCAGATATATTTTATAAGTTAAACGATTATTTTTTACTTATCGAAAATCGCTTAGTTCCCTTCGTTGTGAAACGCGGGGTTCTAATTTCTTCATTAATTCTAATGTGTGTGTAAAGAAAAGATTCTTCTAGTGTTTTATCAAAATATGCTAAACGTATTTAGTTACAATTATTTTATTCAAGTTTTTTGAGTTGTTAAAGTCTTAGTTCCTTCGTTGTGAAACGCGGGAATTTTATTTTCTTCATTAATTAGTTCTCATTTGAATTAAAATTTTGAACTTAGTTTTTAGTTTATGGTTATAGTAACAAGAGGGGCGGCTGTCGCGATGATACCCGCCCCTCATTCCTAATTCAACATTCAACATTCAACATTCAACATTCCTTTAAACGTTCCTTCCGTCCGGCAGTACGAACCAGCCGATATTTCCTCGCCAGAATTTGCATCCTAAATATAGAGAGTCGAAGGCATCGGTAAAGTCTGTTCTCTGCTGCAATGGCAGGTTGTCTTCCGTCTCCGCTTTCTTCTCCTGACTCTTATCCTTTCTGAAGCCCTGATAGCCGATGCTCACTTCACAGAGCTGCATGGCGATAATCAAATCAGGGTTCTGTGTCTGGTTGATACGGATGGCAGGATATTCGATACCGGCAAGGGCATTATTGATGATGCGGTGCTTCACCTCGTGCTTCTCCGGCACACCCATATCTATTGCCGTCACATTCCAGCCATTACGCTCCAGCTCCTTAATCACTGCCTGATAGAATCGCTCATCGGTCAGCGCATACGATGCTCCCTGCTTGGCGGTGGCATCATAGAAGTAAACCACGTCACGGTTGATGGCTCTCTTCGGAGCATAGTAATGCGAGAAATCATCTACCAGTTCACGCAGCTTGCGCTCGTTCTTTACATAGAAACTCTTGATGACATTCACTGCCTCAAATCCGTCACGCTGATATACCTGACCTACCACCAGGGTATTGATATTGGCGTTATAGTCAAATGCGAGATAGAGAGGAAGGTCGTTCACGCAGTCGGCATCCATATGGCAGTCGTTTCTCTCGGACAGTTCCTTCAAATCCGGCTGATAACTTTCTGATGTAATCTTCTTGCCGCCGATGATGCCTGTAGCCTTCTGGGTGCTCCAGTTGGCTTGCGAAAGGGGATCAACATCCACTATATAACCGTGAACATGATCTATATCCAGGTTAGAATAGAAACCATCGTTCGATTTCTTGATTTTCACGTTCAAAATACTGACCATGAAGGTGTAATTAGGCAAATCTCGCTTCATGGTTCGGATGTAGTCTTCAGTAAGAAGGTCCACATTGTCGAGGGTAGAGGCACGGCGAACGAGGAATGCCGAACGGCGAAGCTCTCTCAGATATTCGTCTCGAAACTTGTTTGCCTTGTCGAACATTTGCATTTCCCACCATTCTTCTTCCGTAAACAGATATTCGTAATCATAGATGAGTTCCGCATCCGCTGCATCCACCAGCTTATAGTTTACCGCCATATCCACCATGTTTTTTGTGAGCTTGTTTCCGTGATTTGGCAGTATCTTAAACTGACCCTCGTGCTTAATCATCTTGAGGGCGATGGCGCGCACCATCAATCTCAAATCGGGCGGCACGGCATGTGGAGTATGCCCTGTTTTCTTGGCATTATAGATAAGGTCGTTGTAGCGGATAATCTTGTTGGCATAGTCTTCCAACTGTTCCTGCACCCATCTGTAAGTCTTGCCCTGGAATTTACCTGATTCTATCGTAAGGTCAAGCTTCTCTTCCTCACGCTCCAGCCAACTGCCCTTGGTAGTAAGCGAAGCATCAGACAGGAATCTTGTCGATTTATAGAGTGGATTGTAATCGGTAAAATTGAGGTTTCCCAAAGGGTGAGTCTGGCCTGACAACGCCGGCATCAACTCATCGGTTACTTTCTTGTAGGGGAAGAATCTCGCCTCGTCACCTACCATCGCCGAAAAAGTGTAAGAGTTGGCACTTGCGGTCTGTGAGAGGGAGATAAGTACCCACTGGGCACCATTGGCAAACCAAATAATATTGTCATAGCTTTTCAGCTTAAAGATAGCCTCACGAGCGTGCTTCGGTGGCCGTCCCCAACCGAAATGAATGCCCTGTGTAAATCCGAACATGCGTTCCATGGCAGCCATGGTACCAGGAATAGTCTTGCCGAATCCCTGCTGTCGAGATACGGCTACCCAGGCTCCCAGCATACCGGGCATGGAGTTAGAAGCCATCCAGACGTAGGGAGCCACAAGACCGTCGGTTTTACCCACACGTCTTGCGGCAATCACCCTTTCGTCCTTCGCGGCCATATACAGAGACTGCTGCTGGAATTTTGTTAGGTATATCAAATGTGGTTGTTGCATAATAATAAAAATGTTATCCTGAAAGTATGTTGAAGTATGTTTAGAAGAGCGAAAGCTGAATAGCTCTATTGCCTCGCTCCTTCTGATGTTTTGGAACATAGATGCGTTCCGTTACGAGATTATTAGCCGTAGCTGATAGGGTAGAGCGATGAGAGAACTCTTCGATGCAGTCGAAGCGGTCACCAGGCATCTGATAGGAAGATATGAAAACGGGTTGTGTCTGATGCTCGCACCAATCGTAGAATCGTTCGTAGTCGAAACCTTCAGCTTTATTATATACGTTGGTGTCTTCGTAGGGAATATCGCAGTAGATTACACTATCATTTGGAATTTCAACCTTGGCATAATCAAGCACACTTGATGTGATGTTTGAAAATCGCCCCCCCCGATTTTCTCGGTAGGGATAGTTGTCGCTCCCTGTATTGCAATCTGTGCAATGCAGTTGGCTCGTTCTCCGTTGCAGAGTTCGCCCTGTCGATTTTTTTTTTTGAATCCCACAGACTCGGCTGCGGCATTCTTGATGTTGAAGTTCTGATGGACGTTTGTAAGCCTCTCGATTGTTTCCAATCTGACTGATACGTTTCGCCCCCCCGTAAGGCTGGAGGTTGGTATTGAGCCGTTCGTAGGCCTCTGTGCTCTGCAATCTCGATGATTCTGCCCCCCCTCGTGACGTGTTCAACTTGCAGTTGGTGGCTACTCTCTGCCCCCCCCTCAAATGATTGTTGCTGGAAGTGACCGAACTGGCTGAAATATCTTTTTACTGCCGCATATCTGCGCTGAATGTCGCTGATAGGATCAATGAAAGACAAATCATAGCCAAGGTCTTTTCCAAGAGAGTAATCACGAAAGAATATTGCATAATGGATAGCCTTCTTCAAAGGCTCGATTTCCTTAGAATAAAGATAATCTCGCAGATTGTTTCCAAATGACCAGACCACCGCCACGTATGGATCGGTATCTTTCAGTCTGAAGAAATCCTCTCTACTTATCCATCTTGTCTCGTTCTGATATTTGCCATTCAGCGCATCAATGAATAGAGTAGGGCACATCCAGTTTATATCATTAATATGGATATGCTCATACTTGTTTCTCAATAATGCCGCATGGCTCACCGCACAACCACCGCAGAATAAATCTATCAGGTGTGTTCGTTTAGGCAGAAGGCTCACAATCCTCTCTGCCAGTTTGTTTTTACTTCCCTTATAGGGCAATCCGTATTTCATATCTTCCTTTATAAACTATTAACTATAAATTATTAACTATCTCAACTTTCCCACGTGCCATTTTGAGCAAACCTTGCACTGGTATGCCGTATATCCGGCAGCCATGATTTTAGGGTGCAGTTTCAGAAACTCGCAGGCTTCATCCTCGCTATCGTAGGCAACCTTGGCTTTCCATCCGTGACTACTTTTCCTCGTCCAGTGTTCCGGATCAGGACGGAAGGGAGGTATCTTGTTGGGATGATGATTTCCGTATCGCTTACTCATCGGCTGGTTCCTCCTTCATTTCTTTAGCTTTTTTGTCAGCCTCCTTCTCTTCCATCACCTCTTCCATGTAGTCGAAGTAATCAGGAGCTTTTTCCGGAGTAGCATTCAGACTCTCCTCATCGGCTATCTGCTGCATATCCTTCACCGTAAGACCATACTTTCGAGCCATCTTGCGCTTATACTCATCGGTATAGTTGATGCGGTCGTGCTTCACGATGCTCACATCCTGGGTAATGGCAATGCGGCTCATATCCGGCATCTCATCCGTAGCATCCTTATCCTCCACGAAGTTACCATATACATTAGCCAGCGCCTGCATACCCTTATCCACTGCGCGGTCGTTGTTCTGCTGCTTACCCGTGCGAATCAGCCATTCAGCGCTGCTCAGATACATCGCCTTGTGGCGGGGGCTTTCGTCGGTCTGAAAGAAACGGATGATATGATTGCATACCGCCACATCGTTATTCAGTTCCGTAACCGTGCGGGGTTTGATATTGCCTTCCTCGTCAATATCAATATGCAGCGCCATCACCATTTCCTGCGCCTCCTTGTTGCCCTGTCCTGCCTGACTTACGAAGAGTGTATAATCTCGCCGTGCGATATTGCGGCAGGTGGTACGCGGGTCTATGTCGTTATTTTGCACCCAGCGCTTGTAAAACTCAGCACAAATCTGCATGCGGTACCGCTGTTCCAGTTTTGGGAACATCGTCTCCATGCTGAGACCATTGGATAGCCATTTGTCTATCCTCTGCAGGGTGTTCTGTGTTAATTGGCTCATTCCTCATTAATGTTTAATGTTTAATGTATAATTGGTGGGGCATCGAAAAACGAATTTCGTGTTATTCGTGTCATTCGTGTTCAAAAACCCCGAACCCCGGAAGGCTATATGGTAAGGTCGATACCAAACTGACCTTCCAGAAACTTCTTGTAATCGGGCTTACCGAATAGTGTGCCGTTCGCCTTTTCCCAATCTTTATTGTTGGCATAGAACACATCACGCGTAAACCATTCGTAAACGTTATCATATCTGCTTACTGCCGGTGAGTCAGGATGCGTATCTAAGAATTTCTGTCCCGCCCTCAGATAAGCCTTGGCTATGCGCGGATGCTTCTGAAACTCGATAAGGCGCTTGCGTCTTGAAGCCAGGGGACAGCACATGCAGCCGAGTCTTCGGGTAACGTCGATTTGCCCCCCCCCCATATCATAGTAGAGTGGAGCCAGCTTCAAACCTCTATCAAGAATGAAATCCCTTACGTCTTCATCAGTCCACTCTAAGATAGGGTAAATCTGCTCCACATGGTTCTCTTCTTTCTTTGCGCCAAAATATCGGCACTGGGTAGGCTCGTTATATCTTTCCTTTCTCGCTCTACCTTCCGCTTTGCGCACACCGATAACGGTTTTATCGAGGATTTTATATTCCTTCAGAACTTCACAGCAGAAACGGCTAAAGCGATTAGGAAACCCTTTCTTTGCAATAAGCTGAAAGAAATTTTCTTTAGGTCTGATAATCTCCACACCCATCTCTTTCACGTGGGCGATAGTGCCAGGTGGGTCGATGGTCGTGTTCTTGTATATCGCCCTGTATCTGATACCAGCTTCCCTTGCAAGCTGCAGGATCACATCACTATCCTTGCCGCCAGAATAAGCCAGTTCTATCTCTCCATCGTACCTTTTCTGTACGCTTTGCAGGAGGCGGATAGACTGATCTATCTTTTTCTGTAATTGTTCATTAATCATTTTTGCGCCTTTTTATTTATTTTATCTGCCCACAAAATTACGAAATAACCCCTAAATGGTTGGGACAAGAAAATCCTTTTGTCCCCACCTCTCAATAAAAAACAGATACCTTTGCAATAGTATTAAGACAACATAGGATAACATTAAAAAGAAAAAAGAAATGCAAAGTTTAATTCCAACTCTTACGAGGTTTCTTGTAGCCATCATTGGCTTAGTGTGGTGTACCCTGGAACCATCTCTTAACTACATCGCCGTATGCTTCTTCGCCCTCATTTGTGATTGCTATACGGCGTGGCGGTGCAACTGCCGCATCTATTCCCGCTATCGGGAGGTCATCAAAAAAGACCCTCGATGCAAAATCGACGGGAAACTGAAATCCAAGAAAATGGCAAAGATGGTGAAGGACTTCTCCGTCCTCATCCTTGCGATATTCTTGGCCACGATGGTAGATACCGTCATACTCGATTTCCAGAATCCTCTTCATCTCGCCAACTATCTTGCCGCTATTTATTGTGGCGTGCAGCTCGTAAGCATCCTCGAAAACGAGAGTACCTGCAATGGGGCACCCTGGGCAAGAGTGATGCAGAAGATTGTGGCCGATAAAACCGAAAGGCACTTCAATGTGAAGCTGAAAGACCTGATGAAGGAGGAAAAGGAGGATAACAAGGAAGAAGAGGTAAAGGGTAAGGCAGATACAGATAATGCAGCCAAGCCGGATAATGGTGCAGATAAAGATGAGTGGATTCCGCAGAAAGGGGCTGGCGACGACTATGATGTATGATGTGCCAACAACTCTTAATTTCTGTACGCTATCAGTTAATAATGTGTTAAAACCCATTTGAATTATGACAATATCAAATGTTTTGGAGCATTGGGCTACGATATATAAGCCCTTATCCCATAACCCGACAAGCAAGAAGCTGGAAGAACAGAGTTTCTTCCGCATCCGTGATATTGACGAGGAAAATATCTTTTCCCGCAACGCCAATATCATTCACTCTCCCTGTATGCTCTATCGTGTAGTGAACTCCGGAGAGCTGAAATCGGATAAGCAAGCCCTGATTACCTATCAGGTATGCTTCCTTACCCGACTGAAAGATTCCTCTGCTACGTTGGGCAGATATGATGGCAGCAAATTGCAGGCTGCATCGGATGATCTGATGGAGTATTGTGAAGACCTCGCCTCCTATCTCACTCAGCTTCGCCGTACGGGTATCTGTCCTATCACGGGCAGAAACTTCAAGAAAGAGGATCCCAGGTTAGGCATAGAGTTATCATCCATCGATATAGAGAGTTTTGCCTTTGGTGTAAACCCTCTTTTCCGTGGACCGAGCTGGCTTCTTGCCGATTGCTATTGGCAGACCATCCGTCCGCTCTATAATTTCCAATGCGGGAAGGAACAGAAATACATCATTCCTGCATCAACAGAAGACGGAAAGGAGGAATAAGACATGTCTATCAGAACCCAACCTATCAAGTCGCCCTTTGCGCCCCTGAAAGAGGTGGCAGGTGTATATCTGAAACAAGCCCTTCTTGATATAGAAGTCAACTTCAATACCCAGAAGATTTATCCGGTAGAAGTATATCGTGGCTACGAGAAGGTAAACAAATACCGCGAGGAACACGGCATGTGGTACTCTACGGGTGAAGGTAAGAAATCCTTTGAGGGTACGGTATATCAGGCTGATGAAAAGACGGGTAATCTGATGGTAGGAATCCGCTATAACGATTATCTCCGCTATGTGGATATTGGTGTAGGTTTGACGGGTGATCCTCGTGACCCTGCAGCCCATATTACTGCCGATAAGGTGGACCGCTCGAAGAAAGCCAAGTTCAAAACCCGATATATCGGCAAATGGGATAGAAGGGCTGGTAAATCTCACCGCCCTGCCATCATGCGCACGGTGAGAAGACTGAAAACGAGATACGAGAATCATCTTGCAGATTACTACGGCTATCAAGGCTTGTTGCAGATAATGAACGCCCTGGAAGGCAAAGACGAGTAACCCCTCTCGCTCCCGTTTCCGGCGATTCAATCGCCGTTCTCATATCCCCCAAAAATAAACATTAAAAATAAAAAGCAATGGCAAAGAATAAAACAGAGGCTATCATCACGCTCAACGGTCAGCAGCCGCTCCAGGTATTGAAGCAGTTGCAGGAGGCAGCTGCTGGTATATCCGAGCAGATAGATGCGGCTCAGGAAAAGTTGAAAAACCTGAAGCCGAACACTGACCCATACAAAGCCCTCGATGCAACCATTAAAGATTTGAAGAATCAGTATGATTTGCTGGCTTCTGCGCAGATTAAAGATATAGCTGCCAATGAACGTTTGCAGAGTGTAGTGGACCAACTTAGTAATACTTCACTCCGCAATCTGCGCCGTGCGTTGGGCGACGGAAAGCGCCAGCTCGAAGGATTGTCAGAGGCAGAGCTGGATCAGGCAAACGCTATCCGCTCAATGATGAAGGAAGTAGGCGACCAGGTGCGCTTGCTGGAAGGCAAATATGTGAAGATTGAAAAAGGACTGAAGAATATAAGCATTCAGTCCGACCAATGGCTGAGTAAGGCCATAACGCAGCAGAGAGACCTTGTGGCTTCACTCGAAAAGACAGATGCCAGCTATCTCAAGAATCACGCCACATTGAAGCAGTTGGAGAGAGAGGAGGATAGACGTAATGGCAAGCTGACTACACAGGAGGCTATGACTGTGGTGCAAGACCGAACATCTACTGCCTCCGAACTTCGCCGCGCTAAGACTTCTATTACTCAGGCGAGGGATAATGTAGATACATCTGATACTGCTCAGATAAAAGCCTATAATGATGCCCTCGCTACCATCGAAAAACGCCTGGAGGCGGTTTCCGGTAAGGCTCAGAAGGCTTCTATGGATTCTATTCAACTCCTCAAGATTCTGAGTAACCCTAACGGACACCCTGCGGAAGATATTAAGGCAGCAATGGACGTTATTCAAAAACAGATTCAGAAGTTGCCTGTAGGTTCGCAGGAGGTAGCAAAGCTCCGTCAGCAGTATGCTATGTTGGAGAAAGCCCTGAAAGGTACCTATCTTTCGCATAGCCAGCTTAATGATGTTATCGAGAGAGGAAGAAAGGGAAAGGCTTCTATCAATGAGCTAAAACAGGCTTACAATCAGCTTTCCGAAGAGCTGAATCAGTTAAACACCAAAAGCAAAGAGTTTAACGAGAAGCAGAAAGATCTGAAGGATTTAAAGAAGAATATCGAAAACGCCACTGGCGCTATAAGCAAGCAAAGCAATTCCTGGCAGGCGGCAGTGAAGAACCTTACGGCATACGTGGGTTTATTCGGAGTATTCAATGCTATCAAAGACACAGTTACTTCTGCTATCAAGAAGAACTTTGAATATTCTTCTTCTTTGACGGATATTCGTAAGGTGTCCGGACTCACGATGCAGGATGTCAACAAACTGTCTGAGGAGTTAGCTAAGATAGACACCCGTACTTCTATTGATGGCCTGGCTCAACTTGCCTACGAGGGCGCAAAACTCGGTATGGATAAGTATGGCGTGGATGGTATGGCTCAGTTTGTTAAAGCCGCTGATAAGATTAATGTAGCTATCGGTGAGGAAATGGGAGAAGAAGCACTCCCGGCTCTTTCTAAGATGGTGGAAACGATGGGTCTTATCCCGAAGATGGGTATCGAAAAAGCGATGCTTGCTACGGGTTCGGCTATGTTCAAACTGTCTTCTACTTCTACCTCTACATCTACCAATATCGTAGAGTTTGCCAAGCGATTGACCGGTGTGAGCCGTACTGCAGGTATCACTGCTGACCAGTTGTTGGCTCTCGGTTCTGCATCCGACTCTCTCTTTCTGATGCCGGAGGTGAGTGCTACGGCGATGTCTAAGTTCATTGTAGCCTTGCAGAAGAACCACAACCTTATCGAGAAGGATTTGGGCATTCAGCAGGGTACCATCAAGAACATGTATGCTGCCGGGCATGCGATGGATGCCATTGTTCTTGTATTGGAGAAGATGCGTGATAAGGGCAATATGAATGCCCTTGGCAGTATCTTTAAAGACCTTGGCTCCGATGGTCAGCGACTCATTACCGCCATGGTAACTATGTCTAAGAACGTGGACGTGCTGAAGGATCATCTTTATGAGTCTAAGGAGGCATTCGAGGAGGCGACGGCTGTAACCAATGAGTACACTATGCAGCAGCAGTCTGCAGCAGGTATATTGGATAGAGCTAATAACCTTTGGGAGAAGGCGTTTGTCAACCCTGATGGCGTGGAGAGTGTAAAGGCTATGGCGGAAGCCTGGTACGATATGTCGCAGATGATCTTGCAAAGTCCGGTGTTCAAGAATACGCTTCTGGCAGCCCTGTGGAGCGTGATTACCGCCTGCAAGGTTTTTATAGCTCTTCTTCCTCTTATTGTAAATTATTTTGCTGCTCTGGGTGTCTATAAAACCGTTTCGTTTCTTTGGGAATTAGGCAAGGCTTTAAAAGCTGCGGCAGCTGCGCAAACTTCGTTTAATTCAGCAGCCAAGGTAAATCCTTATGTAGCTATTGCAAGTGCGATTCTCACCGCTGTAGGAGTGGTATGGTCTTTTGCGGAAGCGAACAGAGAGGCTGCTGCTGCGGAAGCAGAGGCAGTACGTAAAGCTAATGCGTGGAAAGATAAGTTGAAGGAGGCGCAATCTCAGACTGATACTCTTACCCGCAAACTCCACTCTTACAAAACTACGCTCGAAGCCCTTAATGTATCGCAGAATGCTCGAAATACGCAGATAGCTCGATTTAATCGTGATTTCCGTCAATATATCTCTAAGTTGGGTATCGAAATCAAGAGCGTGAGCGATTTGAAGAAGCATTATTCAGAGTTGGCACAGGAAATCCAGCGCGCTACCTATTATCGTCTCCGTGAGGAAGCCAAGCAGAGTGTAATGCCTTCTTATCAGATGGACCGTCTGAATGCGGCTAATCGTATCAAGAAAGAACTTGATAAGCTTGGTCTGTATGCGGGCGGTTTTACCCAGAAGAACGTGATGGATATGTTCAACAAGGGTGCGGGTGCAGGTTGGATATGGCAGAAGATTATCGAGGCGAACGTAAAAGATGCCAAGCAGGGTAGTTTCCGTTTCAATATGAAAACCGGAAACTATACTTATACTGATAATAACGGCAAAATCGTTAAGGCCAATCCTACGGGCTATAAAGGTCTGTTGTCTTCGCTCGTTCATTTCCAGAACGCAACCAAGCGTGAAACATCTAAAGATAAGGAAATCAATGACTACTTCAATCAGGTAGTTAATCTTGATGGTTACACTCCTTGGGTAGAGGATGAGCCTGGTACACTTGAAAATAATGCAGCCGATCCTGATGCCATTGCTGCTGCAAAGCGGGAGGCACGTGAACGGAAACAGGCGGAACGTGACCAGCAGCGTTCCTGGCGTGATGAGTTGAAGCAGAAGCAGGACGAGGCAAGCGCCATCATGGATAACGTCCGTAACTTCTATGAGCGTCAGATTAACGAGAAGCTATCCCAGGCGGTAAGCCTCGGAATGGATAAGACGGAGCAGGATTTGTTTGTAGAGCCTGTAAAGCGACGTATGGAAGAAGCTCTTGCTCAGGTGCGCCTTGCTATCGCTGGCCAGGCTAACTACTGGGAGGAGTTCAAGAAGACGATGGATAATGATCTTGTCGAGAAGACCGATGAGACTGGAGTAAATCTTTCTCAAAACCTCCTCGCTTCTATCCAAAAGAATAACGTCGATGCTCTGCGTGAGAAGATGGCTCAGTTGGGTAATAGTCTGAACCGCCCGATGAACTCCATCACGTCTGAAATCTTTGCCAAGGCTACCAAGAATCAGCAGAATAATATAACGCTGGAGGCTCAACAGGCAGAAGCCCGACGAAAGATTGCTCAGGAGAACAATTACACGGGAGTCGTGCAGCGGAACATGTACGATGATTTCAATCAGATGGGATTTGCTAACCCAACCGATTTTGAGTTAGCTGATAAGGAATCATTTGAAAGACGCAAGAAACACATCATTGCCATGTACGAGCAGGCAAGAAAGCAAATCGCTAACCTTTATACTGTTGATGTCAGCAGTAAAGAGGGTAGGGGATTGCTGATGCAGGTACTCTTTGGTGATGATCCTTATGCGCTGGGTGCCCGCATTCAGAATATGTTGGGCGATAATGCGGAAGACTGGCATGTGTTCTATAACAAGCTCATCCAGTATTCTGATGAATATACCGAGGCTCAGAAGAAGACCTACGACCAGGCAAAGAAGATTGCCGAGCAGATGTGGAAGGTGAATAAGCGCAATCTCGCCAACCAGGAAACCCTGCGCAAGATGCAGCAGGAAAGCGCCCTCTTCGGCAAGCGAACCAATATGTGGTCGAACCTCGGTCTTGGTAATCTCACCGCTGACCCAGAGGTAGAGCTGATGAAGATGAAGATGCAGATGGCAGAAGATTACTATGCCTTTGTATTCAAGAACTCAAAGAACAAGCAGCTCCTCGATGAAGCAGACAAGGCTCGTCAGGAGGCAGAACTTGCCTATGTCAACCAAATGGCAGCGGCGATGAAGAACCGCCTCTCTCAGATGCAGCAGCTTGTAAAGCCTATCGAAAACTTCGGTTCGGAAGTAGGTAAGGCGTTTGCCGAAATGCGTAACGATGTAAGCAGCGCACAGGAAGCTATCAAGAATGCTCTGAAGTCTATGCTCGAATCATGGGGTAATATGGCACTCAACGACGTGAATACGCAGATGTGGAAGGCTATCAATGATGCTGGTGCCAAGCGAGCCAAGAAGAAAGCCCAGCCTGATATTGATAAAGCGAGAGCCAACGCTAATGCCAATGCCGTGAAGGAAGACTTCTCGAAGCTCGGTACAAAGACCAACCCGATGTATGTGCGACTGGTGGATGAGGGTGCATCTTATCTCACTCAGCAACCGCAGTCTAACTTCGAGAATCTGCGTCCGCAGCAGCCGGCTCTCGGCTGGAATCCTGATGGTACACCTATCAACCCTAACAGTCCGGCTATTGTGCCTCCATACGCGCCCCCTGCACCCCCCGAGCAGGCAAATAAGCAAGCAGAGGGCAATGGTGCTCCTCATGCGTGGGAACATCGCAACAGAGACAATGCTGCCGCTTGGCAGGGCGCAGCAGAGCAAACGGGTACAGCAGCAGCCGATGCTATCACTGGTGGTGGTTCCTTCGCTGATGCCGCAGCCGGCATCACTGGTTCTTTCATCGGTGGTCTTATGAACACTGAGTTCAAGACTGGCGGCAAAAAATCTAAGGAAGACAAGGAGAAAGCCGACCAGCTGAAGAAGGAGAAGAAGCATCAGAAGGAACTGAGCAAAGAGGTCAAGAAGGGCAATAAGGATCGTGAGAAGGTAACTACCCAGGGTGTTCAGAACATCACGGATGTAACTGCTGCCGGAAACAAGGAGCAGAGTGAGAGCACTAAGGTGGCTTTGAACGCGGGTATGGCTATGACGGAAACGGCGCTCACTACCAACCTTGCCGAAACGCAAGCCAATAACGAAGCCATTACCGCATCGGATGCTGACCGCACGCGAGCAGGAATGACCCTCTCTATCGCGGGTGCGATGGCTAAGTGTTTCGATTTCCTGGGTCCTATTGCTGGTCCTATTGCAGCCGCAGGTGTGATGGCTACCCTCATGGGCTTGCTCCAGTGGGCACTCAACTCTGCCTTCGGCAGTGGCAAGAAGAAGAACAACACCTCTTCTACAAATACCAAGCTTGTAACCGGCATGCTTACCTATGATAGCGGTAACGTGCAGGACTTGAAGCCATTTGTGGACGACAATGGCGAAGTATATTGGGCGAAGGAGGATGACGGCAAGCAGATGCAGGGCGTAAAGATGCTTACATCTCCAACCGCTACTACCGTGAACGGGCAGCCATCTCTCGTAGCCGAGAAAGGACCGGAAATCGTGATTGGTAGGGAAACTACCCATGCGATGATGATGAACAATCCTGGCTTGTTGAAAGCCCTGATCAATTACGACAGCAACTATTCGGGCAGGAACTCAGTAAGAAGGGCATTTGATAATGGCAATGTGGGTGATGTTCTTGCAGCAGGCACGCAAGGGAGCAATGGTAATCTTTCGCCTGGCGCGTCAGCGGCAGACGGACTATTAGCAGCCAGCGCTGCAAGCAATGCGGCGCTCCTGCAAGCCGTGAATGCGCTCATTCAGCGTTTGAACCAGCCTATCAACGCCCAGATTAACATGTATGGCCGTGATGGACTGCATGACAGCCTGAATAAGGCGAACCAATTTATGAAGAATAAATAGAAGAAAGGTTTTTTGTTGATTATTTATATAATTGTTAGTTTTTAAGTTTATTATTATTTTCTCTGTGAGGCTGTTTCGCTGTGAAGCGAGGCAGCCTTTTTACGTATTTTCCTGTCTGAAGTGTTTTTCTCTCTAATTCCCTGATTTTTTGGACTTTTAGGGGTGAATTAGGGTAAAAAGTCCAAAAATATCTTCGTTTTCACTACTACCTTACAGATTTTTCTTGTTTTTTTATTTCTCCTAAAAAGTAAAAACCCTTTAACCCTAAAAAAAAGTTGGTAGCACCAACGGCTTTGCCGTAAACTCTAGACTGATAGGTAATTAGGTAAGGGAAATGAGAGGCAGCTAAAACGAAAAATCCCTATATTATACGAGAAAAATGTGTACAATTCTCTTTTTTAATATTTTTTTTTCACCATTTCTTATGTATAAAGTAGAAGAAAATCAATAAATTTTTGGTCTAAATGCAGCAAATCGGCTGATTCAGCATAAGTTATGCAAAAATAGAAATTCACCTTTTAACGGACTATAACAGGTCTGCGTATGGTCAATTTATATTTGTTAACAAAACATGGTCCAAGCCATTTTCCTGTTTCCCCTTTAATTTTTGGACTTTTTGAACCGTTTTTGGACTTTTTGGGAAGAATGGTCCAAAAAAGGTAAAAAGAGCCTGGCTGGGGTTGCGTGGCTCCATTCTCGCCTCCGTTCCCAGTAATTCCATCGCTGGTCCGAGAAGAAAAGGCAGAAGGTGGCTAATGCTTTTTTTTACCTTTTTACCCTTTTACCTTTTTACTTTTTATATATTAAATGTTAAAAATGTAACTTATTTCAAATATTATATAGCTTACCTATACTATTTTCGATTTATTTTTGTATCTTTGCAGCGAAAATGAATAAATAATATATGTAAGGTATGTTTGAAGAGATATGTTCCATCTACAAGTCTGTTACGGATGCCCACGGTGACTTCATCGATATGGAGACTGGCGAGTGCATCACGCAGATGTCTATCCGTGAGTTTTGTCTGACGGACAGATGGAAGCCGTATGTAGAGAAGCTGAGAGCCATGCGACAGCAGTATGGCAGCAAGGCGAAGAAGATGCCGGAGTATATCGACACGAAGAAGATGCTTCCTGGTGCCACACTGAGCGGTCTCTTCAGTCTTTATGAAGACGATAGTTTGACCCACCCAGGCCAGCGTGTGATGGTTTCACGCCGTGAAACACATCTTTATCAGCATACCGGATGGCTCGCTATCGACATCGACCTTCAGGACAACCAGCAGCTTACCAGTTTTGAGAATATCCGCATGGTGGCTCGTTTCCGTCCAGAGATAGGCTTGCTGATGCGTTCCTGTTCGGGTACCGGATATTTCGGACTGGTTCGGCTGGCTTATCCCGACAGGCATAAGGAGCAGTTTAAGGCTATCCTCAAGGAATATGCAGCCCTGGGTATTATGCTCGACAAGCAATGTGGCAATATCGGTCGTGTGCGTTTTGCCTCATGGGATGATGCCGACCATATATATATTAATAACAATGTGCAGCCTTACCAAGGCTTGCAGATGGACGAACCGCAGGTGATACCACAGGCACGCCCGATGTACCGCCCACCGCAGAGTAACGCCTCCAGCGCTTATGGCGGCAGCGACAACTCAGCCTTCTGGAATGATCCTCGCACGCAAGACCGCATCATCGAACTCATCGTAAAAGTCTTGGTGAGCCGGAATATCAACATCACGGAAAGCTACTATGAGTGGACTAAGGCAGGTTGGGCATTGAAGGCGCATCCCTACGGCGAACGTCTGTTTCACGAGCTTTCGGCATGCAGCCGTAAGTACAACACTGCCCAGGCTTCACAGAAGTGGCGGCAGTTAGGCAGCAGCCATACCGTGAGCTATCATTACCTCATCCACGCCTTCAAGGTGAATTTGGGCGAAGGAGAATATTACTCTATTCTGCAGCAAGTATGGCGGGAGAGAGGATAATAAGAAAAGTTTTTTAATACATTAAAGATATAAGATTATGGCAAAGAGAAAAGTAGAAATCCCGAAGGGGTCATGGCTCGACCAGAAAGGTCAACGATGGATGAAAGTCGCATTCGATGTGATGATTGGGGGGGGTAAATTCCTCCGGCAGATAGTGATGGTGTTCCCGGTGAACTTTGATATGACATTGGGAAAATATACGGTAGATATGGGTGATATAATCGATTTCAGAGATAGAGTAAATCAGCAATATCCTTCGCTGGAGCGCCTGAGGAACCTTACGTTTTACCCTACGGGAAACAAGGTTTTGTGAGGATGAAATAAATTTACAAATCGGTTCGGCAGAACCCTGAAAGTTAAAATTTACACTTTTCGTAAGTGGCTGATAATAAGGGTTTTACGCTTTTTCAAAAATTTTGCGAGAGTCTTACGAGAGTCTTACGAATGTTTTGGGAATGTTTTGCGATTGTTTCGGTGTTGTTCGTTTATCCCTCTATTTATATATAAAAAACTTTACAAAATGAAAGATAAGAAACAGAAGATTATTGCAATAGTAGGTCAGGCTGGCTCCGGAAAAGATACGGTTGCCCAGCTGATGCGGATGACACTCCATGTGCCCATCCTTTGCTCCTATACCACTCGACCTATGCGTGAAGGCGAGGTAAACGGCAGAGAGCACATCTTCGTAAAAGAGTGCAATATCCCAAGAGAAAATATGCTTGCCTATACTGAGTATGGTGGCTACATGTATTGGACGGAACTCGACCAGATAAAAGATGTCGCCATCTACGTAATCGACGAAAAGGGTATCATGGATATTTGCGAGCGATTCCCTGATATTGAATTGGTGAATATCTACGTAGCTGCCAAGCCCGAAACTCTGAAAGCTCGTGGCATCGCTCCAGAAAGAATGAAGCGTGACGAATATCGGGTAACAATGGATATAAACTGTTTCGATTACGTCATCACCAACAATTCTTCGCTCTATGCTCTGCTGCAGTCAGTAATCACAACGTCTCTGCAGATAACGAACTATAGTCTGGAAAAGCAGGAAAACTCGAAACTTTCCGAATATATAAAGGCAGCATTGAAAGATAATTAATAATTGATAGTTTAGATATGAAAATGATAATTCCTGGTGTTGAGTGGTGGCCACAGAAGACCGGCACACAACAGGTTGCCCGTGTAGGCAGAATCTGCTACAAGAGCAAAGCCAAAGAGCCTGACAAGAAACTTTCTGAAGAAAAGAAAGAGGAGTTTCGGGAAGTACAGGCTGCAAAGTTGGTCAACCGTTTCTGGAAGAGCGGTCATCGCTCTATGCTCCGTCATGGTACCATCTATTTCTTCGTCAAGAACGACAATAAGCTGCCGAGGTCTCTCTGGTCTCTCCTCGTGGCTTCACCTTACATCAATTATGCGGTGAAGGATAAGAAGGTATGGATCAGCAGCAACATGCAGTTCCTTGCCGAGCATGACGAAATCCTCGACATCCTCACCCCATACGATGTAAAGGAAGATGAGTTCATTGAGAAGGCACTGAAGTATGATTGCAAAAAGGCTCTCTATCTCCTCCGTATGACCATGGTTGTTACCACGCAAATCAGTACCAGCCGTGAGCTGAACCGCACATCGCCTAACAGTATCAGCGAGCAAAGTACCCGTTATGTGAACCTGGAGAAGAAAGGTGGCGTGCAGATTGCCCGTCCGCATTGGTTGCATGAAGGCACCCGATGGCAGAAGTTCCTCTATCTTGCCGGATGCAAGATAGCCGACTGGCTCTATCGCCGTTTGCTGAAATCGGGCATGAAGCCGCAGGATGCCCGCGGCATTCTCCCTCTCGATACCTATACGGTGGTAGCCTATACCTATACCCTCAAGGAGTGGAAACATATCCTGGACCTCCGCTTCCATGAAAGTACCGGCAAGGCGCATCCTAACGCCAAGGAAATAGGCTATCTGATTCATCGCATCATTACCGAGAGAATGATGGAATATGATAAAGAGTTTGAAATTTAATTAAAAGTAAAAAGGTAAAAAAAGAGTTGGTAAAAGGCAAAAGAGCGGTTAAGGTTCTTTTTACTCTTTTACCTTTTTACCCTTCAAAAGAATATGGTAAAAATGACATTAAACGAATATCAGCAGAAGGCAATGACAACCTGCCTTCCTGAGAGTGATAATCTCTTCTATATGCTCGCCAACCTTTGTGGCGAAGTAGGCGAATTTGCTGGCAAGGCTGGCAAGCACATGCGTAAAGGCAAGCTCCATATCACCACCACCGAGCGTGACGAGGATGGCAAAATCTGCCACACCCAAATCTGGAATGTAACCGATGAAGAGCGCAAGCTGATGCTTTCCGAAATCGGCGATATTCTCTGGCAGACCGCAGGTCTCGCCCACGTGATGGGTGTAAGCCTCGAAGAAGTAGCCGAGGAGAACCTGGCAAAGCTCGCCTCCCGCAAGGAACGCCATGTGATAGCTGGTGAGGGTGATGAGCGATAACCGCTCCCCTCTCCTCGCTATCGCTAACGCTCATTATGATAAATAGAGCTTCCGTTCCCAGCGATTCTATCGCTGGTCCGTAAGCAAAAAAGTAAAAAAGCAATGGGAACAAAAAACAAGAAACACCAGCAGCAGGCGATGGCCAAGCGTGAGGCGCAAATAAGAAACCTCCCTACCATCTACACCTTCAACTTCAAGGATGTGCCTGCTGATGTATACACCAAAACCCTGGAGACACTCTTCGCTGATCCTCAGTTTGCCGATGCCGTGCAAAACCGCAACGAACTGGTACGCGCTGCCAACCGCATACCGCAGGGCGCGCCTCAGATGATGCCCCTCATCAAGGCTATACAGGAAAAAGATAATAAACTGGCCAATGCCATCTATGCCCTGCTAGTACAGGTAAATCTGCACAGCGAAGTAACTTACGACTTCCTTAACTTCGGCCATCTGATACGTTACTACGTAGATTACAGCCGTCCGGGCATACAGGAGAAGGTAGACCAGCTGAATACCAATCTCGATAAGATAACGTTCCTCTCTGAAATGCTCGAAAATCTGCTTACCCAGGTGAAGGGCGATATGCTGGAAATCTTCAAAGGTGCCAGCGAGTTTCAGCAGTTTGACGGCGTGATGGCGAGCCTCCGTCAGTTAAGCGGTTTCTTCGATTTTGCCCGTAAGAAAGATGAGAAATCGAAAGATTACGCTCTCTACTATGAGTATGCCGACAGCATCAATGCCTATATGGATAAGCGGATGCAGACCTATTCGGCAAAATACCGCAAGCTGCATCCTACCCTTCCAGGTTTCACTCAGGAACAGATGGTAGAGGCCATCAATCTCTTCTTCGGAGAGAAAGATAAGTTCAATGAGAGCTTCATCGCCAAGACGGAATCAGGTGGCTGCTATATCGACGGAATGAAACTCATCCCTAATCTCAACGAGGAGCAGACTGCCAAGCTCGATAAGCTTGTACCCCGTCCGAAGGAAGGAAACAGCATGCAGAAATACTTTCTCTACATCACCGATGCCATCATGCTAAATTACCATTTAAAGGTAAAAAAGTAAAAAAGTAAAAAATGCCAAATATCTATCTCCGTCTCCCCACCTCCCGCTGCCAGTTTTTCCGGCACCGAGACCCCAAGTTCACCCTGGCCAAGGATGAGCCGGTGGTGTTCAGCAACTACTCACACGAGCAGTTCATCATGCGCAATTCGCTTATCAGCGCCCCTGCGAAAAGCAGCCGTATCGACCTCGGCTGTTTCTCGCAGCAGCAGTGGTGCAATATGCTGTCGGGCAAGCACCCTGCAGGAGGCAAGGTAGTGATGCGCCGTGATGCCGGAAGCTGGCTCACCTTTCAGGAGGTGCAGCAGCTCAATGGCCGCCTTACCGACGGCAAGGGTTCACATGATGATTACCTCTGCATCCGCTTGCCGAGCGAGGTAGAAGTTGTCGATACCGTTTATCCGGTAAAGCCTACCTTTACACTGGATACGCACGGCATGCGTGCGCTGTCGGTTTCGCTTAACAACGATTTCAAGCGCAGTCTGGTAGAATGGGCACTCTCCACCTTCGACTTCTGTACCTCCAAGGGTATGGTCATCGCCCGCTCCCATAACGCTATGCTGGAGCGTTATCTGATGCGCTACGGCATAGAAGTCAGCGAGGAAGAGAAAGACGTATTGCGACGCATCATCGGCAGATGGTTCCGCACGGAGCACTGCTTCTTCAAGAGCTATTCCTGCGTGGATATGCAATATAAAGATAGTCGTGACAAGCCTAACCGCATCGACGAAGTGCAGTGGCTATGATTTTACACCTTATATAATAGGTGTTAATTTATATATAAATAAAAGTTAAATAATAGATAAATCAAGGAAAAGTTATGGAATTAACTGATAGTTGTAGAGAGTTATTTCTGGATGGAGTAACCGATGCTTATTTTTATGACATACGGGAAAGCTCCGTTCCTATTCCCTTCAGCCTACCGATGCTATTGCAGATAAACGGCTGCCACTTTGCCGGTGAAGCACTCCATATTGCCACCAGCGAAGGCGACAATTATGTCATATCTGATAGCCTCACTGCCAAAGAGACCTCTTCAGAGGGTGGCAATGGTACTGTCTTTAAGTTCGAGATTACCGCAAATATCAGTGACGGAAAGGCGAATATACCCGAAATCATCAAGAATATGCACGGAAAGGACTATTATATAGTCTTGCGTAAGCAGGATGATTCGCTTTATCTGTGTCATACGATACCTGGTACCTTCGGTATTGCCCCATCGGTAACTATCCAGAACGATGCTGAGACCCGCAGCATCACGGCTACCTGCCAGGCGATGTCAGAGTTTATTCCGATAACGATTGCTTAATCAATCATAAATTTATAGTACTTAATTATCTTCTAGTTTTAGTAAACATATATTTCATAGTATCAAAAATTAAATTTATTTGCTTACCCTGCTGTCCGTGAGGATCGCAGGTTTTTTTGTTTTTACCTTTTTACTTTTTACCTTTTTACCTTTATTTTGTCCCTATATGCCCATGTATTTCCTTTACCTTTGCCGTCAGAAATATTGAAAGGTCTTCTTTTACTAAATAAGGTAAGGAGATTTGTATTCAGGATAACGATAACATACATTTATTTTTAAAAATTTATTACCCACATGAAAGGTCTTTATGAAATTCTGACCGAGAAGAAGTGGATGGTGAACCCCGATTTTGTGCATGGCATTCGCAAATCGATTGAGCAGAACCTAAATACTCATACCGCGTTTATCAAACCGGAAAAGACTTGTGGATTCGTCACTGCGGAGGATGATAAAGGCAACATCTATTATCCGGAGGAATATCAGATTTCTGAGGATGGTAAGCAGGTGAGAGCTAACTATCAGCTCGACTATCCAGAGGAGGATGAGCGGGCACAGAACTTCCCATTTGTTTCGGTTCTCACCGTAGATGGTCCTATCACACGAAATGGTGGATATTGCTCTTATGGTTCTATCGACCATCGCGATATGATGATGCGTGCGGCTGACCATCCGCTTTGCCGAGGTCATCTTTTTATCATTAATACTCCTGGCGGTTCAGCTTGGGCTAAAAACGATTATGCACTTGCTATCGACTATGCCCACTCCAAGGGTCAGAAGGTCATCGCCCTGGTAGATGGCATGTGTGCCAGTGCAGGTATGTATCTCGCTTCTCTCTGTGATGAGCGCTATTATTTGAATCCGAAAGACCAGGTTGGTTGCATCGGCGTGATGGCAGCCTTCTATACTTTGACTAATGGCTCAAAGGATAAATATACCGATGAGACTTATCACGAGGAGTACGATCCAGAGTCTTTCGACAAGAATAAGGCTTACCGTGACATCGCCAACAAGAATGACAACAAGGAGCTTATCAAAGAGCTTTCCGAGTTGGGCGTGGAGTTCAGAGCCGATGTGAAGAAAGCCTGTCCTAACGCTATCGAGGATGTTCATCTGAAAGGTAAGGTATTCAATGCTGAAGACGTGAAGGGAATCCTTATGGACGACCAGTCTACCTTTATGGGTTGCGTTCAGCGTTGCTTCGCTCTTTATGACGGCACCGCCGAGCCTATCAATCGAGAAGCTTCTATCCAGAAGCCAGAGCCAGAGGAGAACGAGCCGGAGCAGGCATCTGCATCTATTGCACAAGAAAATCATCAACATACTATTCATCAAAAATCAATCAATATGGCAAATTATTCAAAGATCAATGCCGCTTGCGGTATGCAGGATGGTCAGCAGATTGAGGTGAAGGAGGAAGGCGCATTTATGAATGCACCACTGCTCGATACCCTCGAAGCTCATCTCGCATCGCAGGAGCAGGCTGTGGCTGATGCAAAGCAGAAAGCCACTACAGCAGAGCAGAGTCTTGCTGACCTTCAGGCAAAGCATGACTCGCTCGCTGAAACCATCGCCAAGAAGGACGAGGAAATCAAGAACCTGAAAGAGGCAAAGGCTAAGGCTGATGAGGACATCAAAACCCTCAACGACGAAAAGGCAAAGGTAGATGAAGAGTTGAAGACCGTCCAGGCTTCACTCGCTACTGCCCAGCAGACCATCGCCGACAAGGACGCTCAGATTGCCGAGCTGAACGAGAACCCAGGTGAGGAGCCAGCACAGGGTGCTGCACCTCAGAATAACGGTGAGGGTGCAAAGGTAGAAACCGCTAAGACCGGTTATCCAACCTGGAATCCAGCCGACCCAGTAGGTTCAAAGAAAGCTATCGAGGAGTACAAGAGAGAAAACGGTCTCCTCTAGTTTTTGAAATTTAAATCACATACATAAATAAGCAAAATTTGAATTTTAATTATGGCAGCACCAAACAACTTTATTGGTATCAGCGCCCTTAAAGAGGTCGCTAACCAGGTATTCAAGAGCGTTGTTCAGGGTCCATCTTACGCTAACCCTGAGGAGATGAAGCGTCTTGGCATCAAGACTATCAGCGGCATCCAGTATAAGCGCACTATTAATGTATTTATCCGTAAGGGTGGTACTACTCGCCGTAAGGATGTAAATCCTAAGTTGAACAGTGAAATCGGTTTCCTCAAGGAACGTAAGTTGACAGCCAAGCTCGCTTGGTTCCACGGTACCGATAACATGGACCGCTATTGTGAGACAAACTTTGGTACAGACTCACATGGCGCTTATCCTCTTTCTACCGTAGCTATCGAAGCGGTATTGAAGACTTACGCCGACGACCTTTACAACAACCTCTGGTGGGGTGACATTGACAGAGACGTTCCTGGCGCTTCAAATCTGGAGAAGTCTATGGCTCTCTATGATGGCTTCCTTACCGGTATCAAGCACGATATTGAGGACGGTCTTATCAGCGAGGCTAACCACAACCTCATCCACTGCGAAGCTATCTCTGCACCTGCTAATGCAACAGACAGCTCTGCATACAAGATCTTCCGCGATGTTTACATGAAACTGGACCCACGTATGCGTCGTCAGAAGGTTCTCGCCTACATGACTCCTGAGACAGCCATCGCTATCTCTGATGCTTACGCACTCCAGTCATATGGTACTCATAAGCTCAATGTGGTAGATGGCGGTAACTACGTTATCCCAGAGCTTCCTAAGTGTACCATCGTTCCAGTTGAGGGCTTGGGTGTCGGTGATCGCGTCCTCTTCTCTATCGAAAACAACCTTGTTTACGCAGTAGACTCTGAGGGTAACGACACTAGTGTTATGATTGGTGAAGGCGGTCCAAACGACCTGAGAGACATCACTATTCAGGCACAAAGTATTCAGGGCTGTTATGTGGAGAATCCATTCTCTTGGGCCTTCGCGATGACAGACGGTGCTCTCGAAAGCGCAGAGTTCGTTTCAGGCGACTACACCGAGTCTAACATTACCGTTACTCTTGCCAAGACCGTATCTACAGCAGAGGGCGAGATCGATGGTAAGGTGAAGGTGAACGATGCTGAGTACACTAAGCCAGTGGAGACAACTCCTAACGCTATTGTTACTCTTGAGGCAGAGGATGGTACCAACTACGTCTTCGACCACTGGAGCACCGGTAGCAAGGAGAAAAAGATCCAGTTCGCTGCAACAGGCATGAGCCAGGGCTTCACCGCCTTCTTCAAGAAGAATGGTTAGCCCTCTCCTGCTCCCGTCCCCAGCGATTCCATCGCTGGTCCAACAGGCAGAAAACGTATTCCCTCTATAAATCCTCGGCGGCGGTCGCCTGACCTGGCGGAATATGGCTTCCGCCGCCATTTCGTTTAATCATCAAAAAAGATACAATTATGGCAGAAACAGTAACATGCCCAGAGATCAAGGATCTGCTTTCCGAGAACGATTGCTTGGAAAACTTCGGCGGTCTTGGCGTAAACGTATATGTCTTTATCAAGAGTGATCTTGCTGCACCTCTCGCACCAGAGGCAGGTAAGAATACCTATGCAGCGCTGACTGCTGCGTCCTTCAAGAAAGGTAAGGGTCTCTACAAGTTTGAGTGCCAGGATGGCGGTCAGGGTCACACCTGGGAGAACCTCGGTTTCAAGAAGGGTTTCAAGCAGACCTTGAACTACGTTCTTGAGAGCGTAAACGCCGACACTGCTTATGGGGCTCGTGGTCTCAATAACCTCAAGTGTGGTTACATCATTGAGGATGGTGATAAATCTATCATCGTTTATGACAAGCAGCACGACTTCAAGTACGACTCCGGTAATATTAAGGGAGACACGGGCAAAAAACCTGAGGATGAACGTACAGTGACACTGAGCGGTTCCCTCAGTCCGACCATGTATGGCCGCTATGAGATTGCCGCACCAGAAAGTGGCTGGGATTCTCTCCTTAACGGTGTAGGCACAGCGGGGGGGGGAGAGTAAGCGGAACTGAAAAGAGCGATACCAGTTCCGCTTCACGGCAGTCATCTAAGCGGAGCAAGCAGGTAGCATCTGTCAATGATGAAACCTCTACGCCCGGCGAAAACGATGAATAATCGCTCCCCTATCCAATGAGTTTCATTGGCAATTTACTCTATAAATCAAAGCCTCGGTATTGAGCCTTAGTAAGATAAGGAAAGATACCGGGGCTTTTCTGTTTACTTCATTCCTATTACCTTTGCATACGATTCCGATATTGGAAGAATTTAAACACAAAAAACTATGCAGGTAAAAACGAATGATGGCAACTATGATGTTGCCAGCAAGGGATTGGGTAATACCGCCCTTGGACTTGGTATCGCAGGTTTGGCTACCAGTTTGCTGGGTGGCGGCGCATCCTTGTTTAACCTCGGTAGAGGCAACAATGGCATGGCAGCCAATCCAGGTGACTCGGATTCACGCTTCGTAACCAAGGGTGAGACCAACCTTATGCAGGAGAACTCTACATTGAAGACGGAACTGGCTATCCAGAAGAGCGAGAACTATGCCGACAAGAAGATGGTAGAGACAACTCAGTATCTCGACGGTAAGCTTCGCCAGCTCGCAAACAAAGTAGATGCCAACAAGGATGCACAGCAGGCGGTCAACGCAGAGCAGATGGCATACAATGCCGCTGCCAACGCCAATATCGACGTGCTGAAATCGCAGGTAGCTTCACTTTTCACGAACGTTACCACATCTCTTGGCAGCGTGAAAAACCGTCTTGTCAAGGTAGCCTGCTGCTCCTGTAGCAAGACTTTCGTGTGCGATGCTCCTTTAACACTCGCCATCGCATGACTATCCACCAACAAAAGGAAAGGTAAGAAACGATGAAGTATATTCAGTTGATAGATCAAGCCCGCGCTCACGGCGTGGCTACCGAGAAGAAGATGATGGAGGCGATGGAACAGTTGAGCTGCGACCTCGCCTCCTTAGAGGAAACAAATCCGGAATTGTACTGGTGCGTTCTCCGTCACCAGCACACTGTGTTCTATGACCGTCATTACAGCGAGAAAATGGCCAACCATGATGTCTGCCATCTTGTGTATAGCAAGAAAGGTGAGAATGGCGAATTGATAGGAAGCGGCGCACACTGGACCAAATCGCAGATAGCGAATGCTACCAAGGGCATGAAGTTCCATGATAAGGTGAACGATTGGGATAAGTATGTTGCCTTCAATGCCATGTATGCTGACCTGTGCAGCGATATGACAGAAGATGAAATCATCAAGGCAGCTTATCTCTTCTATTTCCAGGATGCAGACTGGCAACCAGAAGAAGACGATTGTACTAAAATATGGGACTATATGTCCGCTCACGCTACGATGTAGTTTGTTTTGAACTAGGTAATCTGGATTTTGCACTAGCGAGTGCAAGTTTTTAAAGTAAAAAGATTGGGATAACATTTTTTGAAGCCTCTTTGCGACTGTGAAAGCCGCAGGGAGGCTTTCTTTTGTCCCCACCATCTTTTTAGCATTTGCTATCTTTGCCATCAGAATAAAAAACGATAAAACAGAAAAGATATGGCAAAGATTCAACCTCTTGCAGATTTCATCCTCTCCTTCGAGGGAGGTTACGTAAACCACCCAAACGACAAGGGCGGTCCTACCAACATGGGCGTAACGCTGAAAACCTGGCAAACCCAAGGTTACGACAAGAACCATGATGGCCGCATCGACGCAAAGGACGTGAAGCTTATCACAAAAGCCGATGCCGTCTCCATCCTTCGCCGCTGTTACTGGAACCGCTGGAAAGCCGATGGCATCAAAGACCAGAGCATCGCTAACATTCTGGTAGATTGGGTATGGAGCAGTGGCACACCAGGCATCACCCTCGTACAGGCAATGCTGGGCGTAACCGCCGATGGTATCGTAGGCAAGCAGACCCTCGCTGCCCTCAACGCCCAGAACCCTAGTCAGTTCTTCGCCCGCATCAAGGTACGCCGCAAGCAATACATCTCCGGCATCATCGCCAAGCACCCTAGTCAGAAGGTATTTGAGAAAGGCTGGCTCCGCAGATTAGAAGCCATCAATTACGGCTCCCTCATCGCCAATGGCGGCAAGAAAATCATATTTTAAAGGTAAATTGAGTGTTGAAAGTTGAGTGTTGAATGTTGAATTAGAAATACGCCATCGAGTCCGTGAGGCAATTCAACATTCAACACTCAACAATCAACACTAAAAAAAATGATTATGCAAGAACAGATAAACCTCACCATCCCCCGCGGCTGGAACCAATGCACCCCTACCCAGCTGGAGCAGATTGCCCTCATCATGCAGGAGCAGATAGCCAAGGCAGACCGCTATCATCCCTTCGATATGCAGAAGGTGAAGATAGCCGTTTTCTTCCTTTTTGCCGGAATAGGCATCAATGCCTATCCCGACCCTCGCATGCCTATCAATGAGCAGCACTACCTGGTAAGCATAGAGCCGCAGAAGAAGAGCCTTCTGAAGAAGCTCCTCTCCCTCTGCGCCCCCGTTCCCAGCGATTCTATCGCTGGTCCGCAGTCCGGCAGCCCCTTCCCCCTCTATCTTTGGCAGCTCAACTATTGGCTCTCTCCGAAACCCAAGACCAAGGATAAAACCTCCCCTGAGTATATCGCTCAGGGCGCAGGTCTTCTCGACTGGATGGATGCAGATAGCGGCAATTTCCTCACCCTCTTCCCCTATCCGATTATCGGGCAGAAAGCCAAGTGGTATCGTCGTGCAAAAGCCTTCCGTGGTCCGAGTACAGACCTCGATGGCTTTTCCTGGCAGCAATACCGTTTTGCCAGTGATATGATGCAGACTTACACCAAGTTAAGCAATAACCTGGTCAAGATGAAGCAGATGGATAAGTTCACCGAGGAGCAACTTCAGACGCAAGCTCAGAGCGTAGCCAGCGCCAGAAACATGTTCCTTGCCACCATCTTCAACACCACCACCCAGTACGTCGATCCGACAACGGGCATCACGAAATACGATTTTCATTACGAGTCAAAGCAGTTCACCGAGAACGCAAATTATTTCGTCAATTACCCAGAGGCAAACTGGCAGGTCATCCTCTTCTGGTGGACGGGCATCATGCACACCCTAGCTCATCGCTACCCTCACGTTTTCAAGGTGCAGAAGGTAGATAATAAAAAGCCACAAACTCCGATGGAAATCTACACCGCCACCACCGCCACCATGCAGAAGTATGCAGGCTTAACGGAAGATCAGGTCAATACTCAGTCTTATTCCCTCGTTCTCGAACATCTCGAAAGGTTGTCGAAAGAGAATGAGGAAATGGAAAAGATGAGGAGGAACAAATGATAGATGTAAAGGCATCTGTACACCCTTTGAGCCATAAACAGGAATGGAAGAAATGGGGGGGGTTCTCCTGCGCTCAGAGCCACCGATTATAAATGCCCACACTGCATAATGATAGAGTATGAGTAGCAAGAACCAACCTCAATATAAGCGAGGAACGATTATCAAGAACGGAAAGAGATATGGCTTTTATCCCGATGGTTCTCTCTATCGGATATACTCCACCTCCGACCGTCCGTTTCTTGAAATCGTGGATATAGAGGGCGAAACCTTCCTGCGCATCCGTCAGGCAACAGAATTAGGCTATACCGATTGCCCAGTCTTCGGTGTAGCCGATTTAAACTACCCCACTTCTGCCCTAAGACGTAGCCGCACGGTAGGTGGGGGTAAATTGGTGAATGCACTCACGGCTGCCAGTAGCAATCCGTTTGTATTCGTAGAATTATAAACAAAGAAAAGATTTATAGAGTAAAAAACAAGATGATAACAAAATTCAATTTCAAGGATAAGACCATTAAGTCTTATGCCATCCGAAAGCTGACACCTTTCGAGTGTTTCAGATTGATGGGTGTGCGTGATGATGTGATACAAACCATGCAGAGTACCAATGCCCAGGCAGCCGAACGCATCGCCAACTACAAGGGCAAGGGCAAACCTGAAGATATGGCGGTATCAGCCAGTCAGCAATACAAGCAGGCGGGCAACTCCATCGTGGTAGATGTGCTCGCAGCCATCTATCAGCAACTCTGGTATCCGAAAGAGCCAAAGCGTGAGGCACAGACCTCATTCTTTGCCGATTTCTTCCCAGAAGACCAACTCCCTACCTATCCGGTAGATAAGAACCATGGTGAGAAACTTATCCTCACCACCTTCTCCGGTTACGACTCGCAGCTCATGGCAGCCGATGTCCTCGCCCAGCAACATCCTGATTTCCGATGGACGTGCGTAGGCTGGAGCGATATAGATAAGTATGCCTGCCAGATGCACAATCTTATCTTTCCGCAGTTTGCCGACAAAGCCTTGGGCGATATAACCAGAATCGACTGGCAACAGGTAAAGTATAATGTGGGGGGGGCAAGAAATCGACCTCTTCACCTATTCCTCACCTTGTCAGGATATATCGCAAGCCGGCAAGCAGATGGGTCTGAAGGAAGGTTCCGACACCCGCTCGGCATTATTGTGGCGAGTAGCCGATGCCGTGGAAGTATTGCGGCCTAAATATCTCCTTCAAGAGAACGTGGCAGCCCTGGTAAGCGAGAAGTTTTTGCCCGATTTCCAGAAGTGGCTTGATAAGCTCTCATCATTAGGCTATGTAAGCCGATGGGCACGACTCAATGCTAAAGATTACGGTGTACCTCAAAATAGAGACCGAGTTTTCAGCCTCTCCATGCGAAAGGACGTAGCCTTCGATTACCAGTTCCCCGACCCTATTCCGCTGAAGAGAAAGCTGGAAGATGTGCTGCAGGAAGAAGTAGATACAAGGTTCTTCCTGAAAGATGAAGCCGTCAGCAAGTTCCTCCAGGCAAACGATAAAGACACCTGCGTTTTCCATCAGTTCGAGATAGAGCCGAGCCACGAGAACGCCATGGCATTGAAAGCCATCCTTACCCTATATATAGAAGAGGCGCATCTTTGGAATTGCACTCCAAAAGAACTGCAGGATAAGATTTCTTCTGCTCACGAGGACATCATCATGCCGCTGTTCAATGACTGGAAAGAGAACGGCAAGTTCCAAAATCCAAAGTTAGATAATTTGTATCATCAGTTTTTGGAGAAGAAATAATTTGTAATCGTCCTATTATCCTCGGTTCTTATAGTCTATCCCAAAATGGCATTATCGTGCATCCGAAAAGTATTGCCCTATACCTTTGTGGGGGGGCAAAGGGCATGATGTTGATAAACCGAAAATATTATTAGAGTATGAATAAGGTTATAATAGATAAAGGTAGCATTCCTTCTCTCGAAGAGGAGGAGGATGATCCTAATGATATGCCACCCCTTGTATTAATAGAATATGATTAAGATTTTAGCCATTCACGAGGCAAGAACAGAGCACGCCAAGGAAGTACGCAAGCAGACTGGCACCAACGATTATCGTGATAAAGCCATCTTCTTCCGTGACAGCTTCCTGATGCAGTGCATCGGTACCTTCCATACGAAGGATAATCTCCTTGCCTTCAGATATGAATAAAGAAAAGTTATGAACGAAATACATACGATAGTAGTAGGCTTGCTGAATACGCCTCCCTTTGACAAGCGCTTTCAACTGGCAAAACGAGTGTATGCGGTAAAAGGCATAGCCCCTGCTTGTAATACATGTGGGGGGGTGGACTTCAGCCCAAAATATTTGTGGAGTATGATTAAGCAAGCCATCATTACCCACTATCGCACCGAGGAAGCGAAGGCATATCGCAAGATATACGGCGACAGAGGCGGTTGCCGTTATCAGGATAAGTATCATCGCCCAAGTCCCTACCCCTGGAGTAACTGCATTTCCACCGTAACGAAAGATAATCTTTTATGGCAACAATACGAATAAGAACCTGCGCAAGCAGAGGCAGAGCCGATGGTGATTGGTACTCCAACCCTCACGCACAAAGGCTCGAAATCGGAGGCTGCATCAGTAACGCCATCTCTTCCATCGCCAAGGATTTTATGATCATTATAAATTACGAATAAGAAGAGGAGCCTCCGTTCCCAGCGATTCTATCGCTGGTCCCCTCCCCTCTTTGTCCCCACCAAAACCATAAAAAGCCCTAACTTTACACTCAGAAACAAGGAGAAAAAGCGGGCGCGCGTATATCGCCACCCTTCTCTCTTTTCCATCACATTCAGGATAACATAAAAAAACGCAAAAATGGCAAGCAAAAACAGAAACAAAGTAACCAACCTGCAGCAGCTCCAACAGCGTAGTGAGGAACTGAAAGATGCAGGCTATGTAGCCGTTCGACCGGATGCCTTTACGCCGCTTAAGAATGGTGGCGGTAAAGTCTTCTCATGGAACGACTACGTTCACAGCATGCTCCTGACCACAGCCGGTATGTCGGCAAGCGGTGGCGACGCAAGCGGTTCTGCAGCACGACAGCAGGTTTCCACTATCTTTGCATCGAGTGGCGGCGAAAACATGGGTAAACCGAAAGACGTAGGTACCGAAGGCTTAGGCTTTATGGAATGGGGTATGTCCAACCGACTGCCAAACCTTATCTGGATGCTCTCCCGTATGTCGCCCTTTACGGCAGCAGGAGTTGATTACATCAAGAAGATACTCGTAGGTCGCGGTCCCGCCCCTAAGTATCACTATACCCAGTATGTAGGCGGCAACATCACGGAGAAATATATCCCCTACGAGAGTGCAGGAGTTCTGCTCCGTGGTCAGATAGCCGACCTGAAAGCCAAGGAAGAGGCAGCCGCCGAAGTCAAGCGTCAGAACGAGCAGCAGAGCCAAAACGGGCAGTCTCAGCAAGAAGTGTCACCGCTCTCTGCGGTTCAATCGCAGGTCTTATCCTCCGATGAAGAGGAAAGCGAGGAGATGAAATCTCTGAAAGAAGCCCTCCGCAAATGGGAAGAAACCAATGCCCAGATTCGTGATTTCCTAGAAAATAACGACCTGATGCAGACCTTCCTCGACCTGGCAGGAGATATGGCTCTGATGTCGCAATGCTTTGTAGAACTCCAGCTCAACCAGCGTTCCCTCGACGAGAACGGCAAAGCCGTTCCCACCGCCCAATGGACCCCGAAGGTGATCGGTCTGAAGCATCGCAGCATCTTCACTACCCGACTGGAGCGTATGGACGAGAACTACCGAATAAACTATGCCTACGTCAGCAACCAATGGCTCGACCCAACCCAATATGTCGGTGTACAGAAAGAGGAAGACCGCAAGATAGCCGCTATCCCCTATCTCCCTACTACATCAGCCGTAAAGGATTTGCAGCGCAATATCCGTGAGGCACGTCAGAAAAACGTAAGCCGCAAGAAACGCCCTACCCGCTTCATCATGTCGCCAAGAGATTTCGGCGGTCCATACTATGCCGATGCCCTCTGGCACTCCATCTTTGCCGGCAGCATCTTTGAATATGCCTTCACTATCGTAGATGACCGACTCACCCGAAAGCGCAACAGCAACATCATCGGTCGTGTTATCTATATCCACCAGGATTACATCAACAAACTCTACCAGCAGCAGGGCGAGAAGAAAAAGAAAACCATTGGTGAGATTCAGAACGAAATCTTTACCTCTATCAATACCTGGCTCTCTAACCCCGATAACGCAGGTCAGGCGCTCATCTCCTCTGCTTTCACGGGCAGCGACGGGAAGGAGCACAAGGCTTGGGAAATCGTGGAAATCGAAACCAAGGCAAACGATCAGGCGAATGCCGATAAGACTGAGCTGCAGGAAATAAGCAGCATTATCTTCTTTGCCATGGGACTTGATGCAAAGCTCATCGGTAACACCCCTGGCGATACAGCATCCTCCGGCGGTACCGACCTGAGAGAGCGTTTCCTGGTAAAGCAAATCCAGTTTGCCCCTTTGCAGCAGTTGATGATACGCCCGCTGGAAGTTTTGAGCCGCTTTAACGATTGGGATGAGCACCTGGTATGGCAGATAGATAGGGAGGTATTGACTACCCTCGATAACTCGAAGACCGGAGTAGCAAAGCAAGAAGCCTCTTAACTCGTCCCTGTTCCCAGCGATTCTATCGCTGGTCCATATATAATAACGTAAAAGCAAAAAAAAAATGATACTCTTTACGAATCAAGAACTCAGGCTCCACCTCCCCAGCAATGCCGTGGACGATGTAGCCAACCTGCAGGGTATGCTCGACAACAGCGAAAAGGACTTCTTGAAGCCTCGCTTGGGAGCATCCCTATACGACCGTCTCTGCAAGCAATATTCGAGTATAGAACCTTTAATTTTCTGCGATGCGGTTGCCGATGGAACCTACGTCAACGACCCATGGAATGAGCTTCTGCTTTATGCCCAGCGCATGATTGTGAATGATGCGATGGCGCAAAACATCGAGAAGCAAGCCCTTTCTGTGAATGGCTCCGGTATCAACGTAGCCTCCAGCAACGACTATGCCGTAGCCACCGACAAGCAGATTGCTCAAGGCAAGGAAAGCTACCGCCAGTCGGCTATGACCTCGCTCAATAACCTGCTTTCCCTCTTGGAGGGATGGGCAAAGGAAGTGAACACTTCTATGCCTATCGATACAGCGGGCGATGGTGCAGAAGGCAGCACCCCTTCAGATGACAGTAACCAGGGTTCCTCATCTGAAGGAACAGATGAAGGAATCGATAGCGGCAAAGATGATGCAGCCGAAACCGAGAAGAAGCAGTATGAGGCGATAGAGGAAATCGTAACCCTCTGGCAGGAAAGTAAGTACTACTACTACCATCGTGATTTGCTTTTCCCTACCTGCGAGTCTTTGCAGCCGTATCTCGATATTTACGGCAACAGAGATAAGTTTGTGCGTCTTATCCCAGATATGCTTTTTATCCAGAGCGAATACCTGGAAGAAGCATTTGGCGAAGACTTCATTCCTCGTCTCCTGCAAGCCGATGAGAACGATAAGATGCTGAAGAAGGCACGTCAGCTTGTAGCCGCCTATCTTAAGGAGCGTACATCAGTTATCAATTTTGATAAGTTGACCCGATCCACGGCGCACAATGATGCCATCACCGTAAGGGAAAGCATTCATCGGTTGCTGAAGAAAGAGGAAGCCGAGAAGCAAGCCAAACTCGATGCAGCCAAAGCTGAGAGTGCTGCAGAAGACAGTTCCTCATCATCTGCGACGAGTAACGCCTCCAGTGTTCCATCATCGAATGACAAGGGCGGCAGCGAAGGCTACGATAACAATCAGGAAGGTTCACGCATTTTCGTCACCCCAATCTTATGTTAAACATTAAAAAATAAGGTTTTATGGAATTACAAGAAATCATCAGTATTTTGAAGCCAGCTATCGGCGCAAGAATGCTTACCCAGGAACAGAAGGATGCCTATGAGCAGGGATTGTCTCTACTGGAAGGTGCAAGTAACGCACGCTCATTTATTGAGAACTCACGTAAGTTTAAAGATTACCATCGCCGTACCCGACAGATGATAGCCTATCTCAACAGCTACAGCAACTCTCAAGCCAACGCTGCATCATCTGCTACCGATAAGCGACGTGTTGGCCGACCTACCAAGCAGGAACAGGCTGAGTATGCCGAACTTCAGAAAAAGAAAGCCATGGAAGAGGCGAAGCAGTCTCTCTTCCCTATGCTGAAACCGGACACCACTTTACAGCCGCTCACCTACAACGGCATCGTAGCCAACCCAAACGGCGAAAGTATCGCTGCCACCATGCCAAACCTGATGCAGTTGCGTCCGTTCCTCTCTACCGCCCTTCAGGAGCAGGTGAACACCGTGCGTGACCTCCGTAGCGAGATGGCAAGCAACGCAGAGCAGGCTAAGACCATGGCAGAAGCCAACGAGAAAGCTATCTCACAAGGCAAGAGCGCTATCTATACCGAAGGCGAGATTGCCGCTCTCGCCACAAGAGCCGTAGAAATCGAGAGCGATATTCTTCCGGAAATCTTTAAGGCAGTAGATAGAGAGATGGGTGAGTGTTACCTGCGACTGAGCGAGAAGACAGGTGATCCTGAATACATCGCCTATGCAAAGAAAGCCTTCACTATCGACCCTCAGACCCTTCGCACCCAGTTCAAGCCATTCTATGAGAAGGCGCAGTCTCGTGACCCTCATTTTGCCGAGCAGGTAGCCGAGAAGATTGCCAACGACCGTCCGGAAGTAAAGGCAGCCCGTGATGCAGCCGCCAAGCACAAGGCAGAAGCCGATGCCCGCATCAAGTATATCCTTCGCAAGGATAAGCCATCTACCCAGACGAGAGTGAAAGGCATCAAGGAGCGCATAGACCAACTTCGCCAGGATTACTCTGACATCGTGACCGAAGAGGAGCTTTCCGGCTATGAAGCTATTCTCACAAAGACTATAGAAGAAGCCAAAGAGGATCCCGAAGCATAATTCCATCTCGCCCCCGTTCCCAGCGATTCAATCGCTGGGTTCTTTTTTTCATGTCCCCCCTAATAAGAAAAAACCCCCTATCTTTGCCATATAAATAAAAAGAAAAAAGCAATGGCAAAGAATAAAGAAACCCCAGAACAGCGCACGCAGCGCTTTAAAACCCTTTGCGTCAATATCCTCGCCCAGAGCGGCAACTGCCAGGAATCCCAGCATGCCTTCAAAAGCACGCAGAGCATTCCGGGTATGTGCGAGGCGTGGCGCAAGTACTGGCACGGCTTAATCACCGAGGTACCGCAGCAGGTAATCGATGCCTTCAAAGCCGTATATCCGGAGTTCAAGGCAGATATAAACCAGGGTGGCATCTTCTATAACGAGGATTCGCCTACCGGTACTGTCCTCGTAGGCGATACAGACGAGGAAATCCACCTCTACTCTTCCCGAAAGATATACGTCTTAGGCAAGGCGCACGTCATTCTCCATAATGCCGCTACCGCCCTCGTAATGAATGAAGGCTGCAAGATAGAGTTATTGGATGGCAGCAAGGCAACCATCAAGGCAGGTTACGGTATCGCCCGGAACTATGCCCACCTGGTAACGGGCAGCGAGGCAGAAAGCTATGACCAGAGTGTAGTCTTCATTACCGATGGCACGCTTCACGACCATGGGCACCAGAAAATCAATGCTTTTGGTACGGCAGTCATCGACACCTTCACCAATCGCCTCATAGATTTATATGACAGCGCCAGGATAGAAATCAGAAAGTAAACATCAGAAAATAGAAATCAGAATATGAATTCGCATCTTACGATATTAATCAATGATAAGCCGGTAGCGCTCCCCGATGATTTCTCTATAGATATAGAGGACCAGAACCCTGTGTTCAATGATACGGAAATATTCTCCTATCCTTTCTCTATTCCTCTCGACGGCAACCGCTGGTTGGTAAAGAATATAGAAGACGTGCATGCAGCGGTAAAAGCCGTAAACATGGAGCACCTTCCTACCCGCATTCATGCCGATGGATTGCCATTCCGCAGCGGTACCCTGGTAATGCAGGATGACGAGGAGATAACCGATTCACTCTCTATGAACATTGATGCCAGCACCCAGAGCTTCAGCGAGCTTATTAGCGACCTGCAGTGTCGTGATGTTCCGGTCAAGGACCAGATTATCATCGGTGAGAAAATCGGTAATGTAAGGGTGGATATAGAGAGCGACCCTGTGGTAAAGGTTAATGTTTTTGTTACCGGAGGTAAGCATAAGGATGACAAGACGGAAACCCATGAAATCAGAGCTGCCCACGTAAGCGTAAGCAAGGTTCTCGAACCGCAAGCACTCGGTTTCTCTTATCCTGCAAGTTGCAAGGAATATACAAGCACATCTACCCAGCATTATAAAGGCGATGCGTACAAACTCTCAGAGCGTTCCTATCCGCAGAACCATATAGTAAATGAGCCTGTCATCACAAGTAACGGCAACTATATAAACACCGCTGCTGCCTATGGCGAAACCGATGGCGCGGGCAGGGCAGCCGCTTACTGCAACGCCCGTATCTGTTACAAACATCATGGTCTTGATGATGACAAGAAGACGGCGAGCGGTGTTATTAGTATGAAAGATTGTACCTGGACGAACGAAGACCTTTACCCTTATTGGGTATTGGATGCCAAACGTCCGCAGTCGGGAATCTGCTTCTATGTGCTTTATTTCCTCGATTGCCTCTTTGACTATCTTGGTGTAACTTTCGATAAGCGAGCCTTAATGCAGATAGAGGATTTGAAGCATCTCTGCTTCTTCACGACCGTATGTAGCTACGATACCGTCAGCTATCAGTATGACGAGGACGATCCTACAGGCGCAAAACAACCTAATCTTCACCCACACCATGGCACTTATTATCGAAAAACCGATGCGGAAGTCATCGCTAAGAAGAAGAAAGCTGGTGAAATCAAGACGGGTTATTTCCAAAGCCAGGAGCATATCAATTCATGGCTGGAAAGCCGTGGTTGCGGTGGAAAGATTAATATCGTGAAAGCCGAGGATAAGGATGTGCAGGAATTGACTCTTCGCACATCAGAAGGTACAACCGAGCATGTGCAGGTAGGTGAAGTACGCGATGATGGCGGCAAGGTAACCGGTATCAGCATCGAAGCTAAAATCAGCAAGTTCAATGTTCAGGCGAACGTGCTCAATATGGTAGCCAACAGCGGAAATTTCCCCGATGAGAGTGTAAGCACCGTTATCTCTTCGCTGGAAAGCGCCTTTGGTATCAAGTTTTCGTATGATTACGAACAAAAGAAGGTAACAGCCTATCTCACCCGTGATGTGCTGCGCAAGAGTGGCGATAAGGCAAGAACATTTCATGCCAATATTCATTCAGTGACTCCGATGACAGAGAAAATTACAGGTGTGCGTATGCGTTATTCTGCAGAGAGTGATGCAAAAGATCAGCGTCAGAATGTACTCGATAGCCGTAGAAACAAGAACATGGGTTATTCTACCGATTACGACTACATCGATTACCCTGCGCCCGATAGTGGCGATAATTCCACGGTTTACAATCTCGACTACATAGATTTCTTCCATAATCTGAGTAGTGGAGATAAGCACTGCTATATCGACCGCAAGACTGGCAACGCTTATCGCGTAAAAGTGAATAGTAATGCTACCACGACAGCCGACTTGAAGCCTGTGCTCTTTGAAGTAGGTCAGTTCAAAGGTGTAGAATATGGAGATTGCAGTGATGAGAACGAAGATTTCGTTCACGATATTTCGGTAGATTTTACTCCTGTTCCGTTTAATGACGTGAACTATTTTAAAGAGATAGAAGCTGCCTATGGCTCTCACGAGGCAATCGACTCCTACAACGGCAAGAAATATGGTGTAACTATCGCTGACGGTCAGCCTATCCTCTGTGCTTATGTAGATGAGGATATGGAGCATGAGTTTGTGGAGCAGATTATCAATCAGACTATCTCTACTGCTTTCTGTGATTTCTACATGCAGCAGACACTATCACTCGTAGAAAGCTACGACCCGTCGAGCACCGATGATGGCAACTCTCCGTTGCAAGATAATTCACGCTGGGGATATGCGGTTGCTTTGATGCGAGGTGGTGGTAGCGATGCTACCCGTCAGTCTTACGATTATAATTACGACCACTTCGGAACGTCCAAATGGCGTACCGTATCTGGTAAGTATGCCCTGGCATGCGATTCACTGGATATGATGGGTAATGAATTTGACTATAATGGTATTCAGGAAGGAACGGGCGAAGGTGAAAAATTCTCACTCAAGATACGTGCTTTCAAGGAACCATCGTGGTTAAGTAATCCGAAGTATCAAAATGTAGTACTTTGTGATAAAGATGAGGTAGATAAAAATGGTAAGGTGGTTAAGAAGGTTCGCTCCCGTGGTCTCTTTGATACCTTCGTCCTCCCCTACGCTTACTTCCTCTTAAACAGAAAGAAGTTTATGGTAAGATGCACCACTACCGTAGCGCAAGTGGCTGATATACCGAACCACTGGCAGGAATGGTGGAATATAGGCGGTATGAAATGCCTCATAGACAAGGTGAATACCACCATCGATGCCAAGACTGGTATGGGAGAAGTAGAGTTAACGGCGTACGCCCTGTAAGGGCAAAAGCTTTTAAATAGAAAATATGTTTTATAACATAAAAAATGAAATAAAAATGGATAAAAAGATATTGATTACCGGAACCGGTATTATTTCTGCCATGGGTAGAAATACAAGAGAAGTAGCCATGAACCTATACGAGGGTAAATGCGGATTGCATCACGATGAATGGCGTGTTAGTTACAACTCCGATTTATGCGGCAATGTGTATAGTTATGAAAAAAATTACCAAGACGTTCTTACCCATGCGCAATACGAATGTATGCCTTTGCATGGTTTCTACGTGCTAGAGGCGGTATTCGAGGCGCTGAAGAAAGCAAAGGTCAGTAAGGATTTTCTTGAGAGTCATAATGTTTCCCTCATAGTAAGCAACGATTCGGAATGCTGGGAGAGTAGACATGTAGTAAATCATGTAAATGATGGCGACTCCAACGATACATTGCCTGTAACAACTCTCTTCCGCTCTCTCAATTCCACTATCAGCATGAACCTGGCATCCATTCTTCATATTCACGGCTTATCGCTCACTGTAAGCGCTGCATGTGCAGGAGGTGGTCACGCCATCGGTCTGGCAAAAATGTTGCTCGATAGCAAACAGACTGAAATGGTAATTGTTATTGGTGCGCAGGAAACGACAACCGAATATTGCATGGAAGCTTTCGATGCCCTCGGTGTCTTCTCACCCGATAGAGTGCAACCGTTTGGCAAGAATAGAAACGGACTCGCCCCATCAGGTGGTGCAGCCTGCATCATCCTCGAACCATCGGATAGTCTTCGATTGAAAGAAGAGAAAGTGCCTTCCTTCGCTTCCCTTTCCGGTTATGGTTTTTCATCAAACGGCAAGGCCATCACTACCCCTGATAGCTATCAGGAAGAAGTGTCGATGCTGAATGCTATCGAGGACGCAGGATTGGACGAAGGTATGATAGACGTAGTACTTGCTCATGCTACGGGTACACCGATGGGCGATGAAGCCGAGGCGAAGGCAATAGAGAGAATTTTCCCTATCTGTCCGAACGTAGTAGCTACAAAAGGTATGACGGGTCACGAGTGTTGGATGGCAGGTGTATCGCAAGCCGTGCAAGCTACCATCATGTTTACATACGGCCGTCTGTTCCATGCAGCCACTACCGAGGAGAATGCCTTCTCAAAATTGAACCTGGTGATGCGCCCTAAGTGGTACTCCCCTCATCATATTCTCTGTAATGCCTTCGGCTTCGGTGGCACCAACTCATCATTTATTATTTCAAAAGTATAGTTATGAAAAAAGAAGAAATAACATCTCGCATTATTACTATCGTGAACAGCGTGAAAACTGAATGGGTAAAACACGAGGTAACAGAGCACTCTAATCTCCGTGACGAGGTAGAACTGGAGTCTATTGATTTCCTCGATATGATCCAGCAGGTGGAAATGATGTTCCACATCAAGATTACTCCGGAAGAGGCGAAAGACTGCAAGCTCGTTTCTGATGTAGTCAATCTTGTGATTTTAAAAGTAAAAAAGTAAAAAGGTAAAAAGGTAAAAAATAGTAAAAGGCAAAAGAGCGGTTAAGGTTCTTTTTACCTTTTTACTCTTTTACCTTTTTACCCTTAAAAAAAAAGAATAACTATGGCACTGAAAATTAATCTTACATCGGGTTCTGTCTTTGCCGGAAACCCGATAACCTTTACCATCACCCCTTCCTTGACTACGAAGCCATCTTTCCATAGGGTCATCGTAGAGGTGCATTTCGATGATGGTACGGGAAGTTACGAAACCAATAAGCTCACCATTCCTGTTACCACCGAGGAAAGAGATGTATCGCTCGATATATCTTCCGCTCTCCGCATTACGCTGGATAGCTATAAGTATACTGCTACTCCATCTACCTATCCGGTAGTAAGCTGGTATATCAAAGCCTACGATGAGTATATGGACAATAACGGCGAGGTCCATACCGGTGTAGGCGAGGTCTATTATCCTGCCGATGGCTCTAAAAATGCAGGTGCAACCAACCTTCGCTGCATAGCCGGAGCCTTCAGCGATATAGAACGATTGAAATCGGGCGTAACGAAGGCTGTCACCCTTCTCTCCTGCAAGCCGACTGATACCCACGAAATAGCCGTTGTAGGCGAGAGCTTTGTTTATCCTGTCTCCTATAGCGCAGGGCAGAACCTGGCTACCAGCAGTTCACTTACCGCCCCTGCATCTAGGGAACAGGAAATTACGAAAGAGGGTGCGCAGAGCATTCACGGGCACCCTATCTATGCCCTGCCATCTTCTGAAGCTGAAGACCGTACAACCTTTCGTTTCATTAACCGCTTCGGTTGTCTGGAGAGCATCAGTGTTCCGAAATTCTATTCTCAGAAGATGAGTGTCGAGAGCACGCAATATACGAAAGCTATTCAGGAAACCTTCAATGAGTTCTCCCGTTCGGCTATTCATAAGCAGAATGATCGTGAAAGTTGGCTCTATCAGAGTGACCCGCTCACCAAGGCATGGCAGCAGTGGTATCTCCATGAGTTCCTGATGTCTAAGCACGTATGGCTGAAAGCCCATGATGCCTGGCTTCCTTGCACCATCAATCTTGAAGACGAGATAACCATCAAGGACGAAACCAACAAGAATATGTATTCCGTTTCCTTTACCGCCACTCTAGGTATCAACGGCGACCCTTTCGCCTCCATCTAGCCCAGCGCGAGCTGCGTGTCTCCCTCTCGCCTCCGTTCCCAGCGATTCCATCGCTGGGTTTTTGTCCCAACTAAAAAATCGAAAACCTTTACCTTTGCCTTATAAATAAATAAAAATCCAAACAATAAAAATGGCAACAGAGGCAAAAAGTACAAACTATTGGATCTCGAGCACTGCTCTATATATCCAGCTCAATGCGATGGGGGAACCTGACTACATCCAGTGTAGTGTAGTATCTGGTGCCTCTATTCTTTGTTACATGCAGGGCGTTAAGGGCTTGGAGTATGATGCTGGGCATAATTACCAGCGGTGGCCGCTTGCTGCCTACCCTTCTATCTTTCCCGATAGTAAGAAGAAATATGTATATGCAGCGATACCGCGCCAGCGCCTTTCCGACAATGATCAGGCTACCATCGTATTCCCTGGTCAGCGCATCGACCTCTACGGTAAAGCCATCATTGAACCTCAAGACGAGGGTGGCTCAACTGGAATAACCGAGGGTGAGCAGATAGGTAACGAGCAGTTTTATTATATCTTCCTGCAAGGCATCATTTCGGAGGTGAAAACCGGTGATGATGGCGTTACCCGAATGCGTGAATGGCAGCAGCATGTAGATTGCGGTAGTCTTGCTACCGATGAAGCCCTGGCGAGCGGTGGAGAAGGCCAATGGTGGAAATATAATAGTGTGAGCGATACCGTTACCTTCCTCAAGACCATCCAGAAAGCGGATTTCGAGGCGCTGGCTGCTAAATCAGCAACTATCAGCAAGCTTATCCTCGATAAAAGCCCACTCACGGGCGTAGCTACTGCCGAAACACTGGAAAACAGTAATGAGAAGATAGTAACTCCTGTGTACTTAGGCTTGTTTGGAGAGAAACATTTCCTGGCAAAGGACAAAGATGATGTCGCTCACGGTACCATCACCTTTGAGAAGATGCAGAAATTCCTAAAAGGATTGACGGCAGACGATTTGTCTCAGTTCAAGAAAGGTGCAACCTTCGGAGATTTTATTCAGGGAATACTTTTCGGTACGGGTGCTCGGATTGACGGTTTAGGTAACGCTGAGTTTGAAAGCATCACATCCCGAAGCTCTATCATCGCAAAGGAACTCATCGTGAACCGGCAGACGGCGATGGAGAGCAACTTTGTTTTTACGGAAAGTGGACTGATAGAGAGGGTAACTGAGCATACACCGGAAAGTGAAGGCAATAATACAACCTATACGCTTCAGCTTCAGAAGCGATGGGAGAATGATTTCACGGCATTCAAGGAGAATGATGTGATATTGGCTTCTATCAATACCCTGCTGCAGGATGGCAAATATTACGATATGTGGTTACGGGTACTCAGCGTGAATACGGTAAAGAATACCATCGACGTAGTTTGTTATCCGGATAACGAAGTACCGAGTCAGAAGAACTATCCTCCCTGCGAGCTGGCTAGGCTGATTCGTTGGGGTAATGCGGTAGAGAAAGACAGACAGAGCTGCTGGTATATCTCATCGTCAGAGGGCTTACTCGTATGGCTCGACCACGTTACCAAGCCTATCATCGACAAGAGCAATTATTCTGTAGCCATCGGCAAGTTGCCGGATGCGTTACACTTCATCTTCGCTAACTATCCGCTTGCAGATAAGCGCGACGGAGCCTTCTATGCTAAGTATCTCGCGGTTCAGAATATCATCCGTACAGATTACCAGGGCAACGTTAAGCAGGATGTTGTAGATAGAGGCAAATGGTCTCTTGATACGGCGAAGGGGGAAAATCCTTACAGATGTACTACCAATGAGGTGCATGATGTCTGGCATTACGGCTGCCGATGGCGCTGTCTGGAAGATAAGACGCAGAAAGAGCCTAAATACTCTGGCACAGGATGGGCATTTGTAGAAGGAAATCCTGAGTTTACCATTGACGTAACATCGTCGGAGGGATGGCGCTTCTCCCGAAACTATATCTTCGGCAAGCGTGATGATTTAGGCGAATTGGCTCCGTTTACTACCATACATCTGTATGGAAAGTTATACAACCAGGATGTAACAGAATACCTCACCAATATAGTGTGGACGCGAGATACAGGAGATCCGGCAAAGGATAACCAGTGGGCACAGCAGATTGCACAGCGTAAAGACCAGCTTACCTTACCGCTTAAAGGTAGCGACCTGGGCGAACACTGGTCTAACGATATTCCGTGCGTCTTCAAAGTGACCGCTGAAATACATGACGGAGAAGTATATCAGACAGATTTGGAAATTGTATTTTAAATAGAAATAAAAATTATGGTTTTAGTTAGAAGTCAGAGAAAAAGGATGGAAAAAGCGCCCATCGTCTACTCTACGATGTGTAACATCGAGGTAATGGCAGAAGGCTATGTTCCATCTACGCAGAACTACGATGCTGTCGACAACGTGTTCTTTCCGGACTATGCGGATAGTCCGCTTAACCTTTTTCCGCGCTGTACATTGATTAATCCTGATTCGCCTGATGCAGCGCAGACCTGCAACGCGAAGTTACTCTCTTTTGAGTGGTTTGTTGTCAGCAAGAGCGGACAGACTGCTATTTACAGCAATGGTGTAACCACACCAGAAGGTTATGACGTAGTTACCTCCGGCGAATATACCGGACAGCTTGTTGTCAAGACGAACGGTAAAGTGGGCGTGCCTCGCGCCATGCGCTTTGTTGGTATCTATACGGAGGATGGCTACACTTACAAGTTTGAACGCAGCATTCCATTGACTACCAACGATGTTTCGCTGGCAAGTATCGAACTGATGATTGACGCTGATAAAGCTACGGTCTACAATCCGCTCCGTATGCCTGAACAACAGACTATCAACGTGTCGGTACGCAAGGGAACAACCGATATGACCAATGATGAGCGCTGCAAACTGCTCTGGTATCGCCGTGATTCCAATGGTACGGAAACCCCGCTTACCGACACAGACAGTTACGAGAATATTGACATTGTATCTACGGCAAAGAGTACGAACGGCAGTATCACGTCGCTCACCATTAACCGCGAAATGATAGGCGATATTCAGACCTATGTGGTCTATGCTCTCTTCCGCAACGACAAGGTGTTTCCTGCCGCCCCAGGTGATGCCGATCCTCGTGCCTATACCACCATCAAACGCCAGTTCCCAGTACTTACCTGTGAGGTGCGAGGCGATGGACTGCATGATACTGTAGGCAAAGTTTGCCTGAAGGCTATCGTAAGCGACAATCAAGGCGTTATCGAAAACTGGAACAAGTATCTCTATGCCTCCTGGAAGATTTCAGATGGAAAAACCGAAACAGAGAAGGCGCGTGGTCCGGAAGTGATGTTTCCTATGGTATATGGAAAAGAGTTCTTCTGCGATATCGAAGACCGCGGTACCAACAAGGTTCTTACGTCTGATACAGGTGAATGGCTGATTGATTCTGATGGCAGCCTTATCGTAGCAAGAGATTACGAAGGAGATTAAAGCGATGTTTAACTATTAATTATATATACGATTATGCCATATTATGTAAAAGTAACCAAAAAGGTACGCGAGGCTATTTTGCCGGCATACCTGGTATTGCGCAGAACCTTCGACGGTAATTACCTTATCTATCAGTCTGCGCTCGAAAGAGTAGAGGGCAATACCCTCAGAGAAAGATGCGACAACGTAGGCGGTGCTCTGCTTACCCCATTGGAGGCTAAGGAAGAGATCGCGGGCACAAGCTGCCGCCCATGCTACACACCAAAAGCGTATAGCGGCGATGATATTAAAACCGGAGAGCCTGACGTGCATCCTGATATGACGGGTGACGGCAATACAGCTAGTGGTAGCGATGGCGCAGCCGGTGGCAGCGAGAATACAGAAGATACTGGTAGTAACGCCGAAGGTTCAGGCGATAATGCCGAAACCCCAGGTGACAATGCTGAAGGTTCGGGTGATAACGCAGCAGACAGCGGAGATAACGCAGCCGAGGGCACAGAAACCCCAGAAGGCTCCGATACCGCAGCCGATACTACCAGCGACAATGAGCAGACAGAAGCCCCCGCCCCTGCCTCTGCCGCAAAAAGTAATACTAACAAAAAAGTAAAGAAAGGACATAGCAATGAGTCAGAGTAGAGCAACATTTAGAATTATCAGTTTATCCAACGGTAAATCTTATTATCCTATCCTGTCGTGCGACCAGGGTGATATAAACCAGTATTACAACGATACAGACGAGGTAGTACCGGTATTCAATAGCAGCAATTCACCTATCTTGATGTTTTTGCTGTATGATAGCGAGAACAACGCAAAGCCGGTAGCCATCAAGGATGACGACATTGTGTGGAACGTAAATGGTAAGCAGCTTGCGTTTGCAGGTGGAGTATCTTCTACCACGTTCGGTGTTGGTAACGAGAGCGGTCATTTCATCAAGATGACCAAGGAAATTGATGGCGTAACCGTCCAATGCCTCAAGGTGGTAAAGAACCTTCTCAACATCAACGGCAAGTCTTCTTTTTCTATCTCGGCGGTAGCCACCGTACCGGTAGATAACTCCAGTTTCTCACCATCAGCCAGTTTCCCTGTAACCATCGGCTACGGCGATGTATCTTCCAAGAAAGTACGCATTCAGTCGCCAGTAGGATATAAGGGCATCCCGTTCGTTATTTCCACTAAGGGCGGCTTCTGCGAGTTGGAGGCTGTAGTAGTAAACAGCAGCGGCACGGTAAATAGTGGCTTTACATACAAATGGTACCAGCAGAAGGCTGGTGCATGGGAGGTTCTGGCAGGGCAAACCGGTTCTAAAATCACCGTATCAGAAGGCATGGTAGAGGGTGCAGCCCTCTTCAAGTGCGAAATCAGTAATACGAGCGGTATCTATGGTACCGATATTCAAAGCGTAACAGACGTATCTGATCCGTGGCAGGTTTACCCTAACCCGGTAGATAGTGCCAATAACCCGGTATCTCTCGTCAGCTACAAAGGCAGCGGTGTAGCGTTTACATTCAAACCTTACGTAAAACATGCCGGCTCTGATGTAAAGCTCGACCCTACAAAAGTAACGTTTACCATGAGCCTGTTCGACTCTGTAGGTACAAAGCTTAACGGCGCAGATTCTACCCATAACCCTCCATTCCTCGATACAGACGAGAAGACAGGCGAAGGAGCGAAATTCGTGATTTCGGAAACATTTATCACAGCCAATAATGGTATCGACGGTGAAATTACGGCCACCATTACCGGTGCTTAAAACAGATAAGAAAATATGACAGTAGCACGTTCAACTTTTCATATAGCGAGCGTAGAAAATGGTGAAAGCGCAGTCTCTTATGAGGTTGCGCTCGACACCAATTCTATCACTGCGAATGGTGAAACTGGTAAATTCCTGACTACCAATTTAGGTAGATTCCGTTTCATCAAACATATTGGTGGTAATAGCAAGGAACAGAACGGCGTATACGATACTTTCGATTACCTGATGGTTTTTATTGGATATGATGGCAAGTGCCTGAAATATTCGGATGGAGGATATTACTACTCTACCAACGAGGGTATGGATAGGATATACAGCTCGATGGAAGTTAACGACGTGGCAGAGGAAAAAGTAAAACTTATTAAGATATTCTGGTACGATGGTCCCGTTTACGCTGATGATAATCACAACTACATCGATAGCTTGTGTGAGAATCTGGGCGTTCCTGTCGAGAACATTCCGCTTGAAATACTCGCTTCTAATACCTTTACCGTTGTACGTGACGGAAAGAAAGGCGACCATGGAATAGCTGGCGCACGAGGCAGTAGTGGTCCGGTATGGCGGCAGCATGTAGGCTTCGTATCAGCTACAGCCGATGCACCTTATCAGTACTATGCTGGAAGTAACGACGAAAGGTTTCTTGATGTAGTGCTTATAAATAAGGTGTGGTATCGCTGTCTTCAGTCGTACAAATCTACCGGTACAGATGATATTCGCAATACTATGACAAATGCCGAGTTTGCGAAGTATTGGACTCCTGCTGATATGGCTAACTTTACCTTCATCGCCACCGATTTTCTCTTGGCAGAGAATGCCAAGATTAACTTGTTTGGCTCAAATGAAATAAACCTGTACGGTTCAGATACGGAAGGTAAGATTTTCGCTTCGTTCAGAGTTCCGAACGGGAACGGTGACGACTCCCTGTATGCGCTATGGATAGGTGCAGAGACGGGAGCCAAGGCTCCATTCAGAGTAACGAAAGATGGTTCGTTATATGCGTCTAAGGGTATATTCGCAGGAGAACTGAAGGGTGTGACAGGCTCTTTTCACAGATTGACTGCTGTTAGTTCTGATGGAAATAAAAGCGCTGGTTCAATATATTTTGATGGTTCTGGACGTATAACATTTGATGCAGATATTTATAATCAAGGATATAATTCTACAGCGAAAAGAGGTTGGCGTTTCTATGCTAGTAGTGTATGGTGTCGTTCAGCCTTTGGGCATAAACAGAGTACATTGGCAGTTATAAATGGTGGTAGTATGCGCGTTTATCCAGACGGATATGATAGTGGATATACAGTTATGGCTCTTGAACATACTACGTATGACAATAAAACCGTATACAAAATTCCATTGTATAGTCCTAATAAAGAATCGTCCGGATGTCCTATTGATGTAGTAGTATTCAAATCTACTGTAGACAATTATGAATATTATTACGAATTTGTACCTGGAGGAACAGGTAAGCGTTGGATGGCAATAAATGCCAATGACCGTCATAATGGAATACATTTCTGCGATGTCGGTGGATGGCATCAACTTCATGGTGGACAAACAATAAATCTTGTATATATAAACCCAGAATTACTTACTCCTAGCCAGGAGGATAAGACCTATTTCGGTCGTGGTATCTTCTGGAGCGGAGAAAAAGATTTGGATTGGATAAATAGATAATCATAAAAGTAAAAATTGATATGAAACGGAATTTAGAGAATGTAGAGGTATATACCTCAATCGACAAGTCATCTTGTCAGGTAATCAATCTTCGCAAGAACATTGCGAACCTTATCTATAACCAGGGCAACGGTCTGGGTTTGGAAGGTGTGGCTCTCTCTACGAAGATGTGGAACAGCGATGGCGATATAGACTACAGCGAGCGTGAAGTAGAAATCATCCGCTCAGTAGTAGAGCGCTGCTGCGCCCCTTGCGTAATCGAGGCTGTAAATCGCATCTTTGGCAGCAAGGAAGAGAATAATTAATTAATGTGTTAATTTAAAATTATAAAAGTTATGGGTATTCAGACAAAAAAAATGAGCGAGTGGTTTGCCGCCAACGGAAAGGTTATGGAAAACTGGGTTGCCGCAAACGGACAGGCTATTACAAAAGCTTCAGCAACAAGTATGAAGACTTATCTTGAACGGAACCTTCGTCCTTTGCAGGATGGCGTCTACATCGGCAAGATGCAGAATGACGGATGGGGTTCTCAGACTGGAGATGAGAATGCAGTAATCGGTTCGTATAAAAGAATCGAACCATGGCAGACAACGAACATCGGTATCACGGCTGCCGATGCTGATGCAATCGTCATCCAGCATGGTGGCTACAGGCTGGGTATTGCTCTGACCGAACCATCGGCAGCGATGAAATGGGGAAGCGTACAGGAGAGCAATTCCATTGGCTACAAGCAATCGAGCGACCTTAACACCTTCGATGGCAATGTTCGTACTGCTGGTATCATGGCGAGCAGCTTCTACAAGAACGATGACCCTGCAACGTATGGTGTCGCTTACTGCTGGAACTACATGACGAAGCGCACGGACAATGGCAAGCCATGCCAGATTGGTAAGCACAACTGGTGGATGCCGACTATGGGAGACAATGCGCTCATTCATCAGCACTTCGAAACTATCAATCTCGCCCTGCAGCGAATTAAGAATGCCGGAAAGCAGCGTGCAGACCTTTTGCAGCGGACGAATTACTGGTCTAGTGTCGAGAATTCCGGCAACGATGCGTGGTATCTGGACTTTGACCGTGGCTTTCGCGGCAGCAACGGTAAGGTTGACCTTTCGTATCGAGTTCGCCCGGTCACAGCATTTTAAGCATTTTATCTCTTTATCTCTTTACCTCTTCCGGCCGTTAGGCCGGCAAGCAAGATTGCTGATCAAGAAAAGTCTGGCGGCGTAAGCCGCCAGACTCCTGTGCCCTCTTCCGCAAGGGAACATGCAGCAGTTTTTGCATAGTTGAGGTATTTTGATATACGCATACAAAAAAGTTACAAAAAAAATAATAATATCACGAATTATTAGCAGCAAACCGATAGAAAATTATGGCGTTAGCAAAGGATTTACAAATTTATAAGGATACGTTTGAACTGGTTGATAAACTCACGGGAATGAAACAGAATTTTCCGCGAATGTATCGCTATGACCTGGGTGAAAAGATGACGAACGTTGCGCTCGAACTCTTCGAGTATATCCAGTTAGCGAATATGTATGCGGATAGTCGCCATCACTACATGATGGGATTCCGTGTCAAGTTTGAACTCCTGAAAACAATCCTTCGCCTGGCTTTCCGGAGAAAACTTTTCTCTGAGAAGCAGGCCGCGGATATTTGTCGGTTAACTACCATCATCGGTAGGCAGGCTACAGCTTGGGGAAATTCAAAGAAAGGTTAGTCCTGCCCTGAATTAAAAGCAAGAGTACAATCGGCTAAGGTTTATTGTAGAATGTGACTCTCCATTGATAATGGTCTCGCCGCTGTCACCTTGCACCGTCATTTGTACGACGGAGCGAAGCAGCTAAGATGTATAACCCAGAGCGAGAAAATAGCGGACGAATTACTGGTCTAGTGTCGAGAATTCCGGCAACAATGCGTGGAATCTGAACTTTGACAATGGCAATCACGGCAACAACGGTAAGGTTGACAATTCGAATCGAGTTCGCCCGGTCACAGCATTAGTTTGAAGAGTTAGAGAAATAGGAACAATTATGGTAAAGGAAGAAGATATACTAGAGGCTTATCAGAATTGTCTCAGCGGCAAGGCATCATCACCCGATGCTATTAGATTCATCGTGAATCTCTTTGAGAATATCACAGATTTAACGGAGGCTATCAACTCACGTACCTATGAGCCGATTCCATCCATAACATTTGTCGTTTCTCGGCCTGTATACCGGGAGGTATTCGCTGCTAATTTTCGTGATAGAGTTATTCATCACTACATCGCCCTCAGACTGGAACCCCTGTTTGAGGGTGTATTTAGTGACAGGACGTTTAATTGCCGCAAAGGTAAAGGTCAGCTATATGGCGTAAGGCAGCTTGCTGCCGACATAAAGGAATGTTCCCACGATTTTACGCGCCCATGTTGGTACGTAAAATGCGATATGAAAGGTTTCTTTATGAGCATACCGCGAAAGGCATTGGCAGATAAGGTAGATAGATTCATTGTCGAAAATTATAAAGGCGATGATATAGAAGATTTGCGTTACCTATCTCGTGTCACGATAATGAATGATCCTACAAAGAATTGCATCAGGCGCTCTCCTGAAGAGATAATGAAGATGGTACCCCCAGGCAAGACGTTAAGGGGCGCAAAGCCCGGCCACGGCTTACCTATCGGTAACCTGACCAGTCAGCATGATGCCAATTTCTGGCTTAACGATTTCGATTGGTTGTTTGACATCTTCTTCCATGTCTATTTCTACGGACGGTATGTAGATGATTTCTATGTAATTTACTCTAGCAAACAGGCATTACTCAGAGACCTGCCAAAAATCCGTGTCCGTCTGGCTGATTTGGGTGCAATACTGCATCCTAAGAAAATCGAGATACAATCCGTGTACAAGGGCATCGCCTTTACAGGTATGGTAGTAAAGAGGGATAGGATTTATGCCAGCAACCGCATGGTAAGCAACTTCGAACAGTTAATTCATTACATGAATACGCTTCCAGAGGGCTTCAGCATAGAAACGCTGCAACATTACGTCTGTTCTATCAATAGTTATCTCGGTCTGATGCGCCATTGTAACAGCTACGACATACGCAAGCGCATCATGCTGAAGATGGATAACCGTTTCTATCAGTTTCTCTATATCAAGGGCAGGTATGAATGTGTGCGTATCAAACAGAAACTCAAAAGAGATTTAGTAAACAGAAAGTTATTGCGGAATAATAATTCCAGAAACTTTGATTTGTTAATGAACAATTATTATGGCGAAAATAAAAATCATAAGAGCAAGTCTCCCTACCGAGAAGGAATTAGGCTCGCTTCTTGATAACGGAGCAGAAATAGAAATCTATATGAAAAACGAAAAAATCGACATGGAAATAGACGAACCGCCATAACGCAAAAACTAAGCGTTACGGCTTTTTTATCACCGTATCTTCCTCTCACCCCCGTTCTCAGCGATTCCATCGCTGGTCCCCAAAGAAAAAGCCCTGCTATCTATCTCAGACGGCAGGGCTGCATCATTTTTTAATACTTTGTATAAAGATTATAACACCGCAGCCTTTTTTATGGGCAGCGGAATTTCGGGTGCAAAGATACGAAGAAAAACCGAGATATGTAGAGAAAATCGGAGAAAAATAGAGATAAATAGAGAAAATTTAGCAGCTTTCGTTAGCAATCATATATATAATGTCCGATGTTTCACGCAGCCTTTTCGTACCTTTGCTTATGAGAAAACCCGGAGCATGATTCCGAGAGATTTCAGGACGGAATTTTGGCTTGTAGAAGGAACACCAATCCCGAAACAATCCCGAAACAATCCCGAAACAATACCGAAAGACAGATAGGAGCCGTTTTCTAGAAAACTCATCCATCATCTTATTGGTTCTTTTCCGGCTTTTCATAGAGCAGGAAAGCAGAATGTTTCACGACCATTGAAATCTCTCCCACAACAACCCCGTCTCAGTCTCAAAAACTATTTTTATTGTACTTTTAAACACTTAAAAAGTTATGGCAAAAGTAAAATTTGCGCCTGATGTGGAGAGCATTTCAGGCAAGCTCTGCTCAAGAAGCGGAGTTATCTACGCTGTCAACAAGCAGACGGGCATCACTCACCGATTGGAGCGTCACGAGTTTACCGACACTAACACCGAGGCACAGCAGGCGGTTCGCAAGACTTTCCTGTCGAAAAGCAAGTTTGCCGCCGCATGGTGGAAGGCCAACAAGCCATCTACTGAGAAGCCTAAGGGCAGCGAGCATTACCTGCTTGTGATGAAGGCCTACAAGGGTCAGCACAAGATAGGCAATCCTTACAGCTATCTGTGCTCTCTCGTAACCGAAGATCTGAAGGTGAAGCTGGGCGATCTCGACATCACGGGCAGCGTATCTGCTCCTTCTGTCGGAGGCGGATCATCGGCTGGCAGCGGCACAACGGGCAGCGGCACCACCGGAGGTGGCGGGACAGACGGCGACGGCGATGCTTAACCCTTTTGAAGGTAAAAGGGTAAAAAGGTAAAAAGGTGAAAAGAACCTTACCCTTTTTGCCCCCCGTCCCCAGCGAGTCTATCGCTGGTTCTAAAAGAAAAGAGCCTGGCAGAAGTCCCTATCTCCCGTTAGGCTCTTTTTACCTTTTTACTTTTTTACCTTTATCGCTTCGCATCTTCCCTATTCTTAAACCATATAGACGAAAGATAGCCGTTCTCACAGCTATACAGCTTAATCTCTATACCGTTAAGGTTCGTATAATAGAAGGTAGCTACATGGTTCTCTACCAGATAACCATTGATCGTAACCTTTCCGTTCTTCGTAGAATAGGTGGTAGTGAAGTCCTTCTCACCCTCTATCACCATGTGCATGGTGCCATCCTCATTAAACGTCATGGAACCCATGCAACCCTTCTTCTTTCCATCTTTTGTCATATTTACGATGCAATACCAGGTGCCCCTCAGCGCCGCATCATGGCTCGTCTCATCCGAAATATCATCCATCGATTTTCCGCATCTCATCTGGCATTCATTGCCGTTGGCGAAGGTACCTACAATCAGCGGCCTCATATCGATGCTTACCGATACCCCGCTGCCCGTAAGCTTGTTGCTCTCCTGCAGATGCACACCCGAGATAGTTTCGTTCAGCAGATTCTTGATATTGAAGCTTTCCGGAGTGCCTACCTCAAAGCGGGTAGTAAGCCTGTCGCCATCCATCTGCCAGTAGCCGAAGGCAGTGTTAGGCTCTCCGAAGAGACCGCCCGATGACCAGCTTCCTTCGCCCTCATAATAAACCATGTGGTTCTCATAATAAGAATAAGTACCGCTGGTGCTGTTGATGGTCCACTCGTTGCCGGCAAGATATTCTTTCACCTTAGCCGCATTCTTCTCGCTCTCGTCCTCACTACTGCTGCAAGCCGCCAGCGAAGCCGTAATCATCCCCATGGCTGCCACCGAGAAGATAGCCATCATGGAATGTTTCATCTTCATTAAAAAGTTCTTTTTCATATTCTTCTAATTTTTATTTTAAAGCATTCAACATTCAACACTCAACATTCAACATTCAACAATACCACTCCTACCCTTACTTTCTTACCGCAGTGCGGGCAGAAGGTGGAAGTCTGAATCATCTGCTGATGGTTTTCTGAAACCAGTCCGTCTGAGTGAACTGGGTAGGATGGCTCGCTCCCTGCTGCCTCCTGCACAAACTTCACGTCTCTTTCGCTGATACCTTCCGGCAAATCGCCCCGCAGCGTAGCGTTCAGAGTTTCGCCCTCATGCTTTTTTTTAGCCTCTTCGAGTCTTCTCAGGTTCTCTATTGTATTCTGCAGACTGCTTCGGCTCGGACCCATATCAATCCCGACAATCTTTTTCTTCTCGAAGACTTCCATCCATTCCTCCACTTCCTCTTTCGTGATGCTAGGATAGGCTCTTCTTGTCAGGTCACGCAGAATAAGTTCCAGCGGCATCTTGCTATTCTTTGCGCTTTCGAGTGCCTTTTCTCTCTCCTCTGCCTCTTCGGCAGGGTCGGGATAGAAGAGGTCGGTGATGTCGCAGCCGATGCCTTCGGCTACTTGGAAGAGTTTAGAGATGGTAGGATTGCCGTTTATGATCGGACTCATGTTCTGAGTAAGCAATCCGGTTCTCTTGCAAAGTTCAACCTGCGTCATGTGATGTTCACGCAAGGCTCTTTTTATATCCAGTTTCTTCATAATCTTTATCTGATATATTATTGTTCGGATGCAAAAGTATAACAAAATATTGATTTACGCAAGTTTTTTGGTGAAAAATTACTTATAAAATGGAATTTTCTTAGAAAAAGTTTGGTAGTTTCGATAAATCTCCTTATCTTTGCACCGTCTAAAAAAATAAAGTATCGAGTGAATGTATCTAGTATCGAAGCACGTGATGTGTCTCTGATACGGAGACTGCGTATAGATATACGGCAGTACGTACTCCCCTGCAGGCGGTGTAATGCCGTTAGCGTGGTTTTGTAAGTTTTGATACATTCAATGATACTTCACCATTAGACAAGGGGCCAGGCGTACTGCCTCTTTATATATAATGTACGCGTAAGTCTAACAAGTAAGTATTAATAGAATGAAAGAAACAACCATTACCCTACCAATGGGTAAAGCTGACCTCCAGGAGGCAGCCACGGCAGTAATCGAGCAGCTTGCCACTGCACCACCCGATACTGGGAGCATGAGTCAAGAACAGTCCATATCCTATAATATGGGCTTGAGTATTCTTTTTGCGTGTTTGCGCTCCACTTTTGTGCAAGCATGAAGTTTCACCTTTTAAAAAGATTAAGATTATGATTCAGCTAACAAAACAGAGTAGTGATAGTGAGATAAAGGCTTACTTTATCCAAGTGTTAAATCTTTCAAGAAGCAAAGAGGAATTTCCGGTGAATCTGGATGAGGTCTGGCCGTTGGTATTTAATTTCCGTGCAGATGCAGTTAGGGCACTCGCGAAGAACAATTTGTTCGTGAAAGACATTGATTATCAAGTTTTCAGCAAAAATGCTGAAAACTCAGAGGTTTTGTTCCACTCTAAAAATAAGTCTAATGAAGCGGCTTCTGATAATGCCAAAACAGATAAGAATGGAAGAAATTTAGGTGGCCGTCCACAGAACACTTACATGCTCAGTGTCCCATGCCTCGAGTTCTTTATCGCCCGCAGGGTTCGTCCGGTATTCGAGGTTTACCGCCAGGTATTCCATAAGGTGGCAGGAGGCGGCATCAGTCTCGGCAACCAGGTATTTCAGTCGGTACCTATGAGCCTGGAGGAAACCCTTGCACCTTTGGCTCGCTACAACACAATGATAGAAGACCGCTTTGATGTTGTAAGAGGCGCGTTAACCAATGCCGGCATAGAAGATGGCGGCGTAAATGAGCATGGCTCCTTGACTTATGCTGCCAATGCTTGCCGTGCCGAATATAAAGCTTATCGAAACTGCATAAGTCAGCTGGTATATGTAGAGACCGCTTTCAAACTGGAAGGTCCTACTGCTTTTTCGCTGTATGATTATTAATCGGCAGAATAGGAAGAATATAAGCTGAACGCCATGGAAGCATCGGCTATTTCAAGCTGCACGCCCTGAAGGGGCAGAAGCTCCTAGCCCAGGGCATCGCCCTGGGTATAGGCGTGTGGTTTCTCTTCGCCCTGTAAGGGCAAAAGCCTTACCTAAACTACTAAAACGAATTATTTATTCACCCCTATAACTATTTGGCTTTTAATTAGTTATCTCTCAAACTTTAGGTATCAGTATCGTTTCCCCGCTACACCGGCTTTGCACGGCATAGCCTAGCGGAGAAATCAAATAATTGATATTTAGAGCGATACATTTGTGCGGTCTATCCTGAGAATTTTGATTCGCAAGGA
>UMCG01082096.1_pt1 | contig 90428 bp, 75 predicted proteins | sample 1964181 | NCBI WGS metagenome assembly UMCG01 (sample SAMEA4835963, study PRJEB28245) | human gut metagenome | biome: gut microbiome; material: fecal sample | place: Denmark | collected 2008 | reverse complement strand
CCGGAGGGGGAAGCAATTCCCCCTCCGGCGGAACATTACATCCCGTATTACTCATCTACAACAACATCAAAAAACATACTATGGCAAACATCAAACCCCTAGGACAACGTGTGTTGGTCAAGCGCATTGAAGCTGAAACCAAGACGGCCGGCGGCCTGTTCCTGCCGGACACCGCCAAGGAAAAACCCCAGGAAGCCGAAGTGATCTCCGTAGGCACCGGCGGCCGCGATGAAAAAGGCGCCCTGATTGAATTTACCGTGAAGCCCGGAGACCGCGTGCTTATTTCCAAGTACGGCGGCACGGAAATCAAACTGGACGGGGAAGACTACCTTATCCTGTCTGAAAACGATATTCTGGCCATCATCGGCTAAATGGCACCACACACACATTCAACATCATTTTAAATATTTAACATTATGGCTAAACAAATCCAATTTGACGAAACCGCCCGCCAGGCTCTGCTCCGCGGCGTGGAACAGATTGCCAAGGCTGTCAAGAGCACGCTGGGCCCTGCCGGCCGCAACGTAGTGATTGACAAAAAATTCGGTTCCCCCCTCATCACTAAGGACGGCGTAACCGTGGCCAAGGAAATTGAACTGGAAGACCCGTTTGAAAACATGGGCGCCCAGCTTGTCCGGGAAGTATCTTCCAAAACCAATGATGTGGCCGGCGACGGCACCACTACCGCTACCGTGCTGGCTGAAAGCATTTACCGCGAAGGCCTGCGCAACGTTACTGCCGGGGCTAACCCCATCTCCCTCCAGAGGGGCATCATGAAGGCTGCGGATTCCGTTGTGGAAGAACTCAAGAAGATCAGCAAGCCTGTCGACTCCAGCAAGGAAGTGGCCCAGGTCGCTACCGTCTCCGCCAACTGGGACGCTGAAATCGGCAACATCATCGCGGAAGCCATGGACAAGGTGGGCAAGGACGGCACCATCACCGTGGAAGAAGCCAAGGGCATTGAAACTACGCTGGACGTGGTGGAAGGCATGCAGTTTGACAAGGGATACCTGTCCCCCTACTTCGTGACGAACGCGGAAACGATGGAAGCGGTGCTGGAAAACCCCTACATCCTCATCCACGAAAAGAAAATCAACAACCTGAAGGACTTCCTTCCGCTGCTTGAAAAAGTGGCCAAGAGCGGCCGTCCCTTCCTGGTAATCGCGGAAGACATTGAAGGCGAAGCCCTCGCCACCCTGGTAGTCAACCGTCTGCGCGGCGTGCTGAACATCTGCGCGGTCAAGGCTCCCGGCTTCGGCGACCGCCGCAAGGCCATGATGGAAGACATCGCCATCCTTACCGGCGGCAAGTGCATCACGGAAGACCTGGGCATCAAGCTGGAAAACGTGGGAATCGAAGACCTCGGCCAGGCCAAACGCGTGGTTGTTTCCAAGGATGAAACCGTTATCGTGGAAGGTTCCGGCAAATCTTCCGATATTGAAGCCCGCATTTCCCAGATTCGCCGCCAGATCAAGGACACCACGTCCGACTACGACCGCGAAAAACTCCAGGAACGCCTGGCCAAGCTGGCCGGCGGCGTGGCCGTCATCCACGTGGGTGCCGCTACGGAAACGGAAATGAAGGAAAAGAAGGCCCGTGTGGACGACGCCCTGCACGCTACCCGCGCTGCGGTGGAAGAAGGCATCGTTCCGGGCGGCGGCGTGGCGCTGATTCGCGCCCAGAAAGCCATTGACACCCTCAAACTGGAAGGTGACGAAGCAACCGGCGCCCAGATCGTTTATCGCGCTGTGGAAGCCCCGCTCCGCCAGCTGGCCTGCAATGCCGGCCGCGAAGGAGCCCTCATCGTCGCCAACGTGAAAGGCATGAAGAATACTGCCGAAGGTTACAACGTGGCCACGGACAAGTATGAAGACCTGCTTTCCGCCGGCGTGGTGGATCCGACCAAGGTGACCCGTTCCGCTCTGCAGAATGCGGCCTCCATCGCCGGCCTGCTGCTTACCACGGAATGCGTCATTGCTGACAAGCCCGAGAAGAAGAGCTGCAGCTGCGGCTCCGGAGCTTCCGACATGGGCGGCATGGGAGGAATGGGCGGCATGGGCATGATGTAAGCCCCGTCCGTTTCTTCGAGACCAAGGCAATCGGCTTCAAGGCTCCCCGGTTTTTCCGGGGAGCCTTTTTTAATATGCTTCATCAGGAGCCGGTTTCGGGAAAAAAGCTGCACAGGATGTTCAGAGTTTAGAAAAATATTGAATGATTATAGAACATATTTGTCTAATCATAACATGAAAAAGCTGCATAAGAACATATTGTTTGCGGCGGCGGTACTGGCCATGCCTTCTGCCCTGGCCGATATCCCGGAGTCTTCCGTTCCGGCTGCCGCCGTTTCCAGTATCAAGGGTGCTTATCCGAACGCCGGTCCCATTGAATGGGACTCTGAAATGCATGGCATGGAAAGGATCTACGAAGCCGAATTTAGAATTAACGGATTCCAGTTTGACGTGAAGATTGCTCCTGATGGGAAAATTGTGAGGATTAAGGAAGAAATAGCTGCTTCCTCTCTTCCGGAAGCCGTCCGTGCGTCCGTTTTGAAGCGTTATCCGGGATGCCGGATTAAGGAAGCGGAAAAAATTACTGAAGGAGAACTTGTCCGTTACAAGGTGGAAGTTGCGGACAGCCGTGACGATTATGATGTGCTGATTGCCCCTGACGGAAATATCCTTCATGTGGACCGTTAGGCTTTTTGTTTTTTACATTTAATGAAAGCGGGAGGAGGGCGGATGAATCCGCTCTCCTCCTTTTTTGAGGACCGGAAGCAGGGGCGTATGGGAAAATGTGACGGAATGTTCACGTTTTAAAACGGGCGTGCGGGAGCGGCCTCCTGTAATAGAGGGCCGTTTACTACGCATATGGACCCGATCTATTACTTTATCATAGGACTGATACTGGTGTTATCCTGCTTCGACCTCGTTGTCGGAGTTTCCAATGACGCCGCCAACTTTTTGAACTCCGCCGTCGGTTCCAAGGCCGCTCCGCGCAGGACGATTGTGCTGGTGGCCGCTTTGGGTATCATCATCGGCTCGCTGTTCTCCAGCGGCATGATGGAAATCGCCAGAAGCGGCGTATTCATGCCGGCCCGGTTTTCCTTCCATGACATCATGTTGATCTTTCTGGCGGTCATGTTGACGGATGTTATCCTGCTGGACGTTTTCAACACGTTCGGCCTTCCCACTTCCACCACGGTTTCCATTGTTTTTGAACTGCTGGGCGGAGCCGTGGCCGCAGCTCTCTTTAAAATTTGGTCCGGGGAACCGGGAGTCGCTCAGGAATTGTCCAGCTACATCAATTCCTCCAAAGCTCTGGCGATCATCTCCGGCATTTTTTCCTCCGTTTTTATCGCTTTCATTTGCGGGATAACGGTTATGTGGATTTCCCGCCTCATCTTCTCCTTCAACTATCAAAAATCCTTCAAATACCTGGGCGCCGTCTGGTGCGGCGTGGCCCTGACGGCTATCACCTACTTCGCCATTTTCAAGGGGCTGAAGGGAAGCACGCTGGTCACCAAGGATATGATCCGCCACCTGGACGCCCATATCTGGCTGTACGTTTGCTGCAGCCTGGCATTCTGGACCGTCCTGATGGCCGTGCTCCAGAATCTTTGCAAAGTCAATATCCTGAAAGTATCCGTTCTCGCGGGCACCATGGCCCTGGCCCTTTCCTTTGCCGGGAATGACCTGGTCAACTTCATCGGCGTTTTCATGGCGGGGCAGTCTTCTATGGAAATTGCGGCCGCCGCCGCAGTGCAGGGGGCGGACCTTACCACTCTGTCCATGGGCGGTCTGATGGCCCCCGTCACGGCGGATTGGCGTTACCTGCTGGGGGCGGGCGTCATCATGGTGCTGGCCCTCATGTTCTCCAAAAAGGCGCAAACCGTTACGGATACGGAAGTCAATCTGGCGAGGCAGGGCGGGGGAGTAGAGCGGTTCGGCTCCGTCCCCCCGGCCCGCATGGCGGTGCGCTATGCCCTGAATGCTTCCCGCGCGGTGGAAAAAATCATGCCCTCCTGCGTCGGGAGGTTTATTGAAAAACGCTTCCGGCCTGTGCCGGAAGGGCCGGATAACGGTGCATCTTTCGACCTCATTCGCGCTTCCGTGAATTTGACGGTGGCTGCCCTGCTGATTTCTCTGGCCACGTCCCTTCGGCTTCCTCTTTCCACCACATATGTGACGTTCATGGTGGCGATGGGTTCCTCCCTGGCGGACAAGGCCTGGGGGCGGGACAGCGCCGTGTATCGCATCACCGGAGTGATTACGGTGATTTCAGGGTGGTTTTTTACGGCCTTTGCCGCGTTTTCCATGTGCTTCATTGTGGCGGCCTGCATCCTTTATGGCGGTCTCTTCGGCATCATCGCCATGTGTTCGCTGGCGGCTTTTCTGCTTCTGAAAAGTTCCAGGCTCCATCGTAAAAGAACCCAGGCTGCAGCTCAGGCGCAGGCCGCCAATTACCGGGATCCGGCTGCCGCCGCACGCTACAATGAGGAAATTATTGAACTGATGAAGCGCATGGCGGAAATTTATGAAATGAATCTGGAGGCCCTGAACGTGGAGGACAGGAAGCGTCTGAAAAAACTCCGGAAAGAAGCGCGCGGCATCCGCCGTTCCCTGAGCGATAAAATGGCGATGGAAGTCATGCCCGTCGTCCGTGAACTCCCGGACAAAGAGGCCGACCGAGGCAAGCGCTATGTGCAGATGGTGGAATACGCTACCTCCGTCTTTGAATCCCTCTCCAACATTACTACGACCAGCCATGCCTATATAGACAACAACCATGAAGGGCTGGATTTGGAAAGGATAGAGCTTCTGCGGGGAATGAACAGCCGTGTTTCCTCCCTCTACCCCCGTTTCCGGGAAATGATGGAAAGCAATGACTATACCGGGTTGGACGAATGCCTGGCAGGCATGGACGCCCTGGATGAGGAATTTGCGGAAGCCGTCAAACAGCAGATTATTCTGCGTCCGGAAGACGCCTCCGATATGCGACGGGCGCTTCTCTATCTCAACCTCCTTAATGAAACCCGGGCAATGATCCGCAAAGTACTTCTTCTTGCTAAAATCCAGAGAAAATTTGTTCTTGGCTGGTAGCCTCTCCCTGTAATTCACGTCCGTGCCGGCGGCGAATGCTTCCGGCGCGGACATCTTGCCCGGACTGTTCCCGTATTGGGAGTAGCTGCCAGGTCTTTTTTATTCACACGGAACAAGGCTTCTTTACGGATAAACCATGTCTTCTGCCTGTGGGACAATGTCTTGAAAGGCCGTTTCCAGGCGTTGCCATGTATGTTGCCGTCTCAAGAAAACAAAAAACGCAAGCTTTGATAAACAATAACTTGCGGAACAAATTGGTACGGGCGATGGGAATCGAACCCACGTCTCAAGCTTGGGAAGCTCGCGTCCTACCATTGAACGACGCCCGCATGAAATGCGGATGCCTATTTAGCGGCAGAAGGTCCGGATGTCAAGACCACAGAAAAAACGTATCCTCTTTTTTTGTTATTTTGACGCAGTAATGAAAAAAAACTTGTCTTATCCCGTGATTTGAACATAATGCGTTCGTTGCGCGGGTATAGCTTAATGGTAAAGCTCCAGCCTTCCAAGCTGATTATACGGGTTCGATTCCCGTTACCCGCTCCATTTTTTTATTAAATTCACCTGCTAAATACTTCCTTTATGAAAGCCAGGTTCGTGACAAAGGCGGCGCTTAGTGCGCTGGCACTTGCGTTTGCGGGTACCCTTCCCGGTATGGCTCAGCAAACTGCTTCTCCGGCAGCCGCTCCGGCTGTTGATCAGGTTAAAGCCTCCGCTGTTGAAAAGGCTTTTATGAAGAAAATGGCAGATATTGTTCAGGCCGGATTGAAAGCCGGTGCTCTGGATATGAAAGCGGTGTCCGGAGTTTTGAACGATGCCGCTAAGGCTGGTGTGTCCGATCATGTGATGGGTGCGATGGTATCCATGGCTGCGGGCGCTTTCCCGTCCAACGCTCCTGCCGTTGCTTCCGCCGCTGTCCGGAGCTACGGGCCCGGGGTGAAGGAAGAACAGGTGCGCAATGTGATCGCTTCCGCTGTTTCCTCCCAGCCCCATCCGTATGCATCCGTGGCTCCCATTTCGGAAGCGGTTGAAAAAGCTTTGGGCAATTCTCCGGTAGCCGGTACTGTTCCTTCCATTGCTGTGGCCGTGGCTGCCCAGACTCCTGATAACCCCCTCTCAGGGGTAACTGTCCAGGAACATGGCCTGGTAAAGCCTGTTGAAGATGTTGCCGGGGGCTCCCTGGTTCTGCCGGGCGGTCTTCCTGTGGGCGGCACGCCCACCAGCCCCGCTCCCGTGTCCAATGCTGCTGGCAATTAACCTGATTCTTATTTAATAAAATAGCATGAAGAGTCTTTTTTATCTCTCCCTGGTGGCCGCCGGCATGTTTGCCGTCCATGCCAACGGGCAGTCTCTGTACACGCTGGCGGGTCCGGTTGGTCTGGAAGAGTCCCTTCCTCTCAAGTGGTTCTTCAACCTGGCGGGAGGGTATGACGACAATGTCAACGCCTCCAATTATAACAAGCAGGAATCCGCATTCATCAGTACGGACATAGGGTGCTCCCTGGCCAACTACGATGCCGTAACCCAATATTCTTTCTCCGCCAAGCTGGGGGGTATTTTTTACCTGAAAGACCTTGATGGCGGAACGAATGAAGCCCTTTCCAATTCCACGCTGTCCGCCAAACTTTCCCATAGTTTTGACCAGACTTTGCGTTATAACGGCAGCGTCTCCTTTGCATGGCAGCCGGAACCCAACTATTCCAACGGTATTGCCAATGCCCGCCGGGACGGCGACTACATTTACGTGTATGTTTCCAGTTCCGTGAGCAAGGCGTGGACTTCCCGCTATTCCACGACGCTGGGTGCCAATTTCTCCATGATCGACTATCAGGAGGATTCCGCCAAGACGGATAACCGCGATTATGTTGGCATGAATTTCACCAACCGGTACAAATGGACGGAACGTCTGGCTGTTTCCCTGGGCTGGACGGGTTCCTACTGTAATCGCGAATACGGCAATAACGAATTTTCCAACTTCGTCATGGCCGGCGCTGAATATGCGGTGAGCGAAAATACTTCTGCTACGCTGCGCGTAGGTCCTCAGTTCAAGTATGTCGAGAACTACGGAACAAAAACCTATCCCTCCGCGGAATTCGGCTTAAACCACCGCTTGAGCGACCGGTTCATGCTCGGAACGTTCGTCCGTTATTCCAACGAAGCGGTGAATACCTATATCCCTTACAACGGCGCCAGCTATTACTCCAATGAAACGTGGCGTTTCGGGGTACACAGCACGCTGAAGCTGACGCACCGCGTCAGTCTGAATTGCGGAGTAAACCTGATTGCCAGCGATTATACGCGTCCGAGTTCCATCAGCAACAGTGACACGTCCAACCTGACTTTCAATGCTACCGCCGGTATCAAGCTTCTGCTGACGAATGCCCTGGCCCTTACGGCCCAATATTCCTACACGAACGGTTCCTACAGCGGCTATAACTACCCGATGCCTTCCTACAACCGCAACGTGTTCTCCTTCGGCGTGAATTACAGCTTCTAAGTCTTGACTGACCATTAATGCCTTTACTCCTCTAATTGCGAATTTTCATTCACAATTAGAGGAGTTTTTATCTTACTGCCTTACTATATTCCATGAGTGCCCAGGATCAGCAGAACAGTGATCGCATCGTACGCAATATTGACTATTTGCAAGTTTTAAAAAATCGCTGGAAGGAAGTCTTTCTTGTTTTCCTTCTGGTGCTGGTCATTTCCGTGGTAGTGACTTTCCTGATGCCGCCCTCCTACCGGGCGACCAGCCAGTTTCAGATTAAACTGCCCAAGCCTGTGATGGATATAGGCAGGGGGGGGGACGTGGTTGCCACTTCCAACGTGACGGCCAACTACATTCCCATGCAGTATTCCGTGCTGACTTCCGCCGAAGTGCTTAAAGTGGTATCCAGAAAACTGAACCTTGCCGCGGAATGGGGGATGACGGATGAAATGGCGGCGACTAATCTGGCCGGCATGATTAAGGTGGCCCCTGTGCGTGCCACGGACCTTGTGGATGTCATTGTTTCCGGTCCGGATCCCAAACTGGTGCAGAATATTGCCAAGGCGGTGCCTGAGGCGTACAAGCAGGACCGTGAAATGCGCGAAAACCGTCTGGTGGAAACCGCCATCAAGAGCCTGAAGGATGTCCTCCGGGAACAGGAGGATGCCGTCAATGAAAAAATGATGGCTCTCAAAAAGCTGATTGCGGAGAGCTCCTACCTGCCTACGTCCTGGAGAAACGGTGAACACCGCAGCACCCTGACGGCCGGTATGGAAGAAGAGGAATTCCGGAATGCCAAAGCGCAGGCCATGGATTTTGAAAGGAGGGAAAAGGAACTGGCTTCCTATGTGCAGGAATTGCAGCGTCTGCCCGACGACAAGTTGCTGGATTACGTGATCAGTTCCGACCTGCTGAATGCGGAGACTGTAGGGGCGGACGCTCTCCGTAAGACCTATGCTGAATTTTCCGACAAGCTCAAGGAAAAGGAAAATCTGAAATCCCAGAATATCGGCGCCAGGCATCCCAAAATGCTGGCGCTGCTGGAAACGGAAAGGATTCTGGGGGATAAGCTGAACAAGGAATTGATAGGCCTGCGTTCTTCCCTGAAGAGCAAGCTGGAAATGGTTGCCGCAAGCCGGAAGCACTGGGAGGCGACCGTTGCCCAAAAGGAAGAGGATCTTCAGAAGCACGTCCTGCAGGTTCCCATGTATGAACAGGCCAGCCGTGATTATGACGCTGCGCTGGACCAGCTTAAGGAACTGGATTCCCGGTACAAAGATGAGATTGCCCGTTTGCGCGTACCCCGTGAGGCAATTGAAATGTATCAGCTGCCGACCTATCCTGCTGCGCCCTACAAGCCGAATGTGACCATTAACCTGGCGGTGGGAGCGGGTGCCGGTCTGTTGCTGGGCATCGGATTGGCCTTGCTTCTGGAATTCATGGATACCTCCGTGAAGACCATGGAAGATGTGGAACGGGCTCTTCAGGTTCCCGTCTTGGGCATTATTCCCAAGAATGTGCCTATTCTGCATTCTTCCGATGTCATGGGGCCGGACGCGGAAGCCTACCGCATTTTGCGGACGAACATAGAATTCAATAAGAAAGGGCTGGAAGAAATTTCCCTGACCTTTGTTTCCGGGAGCGCCGGAGAAGGGAAGACCACCACCCTGTGCAATCTGGCCTATATTTGCGCCCAGGGGGGGTATGCCACCCTGATGATTGACGCCGACCTGCGCCGTTCCAAGCTTCACCGGTATTATGAGCTGGATAATGAGGTAGGGCTGACTTCCTACCTGCTGGAAGATTATCCTCTGGAGGAAGTCATTTTTCAGACGCCCATTGAAAACCTGTACGTCATGCCTGCGGGACCCACTCCCTTTGACCCTTCGGGCGCCTTGAATTCCCGCAAGTTTAATGAATTGCTGCAGGAAGTGAAGCAACGTTTTGACATTGTGCTGGTGGATTCCCCTCCCATCCTGGGGGTCAGTGACTCCGCCGTCATTGTAAGCGAGGTGGACATGACTCTTATGGTTGTCCAGCCCCGCAAGCTGCCGCTGAAAGCCCTGTTGAGGCAGAAGCAGGTAATCGAGTCCGTGGGCGGCAACCTGGCCGGCGTGGTGATGAATAATGTGGACATTACGTCCGATCACCAGTATCAGTATTACACAACTTACTATTCCTATTATTCTGCGGATGGCGCTTCCTCCGGCGAGAACGCGGATGCCTCTTCCATGAAGAAGGTGGAACGTTCTGGAAAGGCCAAGGAGCTGGCAGCCACCCAGTCCCATGATAGCGAAGATTTGTATTAACCCATTGCTCCATGAAAAAATATATTTGTTCCATCCTTTGTCTTATGCTGGGCCCGGCGGGGCTGGGCTCCGCCCAGTCTCCGGATGCCGTGCCGCCCCAGGGCACCATTGAAATCCAGGTGCGCGGCATTCCCGCCGACGACGCTACCGCTATTTCCGGGCAGTATTTGTTGGACGGGAACGGAACGATACGCATGCCCCAGCTCCCTCCGGGGCAGGATGTGCTGCGCGTGGTAGGCAAAACGGCCCGCCAGATTGAAGACATGCTGATGGCCGCCTACAAGAAGGCGGAGCTGTACACGTCCCCTACGTTTTTGGTGAAGGTGCAGAGTTCGGATGCGCGGCTGACGGAACACATCGTTCTGGTAAGCGGCGGCGTGGCTATGAAGAAGAATGTTTTGTGGCGGCGCGGCATGACGCTTCTGGAGGCGATTGTGGGCGCCGGCGACATCACGGACTGGGGATCCCGCTACGTGCAGGTGACGCGCGGTGGGAAAACCGTGACGTATGATTATTTTTCCATTAAGGACAGGGCGATTCCCATCCAGCCCAATGACCGCATTTTCGTTCCTCAGCGCGGGATTTTTGAAGGGCGCCCGGCAAAACTTCTTCCCTGAGGCATTTTTCCCATACCCGGCTTCCCGCAAGGAAGCCGGGTTTTTTTATTGGGCCGGTTTTCATGATGGGGGAAATATCGGAAAAAACGCGGATGGGGAAACGGGGGGCGGAGTGAAGGGGCGTGTCGTCAGCGGTTGATGAAACCGGGAGGTCTTCTCATGCTCCCTTCTTCAGGATTCTTGCCGGAAATGGATGTTTTCGGGGAGGCCGTATGGTGGAATCGCGGAGGGAAGGAAGTTGTTTCCTGAAAGCTTGCGGTGTCGGAAAGGAACGCCTGGAAAAGAGGGAAAATTTGTTTCCAGACCCTCTTGTTTATGGGAATGGAAGGCTTGAGATCCGGAAAAGATTAAGGGGGGTAAGTTTCCCGATGGGCGCGTAGGCCCTTTTCACATGATTGGCCGGCATGGTCTCCGGGCATATATTGCGGTGAAATGAGTTTAGTATGAATGTAAAAAACAGAAAAACAAAGAAAAATGTTGAACATTCTTAAACTCAATGCATTTTTGGAATCTCCAAAATATGTTAGAGTTTCGTGCGGAACGGCTGCATGAGGCTTCGTAAATCCAATGTGAAAACTCGTTAGTCATGATATACCGTTTTAAGAAAACATTCATCGGCGTGGGAGGGCGTGAATACATTAGCAATCCCAAATTGAGCTTCCCGGAACATGTCAAAATCCGCCGCCGCGGAACGAATCCCAGGTCCGGCCAGCCTTACACGGAGGCGGGTAGCGCATTTGTGGAGACATCCGCCGTCGCGGCACGGCTCTGCTGCAGCGCTTCCGCCGCGCGCCAGTATCTGCACCGCCACGGTGTCCGTTTCCGGGTGGTCCGCAAGGGTACGGGCCCCCTGGCCCTGTACTGGCGGCGGCTGGATGTGGAGCGGGTTCTTGCTGGCCGGGAGCCCGTGCGCCGCCGCGTGCCTCCGTGTTATATGGATATGGCCGGGGCTGTCAGCATGCTGGGAGTAGTGCGCAGCTATGTTTACAGGCTGGTGAAAAAAGGGCTGCTGCGTGAATACAGGTGCAGGATGAAAACAGCCCGTGGACTGCGCGTGCGCTGCTTTTACCACCGGGAGGATCTGGAACATGTCAGGCTGCACGTGCTCCAGAAAAGATGACGGAAGCGGTTCCGGAGGATGCGTTTTTGGCTTGCGCGCAGGCCGGATTGTGTCACGTTAAGGGTATGATAGCTTTTCTGCGCGGCACGGTGGCGGAATCATATCCCCAGCGGTTGATCCTGGATGTTCATGGGGTGGGGTATGAAGTGATTGTGCCCCTGTCCACGTTTGACAGGCTGAATCCCCTTCCCGGCAGGGAGCTGACGCTGAAAACCTACCTGCATGTCCGGGAGAACATGCAGGTGCTGTATGGTTTTGCCACGGATGCGGAAAGGGATATTTTCCTGCTGCTGATTGAGCGTGTTTCCGGAATTGGCCCGGCAACGGCGATTGCCATTTTGGGTTCCCTGTCCGTGGAGCAGTTCAAGCAGGCGGTTGTGGGCGGAGACGTTTCCGGCATTGCGCGGGCCAAGGGGGTGGGCAAAAAGACGGCGGAACGCATCGTCCTGGAACTGAAGGATAAAGTGGGCCTGGCCGCCACGTGGGAAGCACAGGCTCAGGGCGCTACTTCCCAGGCCGCCGGGGACGCGGAATTGGCGCTGATTGCGCTCGGGTTCAAGCAGGTGGAATCCCGCAAGGCGATAGCCGCCCATCTGAAGGACCATCCGGATGCGGACGTGGACGAGCTGATACGCGCCGCTTTGCGCTCCATGAATTGAAGGAGCTTCCGGAGGAAGGAGGGCGTTTTTACAAGTTTTTGATTTTCATGAAGGAGTATGTACGTCTGGCGGAGTGTTCCCTGTTTGCGGAAGCTGGGGAACATACTGCCATGATGGGGGAACAATAGTGTTGACGGCTGGTTGAAACGTTTTTAAACTTGCAGCGTCCATGGTACTTGAATAAGTCCGGGACTAGTAATTAATCAAATCTGAAGCCCTCAATCTTATGGCCAAATACGCTATTAACGGTTTTGGACGCATTGGTCGCAACGTACTGCGCGCCATGTCCAAGGAAGAACGCAACAAGGTTGTTGCCATCAATGACCTGACTCCTATCGAAACGATCGCCCACCTGCTCAAGTATGACTCCACGCAGGGCAAGTTTGACGGTGAAATTTCCATCGAGGGTGATTATCTGGTCGTTGACGGTCACAAGATCCTCATCACCGTGGAACGTGATCCCGCCAACCTTCCCTGGAAGGATCTGGGCGTGGACGTCGTTCTGGAATCCACCGGCCTGTTCACCAAGCGCGACGCCGCCAAGAAGCACCTTGACGCCGGCGCCAAGAAGGTTCTTATTTCCGCCCCCTCCCCGGATCCGGACCTGACTTTCGTTCTGGGCATCAACGACAGCGAATACGATCCTGCCAAGCACGACATCGTTTCCAACGCTTCCTGCACCACCAACTGCCTTGCTCCGATGGTGAAGGTGCTGGACGACAAGTTCGGCGTTGAAAAGGGCATGATGAGCACGATTCACTCCTACACGAACGACCAGCGCATTCTGGACCTTCCGCACAAGGATCCCCGCCGTGCCCGCGCCGCCGCGATCAACATCATTCCGACGACCACCGGCGCCGCCAAGGCCATTGGTGAAGTAATGCCGAACCTGAAGGGCTCCCTGAACGGCGCTTCCTTCCGCGTTCCGACTCCGACCGGTTCCCTGACCGACTTTGTGGCCGTGCTCAAGAAGGATGTGACCGTGGAAGAAGTAAACGCCGCCATGAAGGAAGCCGCTGAAGGCCCGCTGAAGGGCATTCTGGCTTACTCCGAAGAAGCGCTCGTTCTTCAGGACATCGTTTCCGACCCCCACTCCTGCATCTTTGACTCCGGCTTCACGTATGTGGTCGGCGGCAACCTGGTGAAGGTCTGCGGCTGGTACGACAACGAATGGGGTTACTCCAACCGCGCTGCCCAGGCCATGAAGAAGCTGGGCGACAGCCTGGGCTGCGGCTGCTCCTGCGGCAAGTAAGTTCTTTCGGACAACGCTTGCTCTTCAGTTGCACGACAAGTCTTGCCGTCCGCCTGTTTCAACTTTCCGGCTTTCCTGGCCGGGTTTGCCGGGCGGGCGGGGATTTATCCGGGAGGGCAGAAATGCCCTCCCTTTTTTATTCATTGAACCAGACAATATAAACCGATATGGCTAAACTTACTGTTCGCGACCTTGACGCCAAGGGAAAGGAAGTCCTCATGCGCGTGGATTTCAACGTCCCTCTCAAGGATGGGGAAATTACCAATGACGCCCGCATTGTGGCTGCTCTCCCCACCATCAAGTTCCTGCTGGACCAGGGCGCACGCCTCGTCCTTACCTCTCATCTGGGCCGTCCCAAAAACGAACCCGATCCCGCTTTTTCCCTGAAGCCCGTTGCCGCCCGCCTTTCCGAATTGCTCGGCAAGGACGTTAAATTCGTTCCCGCCGCCATTGGCCCGGAAGCGGAAGCCGCCCGCGCCGCCATGAAGGACGGTGATGTGGTTCTGCTGGAAAATGTCCGTTTTTATCCCGGTGAAAAGAAGAACGATCCGGAGTTCGCCAAGTCCCTGCTGGGCAATGCCACGCTGTTCGTGAACGATGCGTTCGGCACGGCCCACCGTGCCCACGCTTCCACGGAAGGCGTGACGCATTTTGCGGAAAAGAGCGCCATGGGCTTCCTGATTGAACGTGAACTGGAATACCTGGAAGGCAAGCTGGAAAACCCGGAAAAACCCTTTGTGGTGATTATGGGCGGCGCCAAGGTGTCCGACAAGATTGAAGTGCTTTCCAAACTGATGGAAAAGGCTGATACGTTCCTGATTGGCGGCGCCATGGCCAATACGTTTCTGGCGGCTGAAGGGTATGACCTGGGCGCTTCCAAGATTGAAGGGGACAAGCTGGATCTGGCCCGGGAAATTCTGGCGGCGGCCAAGGCCAAGGGCGTGAAGTTCCTGCTTCCTGCAGATGTGCGCGTAGCCATGAAATTTGAAGACGGCGCCGAAACCTTCTGCACGGCTCCTTTCGCTGAAGGCGGCAAGGTGCCGGAAGGCGGCATGGCCATCGACATCGGCGATAAAGCCATTGAAGAGTTCTCCGCCATCATCAAGGATGCCAAGACCGTTCTGTGGAACGGCCCGATGGGCGTGTTTGAAATGGACTGCTTTGCCAAGGGAACCAAGGAAGTCGCGGAAGCCCTGGCGGATTCCACCGCCATTTCCATCGTAGGCGGCGGCGATTCCGTGACGGCGGCCAAGAAGTTCAAGGTGCAGGATAAGCTTTCCTTCTGTTCCACGGGCGGTGGCGCTTCCCTGGAACTGCTGGAAGGCAAAGTTCTTCCCGGTGTGGGGGCCTTGACCGACAAGTGCTGCTGCGGCAAGTAACTGTTCATGGCCGGGCGGATTGTTTTCGCCCGGCGTTCAGAATGGGCTTTTTCATTCCCCGCACCCGTTTTCGGGTGCGGGATTTTTGATTTGCCGGCTTCCGTTGAAAAAACGCGGGAGTTTTGCGATTCCGGCTTTTTGAAGAAGGTGGGAATCCATGCTTATACCGTCTTTCCGTTCCGGAAAGGAAGGCAGTCTTTTTTTGAGCTTGCTCTTAATATGGCCCTCGCTAGGCTGAGCATGTATGAAACTGCTGCATTGTTTCCTGGCTGTCCTTTGGTGGTGTTCTCCCGCTCCGGCTGCGGATATTCCCGATGCGGAGAATGCGGAATATGGCGGGTATCCCGGGCGGTACATCCTTCTTGATTCTTCCTCGCCCGACCGGCAGAGCCTGTCCACTCCCGTAGCTGCCTATGTCCATGACAATGGGATGGAAGTAGCTCTCATTGGTGCTATTCATGTGGCGGAACCGGAATATTACGACCGGCTGAATAAGCTGTTCCGCAGGTACGATGTGCTGCTTTTTGAAATGATTGGAGGCGAGGGCCTCCGGCGGGAAGAGGAATTGCGCCGCAAGATAGACCGCAGCAAGCCGCTGGGGGGGCTGACTTTGGAAGAGGCGCGGGAATGGAACCGGATAGTGGAATGGAGGAAGAAATGCGGGCAGGAGGAAAAGTCTTTTTTAATGGGGCTGCTGGGAGGCGCCTACAAGGAGTTGAGCGACATGCTGGGACTCCAGACCCAGCATCAGGGCATTGATTATTCCGCAGCCCATTTTGTCCATGCGGACATGACGCTGGATGAATTCCGCAAGGCGCAGGCCAGAAAGGGTGAAAGCATTGCCGGCCTGATGCTTAAATCCGTCTTGTCCTCCCTGGTTGAGAAAACCGGGACGAACCGGGCCGGTGAATTTGGATTGATGGCGGATTTCCTGGCCGGCAATAAAACGGGGTTGAAGAATAAGCTGATGGGCATGATGGCCAATGCTCCTAATGGTCTGGAGAATACCGTGATTCTGGAAGGCCGGAACGCCAAGTGCATGGAAGTGTTTGACCGTTGGAGCGGCAAGGGTGTGCGCAGAATAGGCGTCTTTTACGGAGCGGCGCATCTTCCCGGCCTGCACGGTGCTCTTTTGGAACGCGGCTACCGTCTCAGGGAGGTGCGCTGGCTTCCGGCGTGGAGCACCAGGGAGAAGGGTGCGGACGGGCAGCGCGGAGAGGGCTGAGTTTTTTACTCTTTTTTCGAGACGGGCGGTGTAGCGGCGGATGAACATGGTTTTCCGCCGCTCCGCCTTTAAAGAGGGAAGAAGAGGGGGGCGTTTTTTCCCTGCCTGGGGCAGGATGCCGCTCTCTAGGGGGCAGGATGCCGCGTTCCGGAGGGAACCATGCGGACGATTCCTCCGCCTTTGATGCGCATGGTGAAAGAAAGGGCATTTTCGGAAGTGACTTTCCGGGTTTCCACGCTCCATCCGTCATTTTTTTCTGCCAGATCCCGGAGAATGGTGGCCTGGTATGCCGTGTTTTTGTCCAGGAAATTCAAAGGAATGGAAACGGTGCGTTCCCTGCCGTCTCCGTTCATCAGAGCAATGTACCACTGGTTTCCTGACCGCCGGGCGAAGGCGGCGCATTCCCCAATGGCAGACGGCGGAAGGACGATGGTTTCCTCCCATACGGAAGGGATGTTCCGGACAACTTCCCGTTCAGGGGAATCCTTCGGGAAAGCAGCTTCCATGTCCGCGGGGTTGGAGACCCAGTGAAGAATGGGGGACGTATAAATGATATTGGCCGCCATTTGGAGGGTCCAGGAAGAGCCGCGCAGCTTGGGGCCGTGGCCAAAATAGCCTCCCGTGAAATCGGCGTGGCCGGAGACCAGGCGGGTAAAGGGCAGCGCGCAGTAGTGCTGCCCGCCAATGGCGGCCCAGATGTTCTGTTCTCCGCCGTAAATGCCTTCCCGGCTCATTTCGTGCGGCCAGGAACGTTCCTCCCCCGTGGGGGTATTGGCTCCGTGGAAGTTGACCATAAGCTTGTTTTTCGCCAGGTTTTCCGCTACGGCGTCGTAGAAGTCCAGGCGTTCCTGAGAGGCGGAGTCCATGAAGTCTATCTTGATTCCCCTGATTCCCGTTTTGGAGAGTGAGCTGAAAAAGCGGCGCATATTTTCCCGGTCATTGGCGGGGTTGTTGACGTCTGACCATCGCACCCATACCCAGATGCCTACGTTTTTGCCGGCGGCGTAGCTGGCCAGTTTGGCCAGCTTGTCCATGCTTTCCGGAAGTGATCGGCCCCATTTTTTCCACCCTTCGTCAACGAGGTGGTATTCCCATCCGAATTCGGCAGCCATATCGACAAAGGCATATTGGTCGTTTTCCAGGACATTCCCGCGGTCCCACCAGGTCCAGGTGGAACGGCCCGGCTTGATCCAAGGGGCTTTGGAACCTTCCGGAAAAAGATTCCTGTCCGGTTCCGGAGCCAGGGAAGGGATGACGTCGTTCCGGACCAGTCCGTTCAGGTCGTCATTCACCAGGATGACGCGCCAGGGCATTTCCGAGGATGAGGGGGCGGAAAAGCCGCCGGGATCCTGGAAATATACCGCACGGCATGCTCCATCCTGGAGGGAAAATTTAATGCCGCTCCATTTCCTGTTGAAGTTGGCTGCTTCCTGTATGAGCGCGACGCCTCCGCCCGGCAGTTCCGCCGTAATCGGCATGGTGCGGACACAGCTGCGGGGATTGCCGGGATCTTTTTTGAAATCCGTTATTCTGGAAGGAGACCAGACCCCCTCGCAGGGGCCCAGGGCGGAGGAGGCGTCCTGGGTCCACAGAACGGTTTTTTCCGGAAAGGCGAAGGAGGTTTTTTCTTCACTGATATTCAGCGAGGGCGCTTTCTTCACCTCTTCCGTCCACTCATAACGGAAGGCGACCCCGTTGTTGAAGACACGGGCTCGGAGCCGGAGGGAGGAGTTCTTCCCGGAAACCACGTATTCATTGAAGCAGACGGAAGAGGTGGGGTATTTGCCCCGCGTCTCGAAGGTGTCGCGAACGTTATCCTTCACTTTTTCCACATTCCATCCCGTGATGCCTCCGGCGAGGTTTTTTCCATTCACGACGACGCCCAGCCCGGATGGTTCCAGAATCGTTTTGCCGCCTTTTTTCAGAGAATGGGCGGCCTGGCTGCCCGCGTGGAGCCTCCAGGACAGCCGCCCGTCCGGAGATTGCAGGGATGCGTGCGTTTCCGCCGCCTGTCCGGCGCCGGTCAGGAGGCATCCTGCCGTACTGCTGAGCATAATGAGTGATTTTACAAGCATATCTTTATCAGAATACGTCCGTCTTTGTTCATTTATTGCAAAACAGCGAAGCGGAAATTGGAACATCCATGTTCCGAAGGAGGGAAAATGCCGTTCCATTGGAGGCATCCGGGCAATTTCCGGAATAAAAAGGGAAAGCCTTTTTTCTTCCCACATGAATTTGTAGCGGTATGCCGTTTTTTCGTGAAGGCCGGGGATTATTTATGAAGAAAAAATAATAGATATCTTATGTTCCTGTGCAGATAGTTGCAGGAAAATACCGGATTGGCAGGGAGCAAAAGAATAATCTTTACAAAATAATAGGAAGCAATAGAATAAAGCGCATTGCAAATATAAGGATGGAGCGTAGCGGTTTAAATAGTGATCCTGTTTTTTCGGATCAGGATGAGCATTCCGATAATGTTTCTGTACGCAGCTCCTCCAAATTACTTCCTCCCCCTTCCTGGAACGAGTCTTCCGTTTATTCCAAGGAACTCCCGGCGGGAGCAACTTTGGAACATTATAAAATCCTGAAGGTGCTGGGCAGCGGAGGATTTGGCATTACCTACCTGGTGCGGGACACCATGCTGAAGAGAAAAGTAGTTCTTAAAGAAAATTTTCCTTCTTCTTATGCTTACCGGGATCCGTTTACAGGGCGCGTGATACCCAACAATGAACACGATGCCGAGTCTTTCCAGTGGACCCTTTCCAACTTTTTAAATGAGGCCCGTGTTCTTGCACAACTGGATTCGCCCGGTATCGTGCGGGTTCTTTCCGTGTTTGAGTGTAACGGAACGGCTTATTTTTCCATGGATTACGTTCAGGGTCTTCCCATGGATTATCTGGGAGAGCAGCAGCTTCTTGCGGGGAACTGTTATTCCGAGGCCAAGTTGAAGGGGCTGCTGGTGCACATCCTCCAGATTTTGGATTACCTTCATAAAAAAGGCATCTGCCACAGGGATATCAAACCGGGAAATATCCTGCTTACACAGGAAGGGGCTCCCGTCCTCATTGATTTCGGCGCGTCGCGCCGTATCGAGAGCAACCACACCCAGACCGTTCTGGCGACACGTGGTTTTTCTTCTCCGGAGCAGGCGCTGGGCAGAAAAGATATGGGGCCCTGGAGCGACCTTTATTCCCTGGGTGCTACATTTTATTCCCTGCTGAAGGGCTTTGCGCCGCCCAGAGGGGAGGAACGGCTGATCAACGACACCATACAGCCGCTGGCCGCATCCTCTTCGTTGTCTTCCCATTATTCGAAAAATTTTCTGAAAACCATCGACAAGGCCCTTTCTCCGCGTGTGGAAGACCGTTATGCTTCCGCAGAAGCGTGGATGAAGGATCTGAGGGTTGAGGGAGGCGCCATTTCAACCATTCAGTTCTCCCCCGAGGAGTTCAAATCAGCCCGTAAGCGTTTTTTCAATTTGTTTGCCTTATCCTCTTCCCGCATTATGTCGGAAGGGCAGGAACATTTGAGGACGAGTCGGAAGATAGCGTTTGGGATGATTATTGTCCTGGGAATTATAGGCGCGCTTCTGGGATATTCTATTCACGGGGGGAACAGAACGGAGAATGAAGATGCGTTAGGGCTGCGTTTTCCCAGTGTGATGTCCACTCCCATTCCCCAGATTATTTCAGATTCAAGGGATGTGTCATTGTTAAGTTCCATGGATCATTTTGACGTCAGGCTGGATAGCCCGTCTTTATCGCGTCATGCTCTGCCGTCCGTGCTGCCCGACCGTTTTTCACTTGCATGCGTTCATTTAAGAGTGCTTCAGGAAGACAAGATGTGCCCGCCCCTGTATCTGACCATACGTGATGAGCAGGGGAAGCTGGTTTCCCGGTCATTTAACGGTTTTTCCTTCACCTTGATTGAAAGTCCGGTGCTTACAGGATTCCGTTTTGTGGATCTTCCTGCTCTGAAAGTAGATGCCCCTTACAGATTCAGTTTTGAGACCAAGGATAATGTTCCCCATCCTTTGAAGGTGGTTTCTTCCCAGATTACGACGCTGGAGAGCGGGAAAGTCCTGAAGCCCCATTTCAAATTCATCTGCGCGGCGTATGATCCCGGTGTGAAAGCTTCTCTGGACAGCCCGGAGAACAGCAAACTCCGGGAACTGCTTATCGCTTCCCGGAAAAGGAACCGTACGGAAATTGATTCCATCGTGCTGACGGAGCGGGAGAAGGTTCAGTTGCGGAAATTCGCCAGGGCGGGGTATCCTTCCGCGCAGTATAAAATAGCCCGTCTTATTTTCGAACGGGATGGAAGATACGGGGAAGAAGGTGGCGCCTGGCTTTATAAGGCGGCCATGGGCGGCTTTATTGTCGCCCAGAGGGATTTGGCGTTTCTTCTTGTAGGCGGCAAGGAGTTTTTCCCGGATATTCTTCAGTGTCCGGTCAGCCTGTCCCAGAACTATTCCCAGGCGGTTGATTTGCTGTTGATGTCTTTTACGGCGCAGGATCCTTCCGCCCTGTACATGCTGGGCATTTTGTATTCCCAGGGGTGGGGGGTGGATTATTCCGCAGAGATGGTCATGAGGCTGTCCAAACTGTTGGCCGGTTCCGGTTATGATTTGTCGCGGCTCACTTTGTCCGCCCCCATTTTAGCCCATTGGGAGCTTCTGGGGCAGCAGGATGGCGCTTATACGCGGATGTGCTGTTCCATTCCGGACAGGAAGATGAAGCAATTTTCAGGTGTTCGTCTGGTGCGGACTTCCAAAGAGGGGGGAAGTCTTTTTATTGACAAGGTAATTCTGTTCAGGGACGGGCAGGAAGTTATGTCCCGTTCTTTCCGTTCGGCTCTTACCCAGGAATCTCCCGTTCTGGAGGTGTCCATGAATATGGAGGATTACGCAGAGAATGTGGAGAATTTCGAGTGGTCAATAGAAGTGATCATGGCTCCGGCCAACACATGCGGCATCATGGAAATGATGGAAAAAAAGGAGCTTTCCAACGATAAAGAGAAGCGGATTTGATGGAAAGCTGCCGGAGCGGTCTGGCGGATACGCGGTTTCGTATTCCTGCCGCAACCCCGTTCCCGGCAATGGAAAGGGGCAAGAACTGTTTTCCCATGGGTGAATTCAGCCACGGGATGACCGCAGCGGATTTAAATGTTTTTCAGCATGTCCAGCGTTTCCCGGAGTTTGTCCGCGGGAGCGGCGCTTGCCAGCCGCGGGAATTTGTTGGACAACAGGATAAAATCCCCGTTTCTGGTGAGCATCAGGCGCTGTCCGCTGATTTCCACCATGGAGATGTTGGCATGGGATGCCAGGATTTTGATTTTGTGGGAGTCCAGCAGGTGGCGCACCGTTTCCGGCGCGGGGCCGAAGCGGTCTTCCCAGGCGCGGAGCAGATTGTCCGCTTCCTTAAGGGTTCGGACGGCGGCCAGATCCTTGTAGGCGGAGATGCGCAGGGCCGCGTCACTGATGTATTCCCTGGGAAGGAAGGCTCCCAGATAGTCCTTGCGGGATTTTGCGGCGAACTGCGTTTCGCTGTTGATGATGAAGTCCGTTCTTAGAGCCGCATCCGGACGGGGGGCCGTGCGTTTGCCCTGCATCTGGGCGATGGATTGCTGGAGAAGCTGGCAATACAGGTCAAAGCCTATGGCGGCGATGTGGCCGCTCTGCTGGGTTCCCAACAGGTTGCCCGCACCGCGTATTTCCAGGTCCCTCATGGCAATTTTGAAGCCGGAACCCAGTTCCGTATACTGTTTGATGGCGGAGACGCGTTTGCGGGCGTCTCCCGTGGTGGTGGCGGATCTGGGGAGCATGAGGTAGGCGTAGGCCCGGTGACCCGCACGGCCCACGCGGCCGCGGAGCTGGTAAAGGTCCGCCAGGCCGAAGCGGTCCGCGCGGTCAATGATGATGGTGTTGGCGTTCGGAATGTCGATGCCGGATTCGATGATGGTGGTGGCCAGCAGGATGTCCGCTTTTCCCTGCACGAAGGTGCGCATGACCTTTTCCAGTTCTTCTTTAGGCATTTGGCCGTGGCCGATGACGATGCGGGCCTTGGGCACCAGGGCCTGGATGCGGTCCCGGAACAGTTCGATGGTTTTCACGCGGTTGTGCAGCAGGAAAATCTGTCCTCCGCGCTCCAGCTCGCGTTCCATGGCCTTTTTCATGATGCGTTCGTCGTAAGGGCACACGCTTGTCTGGACGGGCTGCCGGTTGACGGGAGGGGTTTCAATGGAGCTCATGTCACGTGCTCCCATCAGGGCAATGTACAGGGTGCGGGGAATGGGCGTGGCGGACAGCGTCAGCACGTCAATTCCCTTGAAGCGTTCCTTGAATTTTTCCTTGTGTCTGACGCCGAAGCGCTGTTCCTCGTCAATGACTACCAGGCCCAGATTTTTCATGGATACGTCATCGGAAATGAGCCGGTGCGTGCCTATGACGATGTCCACGGCTCCCGTTCTGAGCCCTTCCAGCGTGGAGCGGATGTCCGCCGCGCTGCTGAAGCGGCTGAGCATTTCAATACGTACGGGGTATTCGCTCATGCGTTCCTTGAACGTGCGGAAATGCTGTTCCGCCAATACGGTGGTGGGGACCAGCACGGCCGCCTGGCGGCCTCCCGTCACGCATTTGAAGGCGGCGCGGATGGCAACTTCCGTTTTTCCGAAGCCCACGTCTCCGCAGATCAGGCGGTCCATGGGGCGGGTGGATTCCATGTCCGCTTTCGTCTGGGCGATGGCGCGGAGCTGGTCCTGGGTTTCCCGGAAGGGAAAGGAGCTTTCAAATTCCCACATCCATTTGCTGTCCGGGGGGTGGCTGTAGCCTTTTCCTGTCTGGCGTTCCGCCTGGACATTGAGGAGCTGGGCGGCGTAATCCGCCACGGATCGTTCTGCGGATTTTTTGGCGCGCTGCCATTTGGAGTCCCCCAGTTTGTTGAGTTCCGGCGTTTTGCTTCCCAAGCCTATGTATCGTGAGACCAGGTGAGCCTGGCTGAGGGGGACGTGCAGGACCGTGTTGTCCCGGTAGAGGATGTTCATTTCCTCGTCTCCGGAGTCAGGGGAGGCGGAAATGTTGATGAATTTGCCGATGCCGTAGCTGGTATGCACCACCAGATCACCGGGATTGATGTCTTTCAGGGATGCCTGCGCGCGTGCCTTGCGCGCCTTGTCTTCCCGGCTGGCGCGGCGGCGCGCCGTAGCGGACTGGTACCTGCCGAACAGTTCCGAGGAAGAGAGGACGGCCGTTTTCGCTTCCGGGATGCTGAACCCTGCCGGAAGTTCTCCACGAAGAGGGGTGATGGACAGCAGAGCGGGTGTTCCGGCGCAGATATCCCGGAAACGTTCTTCCTCCCCTTCATTGGGGAAGAACATGCTGACATTCCATTTCCGGTCCAGCCATTCCCGGATTTGGCGTTCCGCCAGTTCACGGCGCATTTCCTGCATCACGAAGTCCCCCGCCTCAAAGCTGCCCAAGGGATTGTCATGGATGGCAAGGGAGAAGTTTTCTTCCCCCGCCGCATTTTCCGGGGGGGAGGTGAGGATGCATACGTTCCCCCGTTCCTTGCAGAAAGGGGCGGTAATAACCAGGTCGCCCGGTTTGATCCAGTCCCGCAGGGTTTCCGCACCCTCGGCTTCCGTCAGTATGAGGTTGACGTGTTCCGCCTTGCGGAAGGAAATCTGGGAATCCACATCAAATTCCCGGATGGATTCAATTTCGTCGTCAAAAAACTCCAGGCGCACGGGGTGGGAGGACTGGAGAGGAAAGACATCCAGGATGCCGCCGCGTCGGGACCATTGCCCGCGGGAAATGACCTGTGGAACACCTTCAAATCCCGCTTCCCCAAACTGCCGTATCAAGTCGTCCGGTGCGTGCGTCTCCCCCGTTTTCAGGGTGATCCCCTGGTTTTGCATGCCGTCGGGGGACGGAACCTCATCGTTCAGGCTGCCTTCCGTCAAAATGATGGTTTGCCCGCCCGTGCGGCTGGAAGAGATGCGGTGAAGGATATTCAGACGTTCCGCGGCGAGCTCCGGGTCCCCCATTTCCTCCCCCAAGGCCACCTCTTTTTCCGGAATGAAGAGGAGGTGGCGCACTCCCCAGGTTTCCAGTTGGGCTGCAAGGGCTTCCTGAGCCCGCAAATGGGGCGCGACCACCCAGGCCCGGGCGGTATCCGGAAGGGTTCTGATGCACAGGGCCGCTACAAACGGCACCCCGGGCAGGGAAGTATGGTCGAAAACCGCCTGTTCCTCCGTGCCCAGTTTCGCCAGTTCCCGGTGAAAGGGGGCGGTACGGGCTACCCTGTCCATCAGGGCGGATATGGAAGCTTCTTCTGCCATGCGTGTCTGTGAATCCCTGTTGAGGGAAGTGTGCCGCCTTTCCCTCCCGTGTCAACGGTTTTTCAGGGCACAAACCGCCCTTCGTTTTCCGTCGGGGGATTGTTTCCACGGCACGCGCGGCACAGTTCAGGAAGAGGAACGGAAGCGGATTTTAACGCCGGCCTTGCGCCATTTCTGTTCAATTTCTTTGGCCAGTTCTTCATAGCTCCGTCCGTCAAGGAGGAGTTTCTGAGCTTCCTTTTCACTGGTTCCGGATTGAATGGCTTTCATGTAATTCTTGATGCGCCGGGCATCGCCCTTGCCGTCCATGTGGTAAAAATAGTAGGCCATCAGGGCGGCCAGGCCGTAGTTCAGGTTGGCGTTTTCTCCCGTGAACTGGGAATAGGGCATGTTCATGTAAGCTTCCAGGCCGGGTGCCTCAAAGTCATCCCCAAGGGCCCGTCCCCCCGTATTTTTTTTGCCGTATTCCGTCACGCGGGAGACAATGTGGGACCGGTTGGCTCCGAAGTTGAAGCGGCCTCCGGCATAGGGCGTCATGCCCATGTATTCCGCGGAGCCTTCACAAAACCAGCTGGCCTGCTTGGCCTGCGAAGACATGAGCTGGTGCGTCAGTTCATGGATGAGGGTGGAAGCGTCCTTGTCACGGTCAATGACGTATGTGCTTCCCATGGTTTTGACTCCCAGGGAATCGAACGGAACCAGAATTCTTCCGCGGTCCCCTGGCCGCGTTGTCCCCAGGAAGATGCCCGCCGTGCCTTCGCGTCCGCCGTTTTCCAGATAGGTGCTGAATTTTTCATACAGGTAGGCGGGGAATTTGGCGGAATCGTCATGGGCAGGGGAGTTCCCTATAGGAAGGGTTTTGTTGGCCAAGTGGGTGGCCTCAAAGAGGAGGCCCAGGCGCTTGATCATGCCGGTGCCCAGCTTGGCGTCGCAGATGAAGCGGAAATGGGGTGTTTCATAAATATATTCTCCCGGTTCCTCCTTGATGGTTTCCACCTTGAAATTGTCCGGGCATTTGACGCTCCTGGGCCACGGCAGGTGGTAATTGTCCGCCGTATTGGAGGGGAGTGCCCCTCCTTTTTCCTGTTCCGCAATGAAATCCCTGTCTTCCCGGGAGAGCTGGGTGAGGGGAATGGAGACGGTTTGGCCGCCGGAACGTTTCAGCACGGCTTTCTGGCCGTCCAGCCTGATGAATTCTGCTTCCAGTTTTTTCCCTTGGAGGTTGGTCCAGGTGCGCCCCTGTGCAAGGGGGGTAAGGAAAAGGGTGAACAGAGTTCCCGCCGCCAGGCAGAGGCGTGCGGGCTTTTTCATCAGGGGTAAGACGGGAGGCATGAACATAATTACGTTTAATGTTTGGGACGCGGCAGCATCAGGAGCAGCAGCCCGCAGAACAGCATCAGGCATCCTGCCGCCGCCAGGGTGGTGGTCAGCGGAACGCCCTGATCCTTGAACCATCCCCCAAAGAAGGAGATGAGGGCGCCCACGCCGGCGGATGTGAGGTTGAGGAGGCCATAGCCGGTTGCGGAATAACGCTCGTCGATATGGGAGCGTAGCACAGGCATGAGGGTGGCGTCCAGTGATCCCTGCGCCAGCCCCTGCGTGGCGACCAGACCCAGCATGAGCACGAGCGGGACGGTGATGTCCCAGCCGAAGATGCCGGGCAGCAGCGCCAGAACCACCAATGGTCCGGATATGGTGAAGGTGATGCCCGGCACCAGGGCGCGGGCGCGGGCGTTGCGCCTGTACCACATGTCCGCCAGGATGGCGCCTCCCAGCACGGCGACGTATTTGGCCACGGAGCTCCACAGGGTGGCGGCGGGGCCCGCTTCCGCGGAGGAGAGCTGGTATTTGTCCTGAAGCAGGGTGGGATACCAGGTGAGAAGGAACCAGTTCCCGGCTCCGGCAAAGGCCACTACGGCCAGCAGCATCCACATGGGGCGTCCGCTCAGCAGGCTGGAAAGGACGGCTCCGGTGGAAAGTTTGGAAGCGGGTTCCTTGATGGCCTGTTCGTCATTGTCCACATTGAGCAGCACCGTTTTTTCCTCCGGTACGGACGGTTTTTTTGCCTGGGCCGTATCCGCCGGGGCCTTGGCCGGATCTTTCAGGAACAGGATGAGGATGACGGCGTACGCCACGCCGACGAGGCCGAACAGGGCGAATGTCATGCGCCATCCCGTCCATGAAGCCATGGTGGCACCGAAGCCGGCTACGGCCATGCCTACATAGATGCCGCTCATGTGCAGGCCCGTAGCGATGGAGCGCGTGCTGCCGCGGTGGTAGTCCGTAATCAGGGCCAGGGCGGCGGGGATGTAGAATGCCTCGCTGATGCCCATGGCTCCGCGCGCAATGAGCAGGGAAGCGTAATCTTCCGCATGACCGGTCCACCATGTGACCACGGACCAGACGACGAGAGAGCAGAGGATCATCAGCCGGCGGCTGTAACGGTCCGCCAGAAAGCCGCCCACCGGGCTGAGCAGGGCGTAAATCAGCAGGAAAACGGAGGTGACCATGCCGAACTGGGCTTCCGTCTGCGGAATGTCCCGTACGATGGGTTCATGCAGGGCGGAAAGGAGCTGGCGGTCAAAATAGTTCAGCATGACCACAAACCACAGGACAATGACGGCTACCCAGGCCCACAGGCCCGGCTTGGTGTTCGGGTCCGTGACGGAGGCAACATTTTTAACGCCGTTGCGCACGGCGGAGACGATGATGATCGCCAGGACGATGATGGTCAGAATGAGAACGGCGTAATCAACCGTGCTCATTTCAAAGTGGTAACCTGCGGAGGCGGAGGCGTTTACGGGAGTCCGGACGCCCGGGGCCGTTTCCCCGCTGATGGTCATGATTTCAGAGCCCCTGACAACGGCGGGAACCGTGGCGATGCCCACGGGCCATTCCCCTTGGCGCGTCCATGTGTTTCCGATGACGTCATAGACCAGGATATCCCGGGACTGCACCACGGGCCTGGACGGGTCCGGCGAGTTGCCGCGCTTGTCTCCTCCGATCAGGAGAATGGAGTTTTCCCGCACCGGGGCGGGACCCGCGGCGGCGGCTACGGGCATTCCCGGTCCGGCAAGCTGCTGCCTGCCGGAGGAGCCCCATTTGGAAGGGTCCTTGGACGTCATGTCGTAGCCGATCATGTCGGAAAGATACGTCCTGGAGGTTTCTCCGGAGTTATCCCTGGACAGGGAACAGCCGCCTATGATGAACAGGGTGCTGTCGCAGACGGCGGCGGTGGAGAGAATGCGCCCCTCTCCGGGAAAAGGGGGAAGGGAAACCCATTTCATTTTATCCGTGTCCGGCGTGGTGTCCAGCATGTAGATGGTATTGAGTGCGGTTTCCGGCTTCTCCCGGTCTCTGCCGCCGATGACGAACAATTTGTTCCCGTGGGCGGCGCAGGAGGCTTCCGTTACGGGGACGGGAAGGGGAGGAAGCTTTTCTACGGAGCCGTCCGTTTTAATCAGCAGGGCGTCTTTCAGGATGCCCTGAGCATTGTGGCCTCCGGCCACAGCCAGCCCCTTGCCCACGCTGGCAAAGGCGGCGTAACCCAGCGGGACGGGCAATGTTCCCGCCTTGCTCCACTGGCCGTTGCGAAGCTTGAAAATATCCTGGTAGTAGGTTTTGGGGCCGCGTTCCTCCGGAGTTGAGGCGCCCGGCGCAGCCTGGGGGAAGTTGGCGCCCCCTGCGGCGATGACGGACTGGCTGCCGTCGTCTTCCGTGACGGTTCCGGCAACCATGCCGGCGCGGCCTGCCGGGTCCGGAAGGTCGGGAACAGTTCCGGACGTCCGGACATCCACGGAAAAGGAGGCGTCAGCGGCCGGAGCCGCGATGAGAAGCAGGGCTGCCAGAGCGGAGCCGCAAGCCTTGGAAATTCGGGTAAGGGAGCGTGTCATGTGCATATGTTGAGAGGTTTAATTGGATTCCGGTCAAATCAGGGGAGGGAGATGCTCCACACTTCAGGAGAGCGCCTGCCGGGTTTGAGCTCTCCGTTCACGGCCGCGAAACGATCCTGCCACGCGCAACACGGAAGGACAGCCCTGGGCGCGGCGATGGGGCCTGCGTCGTGCCATGTCATGTCTGCCGTGTCCAGGCACAGGGATTGGTTATTGAAGCCGGGATTAGTTTGGGGAGTGTATTTTTTTCCGGAGCCGTCATCCCCCCCAAGCAGGTAAATGACGCCGTTTCCGGAAACCGGGGCCGGGGTGGGGGCTGCGGCGATGGCGTAAGGCATGTCCGGCAGGCGCGTCCATCCGTGTTCCGGAGTATAGCTCCAGGCTTCCTTCAGCAGTTCCCGGACCTGTTGGCCGTCCTGTTCCCGCAGGCCGATGCCGCCGAGCACGTACAGGGCTCCGTCTGTTGCGGCCATCTGATGCAGGAAGCGGCCGCGGCCCGGCAGCGGGGCCTGTTCCAGCCATCCCTGTTCCGTCCGGCGTGTGTCCAGCATGAAGACCCGGTTGGTGCAGTCCTGCTCGCCGGGGCGTTCGCACCCTCCTGTAAGATAGACTTTCCCGTCCAGGACGGCAGCCGCCGTATATGCCAGGGCGATAGGGAGGGAAGGGAAAGGATGCGTGGTGACAGTTCCCTTCGCGAGATTCAGCAGGTAAACGTCTTTCCGGTGCCCTTCCTTGCCGCAGCCGCCGATGCACAGCAGGCCTTCCCTGATGCCGGCGGAGGCGCCGTATGCATAAGGCACGGGCAATGTTCCGGCCTCTTTCCATTCGTTTTCCCCCGGAGAGAGCGTAAAGATACGGTCCGTCCACGTTTTGGCCCCTCCTTCAAGCATGGGCTTTTCCGGGAAATTGGTACCTCCTGCACAAATCATTATTTCTCCGCAGGTCCCTGCGTACATGCCGGCGAAGCCTTCCGGATCGGGAAGGGCGGGTAAAGGTGTCCAGGATGAAGAATAGCGGCTCATAATACGTGTAAATGACTCGCCATATACTAGCTAAAAACCGGCGGCTGCGCCAGTATTAACCTCTGGTCCTATTTTTTTGAATAAATTCCTTTCCTTGCGCCTCTTACCAACGTAGAAGAGGTTAATCATATGAAAACAGGAACCCGTTTGTTGATTTTATGCCTCCTGGCTCCTGCCGCCCTGGCGGAAAATATGTCCCTGCGGTCCGGCAGGGTGCTGAAAGACGCCGTTGTGGTGTCTTCCGGAGATGATTTTGTCAATATCCAGTACACGGACGGGGTGGCCAAGGTTTCCTATAAAGATTTGACGGATGCCCAGCAAAGGGATTACAGGATGACGCCGGATGAAGTGAAGGCCAGGCTGGACCAGCGAAGGATGGAGGAAGCGGCGCGCAGAAAGAAGGCGGAAGAAGCCAGGAAGGCGGCCGATGAAGAAGCCAGGAAGATCCGGGAGTCCCTGTCTGAGGCGGAGCGGCATCCCCGCTACCTGGAAGGGGCGGATATTTCCCGCATGTTTTTGCTGATGGGGGAACTTACCAAGGTGGAGGCGGAGGTTATGGCTCTGCAGTGGAATGCCCTGGAAGCGGACCGTGTGGGTTTGCCGGAAGATGCCCGCGTTTTCCGCGCAAGGGCGACAGCCTATCAGGAGCAGATAAGCGCCATCCGTAAAAAAAGGGAAACCGCGGAACAGTATTGGCAGGATTTGGAGAAGAAATACCTGGCCTTGAAAGACGGTACCCAGAAGAAGATTGCAGATTTGAATAAGCAGGTTTCCCAATTGCAGGGGGAAGTGAGGGAGGTGGCCAGCCAGCCGAGAACGGAACGCATCATTGTCCCTCCGATTATCAGGACGTGGAATTACCCGCCGCCGCCTGTCTTTATCCGGCCCCAGCCGCCCCCTCCTCGTCCCGTGCCTCCGCGTCCGATGCCTTTGCCCGTAAAGCCGAGTTTGTACAGAAGTTAAAGATGCTCCGGAGCATTCCCTTTTCTGTCCATGGGCCTGTGCCGTTTACTGGAAAAAGGGACTGACGGAAGGGAATACGGGAAACAGGCCGCCCGTGCGGCTGCCGCCATGGCCTGCCGGAACATTCCTTTGCCGCGGAGGGAAAGCATCAGATTCCGGGCAGGGGGAACAGTTTCATGCGGCCCCCCTGGAAGGAGGCCAGATGCCTGAATCCTGCCTGCCGGGCCAGTTCCCCGGCCCGCTTGAAATCCCGCCCTACATCCTCCGGCCTGTGGGCGTCTGAACTGATGGTGAGGGGAATTCCCGCCTCCGCCGCCATTTTCAGGAATTGCCCGTCCGGATATTGTTCCCCGCACTTGTTGTGCCAACCGGCTGTGTTAAGTTCCAGGCAGGCTCCGGTTTCCCGCATGGCTTCCAGCGACGGTTCATAATAACGGCGCAGGTCTCCAGAAGGGCGGAAGCCGAATTTTTTAATCAGGTCCGCGTGCCCCATGATGTGGAACATTCCGGAGGCGGCCATGTTCCGGAAGCGTTCCCAATACTGTTCCCATGCGTCCTCCACATCCGTCCGATGCCAGAAATCCATCCTGTGGGGATTGTCGAATTCTTCCTTTTCCCCCAGATAATGGACGGAACCGATCAGGTAATCCCATGCGTGCAGGCCCTGCAGGTGCTCTATCCATGGTTCGATGCCGGGAAACCAGTCGCATTCCAGAGCGGAACGGACCGTCAGTCCGTGCAGCGCGGCGCATTCACGGGCTTCCGTGAGCCAGTCCAGGTAGGCCGGCATGTCCGCCTGCTTCATGCGCCAGTCGTCAAAAGGTTCCCCAGGCATCGGGGCATGGTCTGAAATGCCGTATTCCCGGAGTCCGGCGCGGACGGCTGCCTGCACGTATTCCTGCGGAGTGCCGGAGGCGTGCAGGCACAGGGGGGTATGGGTATGGTAATCGCAGTACATGGAGGGGAATGCCCATGCTAGCATGGCGGAGCGGACGGTTCAACCCGGAGGGATGTCTTTGTTCATTATTTGCCGTCTTTGACTTTATGAGTTGATTTTATGGACAGGATTTTTTAGAGTTGCGTTAAATAGGACACGTGACATATGAGTGACTGGCAAGGCTTTTCCCCGCTGAATGATTTTACAGGGCCGCTCCTGGATAACCTGAAGCGCCACCCCAAGCGCATTGTTTTTCCGGAAGGGGAGGATGTCCGCGTGCTGCGCGTGTCCCAGCGCTTTGTGGAAGAGCAGGCCGGCGCGCCTATCCTGCTGGGGAGGAGGGAAGTCATCACGAGAATGGCGGAAATGAACGGAATTTCCCTGAAATTCGTCCGTATCATTGAACCGGAAAAAAGCTCGGATCTTCAGATGTTCTGCGACCGTTATGAACGGGCGGAGCAGATGTTCGGCAACGGGTTGCCTATGAACACCCGTGAGATTGTTTCCGAACCGGTTCATTTTGCCGCCATGATGGTGCTCTACGGCCAGGCGGACGCCATTGTGGCCGGGAACATGAAAAGGGTGGCTTCCGTTTTCCGCGCAGTAAACAAGTACAGGCAGGATCCCGTTCCCACCAAGCCCCTGTTTGCCATTTCCATTGTGCTCGTCCCCGAATTTTCCAAAAAATTCGGCGGCCGCGGCGTCTATTTTCTGGCGGATACCGGGGTAAACCCTGAACCCACGGTGGAAAATATGGCCTATTTTGCCGTAGAGACGGCCAAAATGGCCCGCCACATGCTGGGTAAAAGCGTTCGCGTCGCCATGCTGAGCGCGTCCACTTCGGGCTCCGTTCCGGAACTGGCTGCGGACCGTACCAGGGCCGCTGCGGCGCTGGCGAAGAGCATGGTGCAGAAGGATTGCCTGAACAATGAAATCTCCATAGAGGGGGAAATCCAGATTGATGCCGCTCTGTCGTCAGATTCCTACAGCGTGCGCGTGCACCGCAACTCCATGCTTCAGCCAAGTGAGGTTTGGGTCTTCCCGACTCTGGATGCTGCGGATATCTCCAAAAAACTGTTGTGCATGATGCCGTCCGTATACAACTATGGCCTTATTCTGGGCGGTCTGCTCTTCCCGATTGCCCAGCTGCCGCGGCTGACGGATGAAGACAGGATGTTCGGTACTGCGCTGGTGGTGGGGAATGAAGCCATTAAATTCCACCTGTTGTATCCGCAGGGGGTTGCTCCGCTTTATTGACCGGGTGCGGCGTGTCCGTGACCAGCAGGCGCTTTTCCTTGCGTACGGCCAGTTTCCCTCCGGGCAGGGAAGTTCGGGAAGGGCCGTCCGTATTCAGGATGTCCATTACCCGGAGTACGGCGTCTTCCGTCAGGTCCGGAATATGTTGCCGGCGCAGGTAATCATGCACGGCGCATTGTCTCAGCTCCGCAGGAAGCAGGTTGATTTTCGGCAGGAACAGGCGCCCCTGGGGATCTGTCAGGTTCATGGAGTCCAGCGCCTGGGAAAGCGCCGTGCGGATTTGATTTTCCAGGCGGCAGGCACGTGAAAAGGGAAGGCTGGTGTCCCGTTGGAACAGCGCATTCAATTTGGGAATAATCTCATGGCGCAGGGCGTTCCTGGTATATTCGGCAGACTGGTTGCTGGAATCTTCCCTCCATGGAATATGGCGATGCTCCAGATAGGAGGTGATATCCTCCCGGGAAAAATCCAGCATGGGGCGTACGACGGTCAATCCGTTGGCCCAGGTGGAGACGGGGAACATACCGTGAATGCCGGAGGCACCGCGGCAGAGGTGAAGAAGGGCCGTTTCCTGCTGGTCGTTCCGGTGGTGGGCCAGAGCCACGAGAGCCCCCGGGTAACCGGCGGCCCATTTCAGAAACGAGGCCTGCCTGGCTTCCCTGGCTGCTTCTTCAATGGCTATTCCGCGGGTATGGGCCATACTGCGGACATTGACGCGTTCCCGGACACAGGGAATACCCAGGGAGGCGGCATAACGGAGTACAAACATTTCCTCTTCCTCCGCTTCCGGACGCAGCTGGTGATTTACATGGCATGCAACCAGATTGCATCCCGGCATGCCGGACAGCAGGGAAAGCAAAGCCATGGAGTCCCTCCCCCCGCTGATTCCGGCAAGGACGGGGCGGCCGGAGCGGAGGAGTTCCGCGGACTGGCTGTCAAAATGGTCCGGTGTCAACATGGTGCTGCTGCGAGTGAATCAGGAAAAAGAGATCAAAGGAAGCCTGCAAATAAAAACCCCGTTTTCCGGGAAGGAAACGGGGTTGGAAAATTGCTGAAGGCAGTTCTTACTTGTTGAGCTTGGGCTTGCCTCCGCTGCGGCGGACGGTGCCGAAGCGCTTCTGGAATTTGTCGATGCGGCCTTCCGTGTCCACAAACTGGTTCTTGCCGGTGAAGAACGGGTGGGAATCAGAGGTGATACCGCAGGAAACCACGAAATGTTCAACCCCGTCAATAACTTCCGTCTTGGGAGAACGAACAGTGGAACGGGTGATGAAGCGGCGTCCGGTGGTGATGTCAACAAAAACGACCGGATTATACTGGGGGTGAATATCTTTCTTCATGGTGATGTATTGCGTTTCCGACGCAAGGGGAACGCAAGTATAAATATGTTTCATTGCATGTCAAGCATCCCCGCGTAAAAATAAGGAAGTTTGTGGATGACGGTTCGGGAGCTTGCGGAAGGAACGGTTGTGGAGATGATATGACGGAAAAATGGAGCAGGTGTTGAAGAGGCCCCCCTGGTGGGCGTGGTTTTCCCTGATGGGATTGGAAATCCCTTCTGCCGCCATTGCCTGGGCTTTTGCCGTCAGCCAGTCCCATCTGGTGGTAGTTTCCTCCCCCTGGCTGTATCAATTCCTGTTTGTGGCTGTCTGGTGCGTCAATATGCTGGACCGGGTGCTGAAAATATTCCGGGGCGGTTCCGCTGTCTACACGGATGAATGCCTGCTTTTTGCCAAAAAGCATTGTTTCGTTATCTCCCTGCTCATTATGGTGGCGGCCGTGACGGGGCTTTGGATCATGTTTTTCCAATTGGGTGTGGTTATTTTTCAATTTGCCTTTCTGCCTGGCGTCTGCAGTCTGCTCTTTCTCTATTTCTCTTCCAACCCTCATCAGAAAGGGAGCCTGTCTTCCGGATTCGTCATGGGGGCGTTTTTTGCCGCCGTTTCCTTCGCTACGGGTGCCGGAATACCGGCCTACTTTTACGGGACGGTAGGCGGCGGCTGGGGAGGCCAGCTTTCCGAACCCACCTGGTATCTGGTAGCGCTGGTCATCCTCTGCATGTTCAGCCGCAAACGGTGGAGTGAAGAAGAGGATGAGGACGGGCAGGATTCCGCCGACCGCGACATGGTATCCCTGGTATGGATGGGGGTGATAGTCATTTACGTCGTATTCTGTCTGGCCGCCGCCGCCAGGGAATATACCGGGGATGCGTGGATTTATTATGGGCTGGCAATGGCGGGGGCATTCATGTTTGTGCTGGACAGGCTGAAGATGAACATGCCTCCCCTCCTCCTGCACACGCTATCCTGGGCGGCACTGATTTTCCCATTGCTGTTGAGCGGTATTCTGGCGCAGGCTTCCTCCTGATTGGCTGGGCGGATTCCTGCTATGGAGCGCGGCAAAATACAGGGAAGTTGAAAAAATAATATTTTGTGGTTGCAATATTGGGAAGAGGATGATAAATTCTGCCCCGCAAGCACGTTCTGCGTGCAGGCAAGTGGCTCGGTAGCTCAGTCGGTAGAGCAGGGGATTGAAAATCCCCGTGTCGGCGGTTCGATCCCGTCCCGAGCCACCATTTTTTCTCCCAATTTCTAATCCCTCCTTTTTATACGGGAAGTAGCTCAGCCTGGTGGAGCGCCTGCTTTGGGAGCAGGATGTCGCAGGTTCGAATCCTGTCTTCCCGACCATTTTAAAGCCTGTGGATCAAATGATTTACGGGTTTTGTTTTTTGAGCTGTTCCCTGGTGGTTGTCCGTAAAATAGGTGGAGTGGAAGCGGGGCATGCCTGGAAAGATGAAAAACACCCCTGTTGCGGCGGGGCGGCCGAACCTGCAGCCAGTTAAAAAAGCCGGAAATCTTTTGTGTCCGAAACAACGCGGACAGAAAGGCGATGCAAAGTTCTTGTAACACCCGTGTGCTGACGAAAGCCTGGTCCCGGCGGCCCGGATTTTTTCTGACGGCGGGGCGGATGAATAAGATTTGTTAATGTGCCGGGCTGAAAAACGGTGTAAAGAAAACCGCCGCGGGGTGGGAGGTGCGGCGGAATGGAGAAAATGATAGATGATAGAAATAGTTTTATTTCTTTTTTAGTATATAATATTCGGCCAGGACGCCCTGATTGACTGTGCCTTCTTTGTCTGACAGCATTACTTTGCTTCCATCAAGTATTTTATAATAAGATTTTTCATTGGAAGAGGATTGGGCCAGTTCCATCAGGCGGCCATTGATGAAATGATAAGAGCCTTTTGATTCGAAAATAGCGTCTTTTTCTCCTATGTATTCGCTTCTCAACACATAAGTATTATCGTTGTTTAATGTTAACGCCGTCCTGATTCCTTCACAATCGGCAGCAGGAAGAATTCCTTCATAAGTGCCGTAAAAATTTAAATTCTCCAACTGTTTTTCTGTTTTTGTTTCGCCGCTCTCAATTCGAGAATGATGATTTTGGGGGGAATCACAGCCGGTTATGGCAATTAAACATGCGGTCCATAAAAAATTTATTTTCATGACAAGTTTTTTTCAGCTGGTGGTTTGTAACGTGCGATGCTTGATCCAATGGGGCAGGGAAGGGAGTACGTTCGTTTCCTGTTTTTCCGGTTTTGCCGTAATATAATGAAAGTCTATGGAAGGGGCAAGATATTTTCTTTTCATGGAGCCCGCGAGTATTGATGAATGCCGGATTAAGTAATTTATCCCGTTTTTATTCAACTTTGCCGGAAGAAGAGTTTTCCAACCGGGATGGAGTGTTTTGCAGTCCGTTTTGCGAAGATGTTGTTTTTTTTGAGGGGAGCCGAGTGTCTGGGGAAGCCCCCTCTTTGCAGATATTGCCGAGAAGGCTGGATTTTTTGCTTGAGATTAGGAAGAAGGATTGCAGAGTGGCTTGATGAGGCCCGGCCGACAAAAGACATTTTCCGTTTCCTGGCTGGCGGGGTTGAGGTGGTCGTTTGGCGGGTATGTAACGGGAACACTTCTGGCGGCGGGTGCGGGGGCGCTGGATTTTCCCTTGCTGGCGCAGGTGATGCTTTTGGCCGCGGCGGTTTGTTTTGCCGCCTCTCTTGTTTGTGCGGGAGCGTGTTTCCGGGGCAGCAAGATTGCCCGGTGGTACTTGCTTCTTGTCCTCGTGATGATTATGGTTGCGGTTCTGTTTGGGAATGGAGGCGGTTAATTAGTCATTTGTATATCTTTTGATTGACCGCGCGCGCGCGTATGTATACTTTCCGGTCATGCTCCTTCGATTCTTATCGAGTCTCTTTTTTGCGTCCGGCATTGTTTTGACCGCTCAGGCGAATACCCAGCCTTATCCGGATTCCGATTCTTCTGACGGATACGATACCGGTTTTTATGCAGAGGCTTATTCCGGCGGCTACGACAGCGCTCCGGCTCCGGCGGGGGAATCCGCCTCCAGGCCTGTTTTCCCCACGCAGTCCTATTTTGAATTGCTTGGCCCCATGGATTCCAGAAACGGGCGCGGAAGCGTGGATATCCAGAATTGGATGACGGATTTGAATTTGTGCAGGATGTCCAGCGGTTCCTGGAATTTTTCTTCTACGGCGGCCTTGCGTCTGAGCTGGTTTAATGGAAAAGGAGCGGATGAGATGGATGTGGACCGGCTGTACACGATTTGGCTGAATGTGAACGCCTCCTATGCCATCACGGGGAAGACGCGCCTGGTTTTCGGTGTGACGCCCCAGATTTCCACGGATTTCGATACATGGACGAGCCATAATATTTTCTTGGGAGGCCATGTTCTTCTGGCAGGCCCCTTGAACGACCGGTTCAGCTATGGAATCGGCATCGGCTGTTATCCGCAGCTTGGGGATTATCCTTTCCTGCCCCTTATCCAGTTTAAATGGGAAGCTTCCCGCAATTGGACGCTTCAGCTGGAAGGGGCCCGCCTTTCCTATATCAACAAGGTGAGCGATGGGTTGAAGTGGGGACCCTTCGTTTCCGTGGTGTCCGGCACATGGACGATTCACCATGACCGCCGCGTCCGCCAGTTTGCATGGATTTCCGGTGTCGCCGGCATAGGCGCCGATGTGGGGTTGGGTCACTGGGGCAGCGTGCGCCCCAGGCTGGTGGCGGATGTCGGTTTTTCCTTCGGGAATTCCGGCACTATCAAGACCAGCAACGGAAGCCATGATTTGGAAAAGTACCACTATGACCCCGGTTTTTATTTGCGTGCGGGGCTGCTATTTGAGTTTTGACCGGCCAACAGGATTAGCGAATACATGACAAAGGCCTCCGGTGCGTTGAGTGTACCGGAGGCCTTTTACATATGGGGACGTTTGAAGCCGGGACGGTTCCCGGAGGCGGTCAGGCTTCTTCAACGGAGGGTCTGCCCACGGAGTGGTATTCAAATCCTACGGCCCGGAGGTTTGCCGGGGAGAGGATGTTTCTTCCGTCAAAAATGATGCGGTTGCGCATGACACCGGCGAGTTTCTGCAGATCCGCATTCGCATATTCGCTCCATTCCGTGGCGATGACCAGAACTTCCGCATCCCGGGCGCATTCGTACATGTCTTCCACCAGTTTGACCCCCATAGGGTTCAGAATGGGGGCCGCCGTGTGCATGGCTTTGGGGTCCGTAGCGGTGACAATGGCTCCTTCCCCGCAGAGTTTTTCACATAGTTTCAGGGCGATGGACTCCCGGACGTCGTCCGTGTTCTGTTTGAAGGCAAGGCCCCAAACGGCTATCTTTTTGTCCTTGAGGACCCACAGGCGGTCCCGAATTCTGTCCAGGAAGTGGATATGCTGGGTGTCATTGATGTGTTCCACTTCCTCCAACAGGGTGAAGGGAATGCCCAGCGTGCGGCTGATATTGATGAAGGCTTTGACGTCTTTCGGGAAGCAGGACCCGCCGTAGCCCAGCCCCGCGTTGAGGAAGTGGCGTGAGATGCGTTTGTCCATGCCGATGCCTTCCGCCACCAGTTCCACGTCTGCGCCCGTTTTTTCACAGACTTTGGCGACAGCGTTAATGTAGGAAATTTTCAGAGCCAGGAAGGAGTTGGCTGCGTGCTTGATGAGTTCCGCGGAGTTGACGTCCGTTTCCAGAATAGGGGCATGAATGGGCTGGTAAACGCGCTTGATGACGTTCATGGCCTGTTCCGAGTTGGCTCCAATGACAATGCGGTCGGGGTGCAGCAGGTCGTCCACGGCGCATCCTTCCCTCAGGAATTCTGGATTGGAGACAATGTCGAACTGAACATTCGGCCCCGCATAGTGCTTGATGGTCTGGCTGACTTTTTCCCCGGTTTTGACGGGTACGGTGGATTTGTCCACAATGACCTTGTATCCCATTTCTGGTTGGAGCGCCTGGGCGATTTCCCTGGCCACTTTTTCAATGTAGGTCAGATCCACGGAACCATCCGTATTGGGCGGCGTGGGCACGGCGATGAAGATGACTTCGCTTTCCGCGATGGAAGCGGCGATGGAAGGGGAAAATTCCAGCCGCCCCACGGCTACGTTTTTTTTCACGAGCTCTTCCAGCTTGGGCTCGTAAATGGGGATGGCCCCGGATTGAAGAGTACGTATTTTTTCCGTATTATTATCCACGCAAATGACGTGATGGCCCATTTCGGCAAAACAGGTGCCTGTGGTCAGCCCCACGTAACCACTGCCGATAATTGTTAAATTCATAGTGTTAGCGTAAATATTGGTAAAAACTTAACTGTATGGAAAAGTAAGAGCAGTCAACCCCTGAGCATTATGGGATAGGGAATTTTTTCTGTCAAAATAAAAAGTTCCTGATTGAGCGCCTCCTTTCCTTGTGGTATAACCGTGACCAGACAGGAAAATATCTGTTTATTTTAATTTGAACGTTATGAAAACACCTATCACCGTTACCGTTACAGGAGCCGCCGGCCAAATTGCCTATTCCCTTCTGTTCCGTATTGCCTCCGGCAGCATGCTGGGGCCGGATCAGCCGATCAACCTGCGCCTGCTGGAAATTCCCCCGGCCATGAATGCTCTGGAAGGGGTGGTGATGGAGTTGCGTGACGCCGCGTTCCCGCTGGTTAATGAAATTGTCCCGACCAGCGATCCTGATGAAGCGTTCGCCGGCGCCAACTGGTGCCTGCTGGTAGGCTCCGTTCCCCGCAAGGCCGGTATGGAACGCAAGGACCTGCTGGATATCAACGGCAAGGTGTTCATCGGCCAGGGGCAGGCCATTGCCCGCAGCGCCGCCAAGGATGTGCGTGTGCTGGTGGTCGGCAACCCCTGCAATACGAATGCCCTTATTGCCATGCACAATGCGAGCGGCGTTCCCTCCGACCGCTTTTTTGCCATGACCCGCCTGGATGAAAACCGTGCCAAGAGCCAGCTTGCGGAAAAGGCCGGCGTCCATGTGACGGAAGTGACCAACATGGCCATCTGGGGCAATCATTCCTCCACCCAGTACCCTGATTTCACCAACGCCAGGATTGGCGGAAAGCCTGTGACGGAAGTCATCAAGGATACGGAATGGCTTAAAGGCGATTTCATTACCACCGTGCAGCAGCGCGGTGCCGCCATTATCAAGGCACGCGGCGCTTCTTCCGCCGCTTCTGCCGCTTCCGCAGCCGTGGATACCGTCCGCAGCCTGGCTACCCAGACTCCGGAAGGCGACTGGTATTCCGTGGCCGTTTGTTCCGACGGTTCCTACGGCATTGAAAAGGGTCTTATCTGCTCCTTCCCGGTCCGCACCACCAAGGATGGCGGCTGGGAAATCGTGCAGGGGCTGCCGGTTGATGCGTTCTCCCGTGAAAAAATTGACGCTACCGTTAATGAACTGAAGGAAGAACGTGACGCCGTTTCCTCTTTGTTGAAGCATTAATGTTGATTTGCTCTTGCGCCGGGTTTCCCGTCTTCGGGAAGCCCGGTTTTTTATGTCCTGAAGATTCCATAAACCTCATTTTCTGCGGGACAGAAGTTTTCTTCCGTGTTAAAAAAAACGATGGATGCAGCATCCGCTAGTTTATGGATCAGGACCGCATATTATACAGGGGAGAGGCTTTTACGCTGACCGGAAATTCCTTGCGCCAGGATGCCGCGCATTGGGCGGAGGTACAGCCGGACGGTCAGGTGAAAACCATGAAAAACGGCCGCTATTCCGAGTGGCGCATCTTTCCGGAAACCGGGAACGCCCCGCATTACCGGGGAAATTTTGAAGTGCTTAATCAGGCTTACGGCCTGGCGTTGCATGAGGCTGGAGCCCTGCTTAATGAAGAAGGGACGTTCCGGACGGGAGCCAACTGGCCTACTGTGTGGACCCGGGATATTTCCTATTCCACCCATCTGGGATTGGGGTTGTGGAATGTCCGTGCCTGTATGAACAGTCTGAATGCACGGGTCCGGAACGGAGAGGTGGAGCAGGATACCGGCACGGGCGGTTCCTGGCCCATTTCTTCCGACCGTGTGGTGTGGGGGATGGCTGCGTGGGAAGTTTACTGCCTGACGGGGGATGCCGACTGGCTGTCCCTTTCCTGCCGAGTGATGGAAAAGACATGCATGAGGGATGAACAGGTGCTTGCGGCCACGGGCGGCTTGATGAAGGGGGAATCGTCTGTGCTGGACTGGAGGGAGCAGAGCTACCCTGCGTGGATGACTTCTGCCGATATTGGGGATTCTTGCAGCCTGTCCACCATGCTCCTGCATGCGGAGGCCCGCAAGATTCTGGCGCGGATGTTCCGGGAGCTGGGGCTGGAGGAGAAGGTCCGGGAGTGGGAGGAGAAGAGCGTTTCCCTGGCCGCGGTTATTGAGCGTTTTTTCAGGATTCCGGAACATGTCCTGTACGGGCAGTACCTGTACGGACGCGGGTATCCCGTACTGTCGGAGAAGGTGGATTCCCTGGGCAATCTGCTTTGCGTCCTTCTGGGGCAGGCTGGCGGTTCCCATGCCGCCGGGATGGTTGCCTCCCTTCCTCATGGCGTTTATGGCATTCCCTGCATCCATCCCCAGATGCCTGATAGCGTGCCCGCCTACCATAACCGCGCCATGTGGCCTTTCCTGGAGGGCTATTATGCGCAGGCCGCGGCGGCGGTGGAGAATGAATCCGCCCTGGCGCTGGCGGTCGCCTGTATGGTCCGTGCCGCCCTGTTGTGCGGCACGAACAAGGAAAATGTCCTTCTGGAAACGGGGCTGGATGAGGGGCTGCTGCTCAGTTCGGATAGCCAGCTCTGGAGCATTGCCGGTATGCTGGGCTGTTTTTACAAGGGATTGTTCGGCATCCGTCTGTCTCCGGATTCTCTGGAATTCCGTCCTTGCGTTCCAAAGTCTTTTGAAGGCGTTCATGAGTTGTCCGGGCTGGAATACCGCGGCATGACGGTAGATGTGTTTCTGCAGGGCTGCGGACACCGGATAGCGCGGTGCCTGGTCAACGGGCAGGAGGCCCCTCCCGTCCTTTTGCCGGGCATGAAGGGGCGCGTTTTTGTGAAATTGGAACTGGCCGGCGGAGAAGAGGATGAAGGGACGGTGAATTTAACCCGCATGGGCAGCAGCCTGGAGTCTCCTGCGTGGAAGGCGGCGCGCCATGGCATTGCATGGGAGGCTGTGGAAGGAGCCGATTATTACCGTGTTTACCGGAATGGCATCCCTGTGTCTCAAACGGAGTACTGCTATTATATCCCCGCACCCAGCCGGGGGAACGTGTCTTTCCAGGTGATAGCGGTCGCTCTGGATGGAAGGGAGTCTTATCTTAATGACCCCAATGATTATCCTTCCGCGGATTCCCGCATGGAGACGCGCCCCTGCGGCTTGAGCGGGGATGAAGTCTGGTTTTCCCGCGTCACGGAGTCCCCGGACGCTCTTTGTTACAATGTCAATATAGACAAGCCCGGAGTGTACCGGGTGGACGCCTTTTTCGCTAACGGCACTTATGATGTTTCAGACGGGAATACCTGCGCCCTGCGCAGTCTGTACCTGAACGGCAGGCGCGCAGGCACGCTGGCTTTCCCCCATACGTCCCGTTCCGGAAACTGGGAGTATTTTATTTATTCAACGGCAGTGGAAGCGGTGATGACGCCCGGTCCCTGCCGTGTGGAAGTGGTGTATGATTCCTTTTCCGAAAATATGAATCGCCTGGTGAATGATATGGTGATAAAACATCTTCGGTTTACCCGTATATCCTGATATTAGTTCATGAATGTTATGTCGAAACGTTTTTTTACCTTGTTACTGGTTCTGGGGCCCGGGATATGGAGTGTTCCTGCCATGGGGATGGATGAGGAATCAGCTTCCAGGGCGTCTGTTGCTGCCTCCTCGGACAGGGAGGGAGAGGAGTTTACCCGTCTGCCCGTCAGCTGGACGGTTAATCCCAGGGATGCCGCCAATGCCCGTGCCGCCTGGAAAACGCTGAGCGCCTATCACCGGGGCAAACCGAAGACCTCCAGAAAATTGCATGTGGTTTACGTAACGTTCAAGGACAGGCCTGCCCTTGAAGGATACCGGGAACGGTATGATCATATTCTGAAGAATATTCAGGCATATTATGCGGACCAGATGCAGGCCAACGGTTTCCCTCCGCTCACATTCCAGCTGGATTTGGATGAACGGGGCAAGCTGGTTATTCATGATGCCTATGTGGATAAACCCATGAGCGAGATGAGCGTGCAGAGCTCCGGCCCCGTTTCCCGGGAAGCCGCCAGGAAGGTGCTGGCTTCCAAGGGGATTGATATTGAGAAGGAACATGTGCTGGTCGTGTGCCAGCTTCCGGACGGCGTGGGGCCTTATTACGGCGGCGGCTTCAGCCACCAGGGCACGGGGTGGACCTGCGACCAGGAAGGGCTGGATCCCGCCAGCTTCCTGGATACGGAAATGATGCAGGGCGGCCGTTTCAAGGTGACCAGGGGGAAGAACGCCACCATTTACATAGGCGGCACGGCCCATGAATTGGGGCATTCCTTCGGCCTTCCCCACACGGGCGACGGATGGAATTACCCCAACGCCGGAGCTTCCCTGATGGGGCGCGGCAATTCCACGTACGGCAATGAGCTGCGCCATGAAGGGAAGGGTTCTTACCTGGCACCGACGGATGCTTTGAAATTGGCCAGTGTTCCCCTGTTCAACGGGGTGGAGACGGAGCTTCCCGCAGATGCCTCTTTCGGGCGCAAGCTCGGCAAGTATGTCCCGGGGTCTTTTGAACGGCTGGAGGCCATTCCCGTTAAAGACGGATTGCGGCTGAAAGGGCGGGTTCATCTGACGCGCCCCGCGTATGGCATTGTTGCCCATTTGGATCCGCCCGGAGGTTCGGATTATGATTCCAATGCCGTGGGCGCTTCTCTGGATGAAAAGGGAGAGTTTGATCTCACCATCTGCAGGCCGGGATATAAGGGTGGTTTTATAGAAATGCGGGTGGCCGTATTGAATTGCGACAGCACGCGCAGCATGATTACTCTGCCCGTGTGGATGGATGCCCGGGGAGCCAAGGCCCCTTCTCTGGCCCAGATCGTTTATTTCGGGGATGTTCAGAATCTGTGGATACGGGGCCGCACGGAAGAAGCCCGGAAGGCGCTGGCGGAAGTGGAACGCAGGCATGGTTCCCGTTCTGAAGTGAAAGAATGGCTCCCTGTCTGGAAGCGCGCTCTGGGGCGCCAGGAGCCCGCGCTGGAAGTTGTTCCGGCGCAGATTCCTGCGGCAACCGCCAGTATCAGCCTGAATGACTGCAAGCCTTCCGTAGCCCAGGTGGGGTGGGCCGTTCCGTTGTGGGATGTCCTGTTCCCGTCGGATTTGGGGCCCGTGCCTTTCTTCCGGACAATCGGAAGGCCGGAACGTTTCATTCTGGCTCATGCCCCGGCTGTTTTTGCCTATGACCTGGATGGGCGCTGGAAAGAGTTCCGCGCTGATGTGGGGCTGCCCTTCGGCTCCCGCGGCAGCGTCAAATTCAGCGTGTATTTGGACGGCAGGAAGCTTATGGAATCCCCTGTGCTCAAGGACGGGGACTCCATTCCCGTGAAGACGGCGGTAGAGGGCGGCAGGAAGCTGGAAATCCGCGTGGATGACGCCGGAGACGGCAATGCCGCCGATTGGGGCATTATAGCCAACGGCATGCTGACCCGGTAAATTTTCTGCCCCCACTGGCGGAGAAATGTGACATTAGGCTTGTCTTTTGCCCTTTCTCATAGTGTTCTGTGGGCTAGCCATGATTGGGACGATTGCAAAGCTATGGGGTGCGGCGGCGCTGGTTGCCGGGGCTTCCCTGTTTGCAGAAACGGCTGCGGAGCAGCCGCCCGTCCCTTCCTCTGAAACCGGGCAGGAAAATGCCGGAGGGAAAATGGCGGGCAATCTGCTTTCCGGCACTCTCATGCCGCAGATTCCCTCCAATATTTCCATTACCAATGACGGCGCCATCAGGGTGGAGGAATCCAGGAAGGTTATTTTTGAAGGACCGCATGTCCACATGGTGACGGATACCGGGGTGGAGGTATTTGCGGATTATGCCCAGGCGGATATGGACCAGGGCAAGGTGTTTCTGAAAGGGAACCTGGCCATTTACCAGAGTGACGGCAGGACAAGGAGCAACAGCCTGGTACGCGCCGACAGCGCGGAGTTTGACTGGGAGAACGAAGTGCTTCTTACGGATGCCATCCGTGTGAAGATGGAGGGATTGATTCTGCGCAGCGGAAAGTTTGAATCCCGGAAGGATGCCGCCGGCAACACTTACCTGGAAGCCCGCAATGCCTCCGTCACGGCGGAAGACATCAGCGAGCCTCTCACCTGGATTTCCGCCGACAGGATACGAGTGTATCCGGAAGACAGGTTTTCTTTCAAGAACCTGACCCTTTATTACGGTGGCGTTCCCTTCTTTTATTTCCCCTACCTCAGCCATTCCCTTAATCCGGAAGTTGGCTATCTTCCCATCCCCGGCATGCGCTCCATCTGGGGGCCTTACCTCCTGAATAAATACGGGTTCCTGATGGGGAAAAAATGGTCGGACAACGGCATGCCTTCCGCGGATTACCTGGGAACCCTGCATGCAGATTACCGCACCCGGCGCGGTTTCGCCTACGGATTGGACATCCGCGACGTGCTGCTGGAAAAGGATTGTCCGGACATGACGGGGCTGTCCTTTTACAAAACCCATGACAAGGGGGTGAAAATCAACGCCGGTGATGATGAGTACCGTGAGCATCTGGACCCGGACCGGTGGAGGTTCGCGCTCCAGCAGATGTGGAGCCACAGGGTGAATCTCCGCACGGACTGGCGGTTGAAGGCCAACATCAACATGTTGAGCGACGAGTACATGCTCCGCGATTTTTATCCGGAAATTTATCAGCGCAATTCTTCTCCGGACAACACGGTGCTTCTTTCCCGTACGGACGATACGAATGATTTTTCACTGTTGCAGCGTTTTGTCCCCAATAATTTCTACATAGCGGACCAGCGGACGGAGTTCAGTTATGAGCGTATCAAGTCCCCCGTATTCCGTTCCCCCGTCATGTATGAAAGCCGCACTAGCTTCGCTTTCCTCAAGCAGTACGTTCCTCCGTTCATGCGGACGGAAATCCGGAACATGCTGGACGGGATGGCCCCCGGAACTTCTTCCTATGATTACTGGGCCCGAATGCTGATGACGGACAGCTACAGCAGGTTCCACTCCTTCCATGAGGTTTCCGTTTCCAAGAAAATCATGGGATTCCTGAACCTGACCCCCAAAGTGGGCGGAGGCTATACGGGATATTACGGCGTGGAGGACTACAAACCGCTCAACCAGGGAATTTTTTACGCCGGAACGGATGCCGATTTCAAATTCTCCCGCCGTTATTCTTCCGTATATAGTGATTCCTTTGGGCTGAACGGCATGAACCATATTGTTCAGCCCCATTTTACGCTGGCGTATGTCAAAACCAACCGCCTGAGCGAGCTTTATCCCCAGATTGACGGCGATACCCCCACGACCAATCCCCCATCCTTGAGCATAGGCAGATACACGGAGATTGATTCCCTGTCCACGGGGCTTGTCTTCCGGTATGGATTGCGCAACATGCTGATGACCAGCCGGGACGCTAATTCCCACCGCTGGTTTTCCTGGGATGTGTTCATGGATGCCTATCTGCATGATCCCGTCAACCAGCGGGATTTTTCCAACCTTTTTTCATTCATGCGCTGGAATCCCGTTCCCTGGATGGAATACCGGTCGGAAATGCAGGCTCCCGTTTTGGGTAAGGACAAGATTTCCGGCTGCCGTGAATACAACAACTCCCTGCGTTTCATGCCATGGCGTTCCACGGAGCTCGTCGTGGGGCACCGTTATTTGAACCAGCATTCCCTTCTGGAGGACAGCAGCCAGCTGGATCTGCGTATTTTGCAGCGCTTTTCGGAAGCCTGGGCTTTCAGCGGCAAATGGCGTTTTTCCCTGTTGGACGGCAAGCTGGACATTCAGGAATACAATGTGTACCACAATATGGGATCCTGGTATTTGGGCGTGGGCGCTTTCGTTCGCAAGAACGGGAACAAAAACGAATTCGGGCTGGGCATCAGCTTTACCATCCAGCAGACCGGAGATTATATGCCGGTCAAATTCCTTTGATGTCCGGAAAGGACACGGTTTTTTGCGAGGTTTTTCCCGGAAGCTTTTTCCTTTTTCAGAGGATTCGCGTTTTGAGAATGGGTTCTGCCCGGTGCGGGGTGTTGCTCCGGAGAGGGAAAGATATGTAGCTGGTCGGCAAGAGGCGGAAAGCCATGCGGTTGGAAGGGTGGGGAGCGGCCTGTTTCCAGCGTGCCGGACAGGAAGAAGAGGAAGGAGCCGCTGCCGCGCTTGTGCCGGAACCTTGGCTTGCATTCCGGCAGGGAAACGGGGAAAATGCCAAGGCATGGAGCAAGCTGCGGCGGAAAACCGTCCGGCTTCCTGCACGAATAATCATAAATGAATATGAACGCTCAGGAATTGATCGAGACGCTGGAATGGCGTTACGCCACCAAGGTATTCAATCCGGACCGCCGCATTCCGGCGGAGGACTGGGAAGCCCTTCTGGAATCCCTGCATTTGAGCCCTTCCTCCCTGGGGCTTCAGATGTGGAAGTTCCTTGATGTCCGGGATCCCGCCGTGCGTTCCCGGCTTAGGGAAGTTTCATGGGGACAGCCCCAGGTTACGGACGCTTCCCATCTGGTGGTTTTCTGTGCCCGCAGGGATTTCAAGCCGGAAGACGTGCAGCGCTATCTGGAACGTATTGTGGAAGTGCGCGGTGTTGCCATGGACTCCCTGGACCAGTACCGCGCCCGCATTTTTGAACTGGTGGGTTCCAAGTCTCCGGAAGTGCTGAAAGCCTGGCTGGAACGGCAGGTGTACATCGCCCTCGGGTTCATGATGAGCTGCGCCGCGGATCTCCGCGTGGACACCTGCGCGCTGGAAGGGATGGATCCGGCCGCCTATGACCGCATTCTTCATCTGGAAAATTCCCCTTATTACACGCTTTGCGCCCTGGCTCTGGGTTACCGGAATGAAGAGGCGGATAAGTACGCCCGTCTGGCGAAAGTACGTTTTGACCGGGATGAAGTCATTCCGGTCATCTGACGGAGTTTCTTACTAATCCCCGGTTTCAAGCAGTAGCCGCATGTCTTCCGGCAGGGGGGCTTCCGCGGTGAAGGTTTCTTCATCAAACGGAAATTCCAGCCGGCAGGCATGCAGCGCGTGGCGCGGCAGAACCAGCCGCTCCTCCAGTTCCCGGCTCCATCCGTGCTGGATGTATTCCAGATAGCAATGTTCGGACGGGCCGTAAATTTTGTCACCCAGGATGGGATGTCCCAGGTGCGCCAGATGCACGCGTATCTGGTGCATGCGTCCCGTTTCCGGAATGCACCGGACCAGCGCCAGGGGGCCCCGGCGTGTATTCCATGTCCGTTCTTTCCGGAAAACGGTAGTGCATGCTTTTCCGGCTGGGTGCACGGCCTGTTTGACCCATATGCGGCTTTCCGCGACTTCCCCCTGTCTTAAAATGGGGGCGGTGCATGCTGTTTCCGTCCATTCAGGCCATTCCTGCACGATTGCCAGATATTCCTTGTGTATCAGGCGCCGCAGCATGGCTCTTCCCAGCTCTCTGGCCGCCCTTTTGTGTTTGGCAACCAGCGTCAGACCGCTGGTTTCCCTGTCCAGTCTGTTGACCAGGGAGAGGGCGGCTCCGTTGGCTATTTCATAGCTTAGCAGGGATTCCACGCCTTCCAGGAGGCAGGGTTCCTTTTTCCCGTTGGACGGGTGGACGATGAGGGGGGCTCCCTTGTCCACCACAATCCAGTCCCCGGATTCCGCCGCCACCTCAAAGTGCGGAAAACAGGCAATTGGTGCTTCGGAAATGGGAATCCACATGGCGGATGGGAGGTTTACAGCGCATCCGGACGGATAGGCGCCCATTCCCCCGGTTTCAGGTTCAGGCTGTCCAGATGCAGGGAGCCGATGGAAACACGGCACAGAGATAAGACGGGAGCGCCTACGGCAGCCAGCATGCGGCGAACCTGGTGGTATTTTCCTTCCGTAAGCGTCAGCAGGGCGCGTCGCGGTTCCCGGATTTCCAGAAGGGCGGGGGCGCAGGGGCGGGTTTCCCCGTTCAGCGTGAGGGTTCCGGAGGCGAACAACTCCACGGCTTCTGTCGGAATGCCCTCCTCCGTGACGGCTTCGTAAACTTTGGCGACGTGATGGCGGGGGGAGGTCATGCGGTGGATGAATTTTCCGTCGTCCGTGAGGAGAAGCAGGCCGGAAGTTTCTTTGTCCAGCCGTCCTACGGAAGAAACCGCAGGGTTCCTGTGCCGCCACTGGAAGGGCAGCAGGTCGTAAATCAAATCCCCCTCCCCGTCGTCATGGCTGCAGGTGTACCCTTCAGGTTTGTAAAGGGCGGCGTACAGGCCGTCCGGGAATTCCACAGGTTCTCCGTCCAGCAGGATGCCTTCCGCCTGCACCTTGTCCGTGGGGGAGGAGCATGGTTTTCCCTTGAATGTAATGGAGTGGCGTTTGATCCAACCCGGCGCTTCCCTCCTGGAACAATATCCGTAGCGGGATAAAAGGGCATCCAGTCTCATGCGGCATATTTTTTCCTAACGGGAACAAAAAACAAGGTTGAAGTATGCCTCCCCGGCTGATAGCATTAAACTATTACATGCGGGGCCGCCCTGGTGGGGCGCTGCCGTTGTTCACCATTTACGCTTATATAGTTCCATGATTGAAACGATTACAGAAGAACAGTTGACTCCCCAGCAGGCCGAATTTTGGGTGCGCGCCCGCCAGGCGGTGGACATGAACAATTATCCCTATGCCGTCAGCCTGCTCAAGGCCCTGGTAAAGCAGCTCCCCGGTTTTCTGGAAGGCCGCAAGGCGTTGCGCGCCTGTGAAATCAAATTGAATCCGGAGGCCAAGAGAGGGGGGCTGTTCAGCGGCATGAAAATCAGCACCAGCAAGCTCACTTCTTCCAAAAAGGACGCGGCTACCCAGCTTTCCGCTCTGGAAGACGAATTGGAAAATGATCCTTACAGCATTCCGGTAAACGAGGCCCTGTACACGGCTGCCATGGAAGTAAATTTCCCGGATCTGGCCGCTTTTGCTCTGGAGACCGTTCGCCAGGGGCATCCCGGCAACAAGAAAATGCTCCACATGCTGGCCTCCCATTACGTTTCCCGGGATATGCCGGCCCAGGCTGCGGAAGTGTACCATGACCTTGTGAAGCTGGATCCCACGGACAGTGTGGCCGTAAAGAGCGAAAAGGACTGCATGGCGCGCGCCACGATGCAGCAGCAGAAGTGGGAGGAGGCTAAAAGCTTCCGGGACGTGATGAAGAACTCGTCGGAAACGAACACCCTGGACAAGAGCGACAAGAAAGGGCTCACCCGTGCGGAACTGGAAGAGCGCCTGGGGCTTCTCTCCGCCCGTTACGCCCAGAACCAGCAGGATCTGGCCGTCGTGCGCGACATTGCCGGCGTTTATGAACAAATGGAAGATTGGGCCAATGCCTATTCCTTCTATAATTACGCGTTCAGCCTCAGCAACAATGATATTTCCCTGGAAAACAAGGCCTCGGAAATGAATGAGCGATGCCGCAAGGCCCAGGTGGAGGAAATCCGCCGCCGCGCTGCCGCGGAGCCGGATAATAAGGAACTTCAGGAACAGCTTGCCCAGTTCAGCAAGGAAGCTGCGGAGCAGCAGGTGGCCTTGTGCCGCCAGCGTGTGGAAAACAACCCCACGGACCCGCAAACCCGTTTTGAGCTGGGCCAGGCCCTCTTCGACTGCGGCAATTACACGGAAGCCATTCCGGAACTCCAGCGCGCCCGCAACAACCCCCATATCCGCATCCGCGCCATGCTGTTGCTCGGCAAGTGCTATGACGCCAAGAACATGCATGATATGGCCCTGCGCCAGCTGGAGGAAGCCAATAAGGAATTGATAGAAATGAATGACACCAAGAAGGAAATCCTTTACATGATCGGCTTGCTTTATGAAAAGCAGGGCAAGAAGGGGGAATCCCTGGCTGCATTCCAGCAGATTTACGACGCCGAGTACGGCTACCGCGACGTAGCCAGGCGCGTGGAATCCTCTTACGGCAATTAGGGGGTTCCCGTTTTGCGCCCGTAATGGGACGCCGTGCTCAAAGCCTTTGCCGGAAACGGCAAAGGCTTTGCTGTAGGAAGGTTATTTTTATTTCTGCGGACGGGAATCGTAACAGCTTTCATCCCGGCGGGCAACGGAGAGGGGCGGGCGCCCTTGTGTTTTTTCTTGTCCGTTCCGGAAGGAACTGAAAGAATGAAGACGGAACGAGCTGATGCAGGCATTGCTTACGATTGACGTTCAAGGTGATTATTTTGCGGAATGCACTGCATGCCGAGAATCCTGTGAGTATGTTGGCAGCTGGTTAAGTATGGATATCACCAACGAATACGAAAGGATGCCGGATATTGGCTGCATGGGAAAGATTGGGGGTCTTTCTTATGAAATGCCAGGGAGGGAAGTCTTATGATTCTTTTGATTGGCGGCAGCACGCATACAGGGAAAACACTCGCGGCGCAGCGGGTGCTTGAAAAATATTCCTATCCCTATTTATCCATTGACCATTTAAAGATGGGGTTGATACGCAGCGGGATATGCCCTTTCTCCCCTGAAAGCCCCGATGAAGAGCTGACTCCCTTCCTCTGGGGCATTATCAAAGAAATAGTAAAGACCGCGATTGAAAATGGCCAAAATTTAGTGGTGGAAGGTTGCTATATTCCCTTTGACTGGAAGAAGGATTTTACGCAGGCCTGCCGGGAACGGATACGGTATGTATGCCTTATTTTTTCAGAAAATTATATTCAAAGGCATTATCATGATATCCTGAACCATGAGAATGCGATTGAACGGCGCGTAGAGAGTTCTCCCGTTACGCGGGAAGAGTTGCTGCGTGAAAACAGGGGCAATCTTGAAAAATGCAGGTTCTATGGCTGTGACTATCTGTTGATTGACGAGTCTTATAACGTGGAGATCATGTTGTAGAGAACAGAGGCTTTCCATTGTCCGGGGAAGGAAAGAGAAGGTTATGCCAAATTGCTTTGTTTATAGGCGCAGGCGGTAAGAGAGAAGTTCTTCCCCCCTTCCCCTGTATTTTTTCCAGAACTGCCCGTGTCAGAGTACCTTGGAAAAAAACTCCTGCAGCCTGGGATTGGCAGGGCGGTCGATAACGCGGTCCGGAGGCCCTTCTTCCACAATTTTCCCTTTATCCATGAACAGGACGCGGGAAGCAACCTCCCGCGCGAACCCTATTTCATGGGTAACCACTACCATCGTCAGTCCTACCTGCGCCAGCTCCTTCATCAGGGAGAGCACTTCTCCCACCATTTCCGGATCCAGGGCTGATGTCGGCTCGTCAAACAGGATGACATCCGGATTCATGACCAGGGCGCGCACGATGGCGATGCGCTGCTTTTGGCCTCCGGAAAGCTGGAGGGGATAGGAGTGCCTCTTGCCGTACAGCCCAATGCGCTGGAGAAGGGCTTCCGCCTGGTCTGCTGCCTCCTTTCTGCTGGAGCGTCCCGTTTTAACCGGGGCGATGGTGATATTTTCCAGAATGGTCAGGTGCGGGAAAAGGTTGAAATGCTGGAAAACCATGCCTACGTGCTGGCGGAATTGATTGACGTCCGTTCCGGGAGAGGTAACCAGCTTTCCCTTGAAACGGATTTCTCCGGAGGTCGGTTCCTCCAGCAGGTTCAGGCAGCGCAGGAAGGTGCTTTTACCGGAACCGGACGGGCCTACGATGAAGACCACTTCACCCCGGTCAATGTTCGTGGTGACATCGTTGACTGCCGGCACGGAGTTGAATTCCTTAACCAAATGGCTGATTTGGAACATGGGAGTGTTTCCGGGATGTTCATTCATTGTTTTTCAGTTTTCTTTCCAGTTTGCCGAGCATCCAGCTGAACAGCATGACCACGGAGAGGTAAATCAGGGCCACGGCCGTCAGCGGCATGAAGGCGGTATAAGTCTGGCTCCGGATGATGTCGCCGCCCTTGGTCAGGTCCTGGAGGGCAATATAGCCGGAGACGCTGGTCTCCTTCAACAGTACGATAAATTCGTTTCCCAGGGAGGGAAGTACATTTTTAAAGGCCTGGGGCAGGATAATGTAAATCATGGTTTGGGCATATCCCAGGCCGAGGCTGCGCCCGGCTTCAAATTGTCCTTTGTCAATAGACATGATGCCGCCTCTGATGATTTCCGCCACATAGGCGCCTGAGTTGAAGCCGAAGGCCACCACGGCCACCAACACTTTGCTGACATCCACGGAGCCGAAGATGACAAAATAGATCATGAGCAGTTGAACGACCACCGGCGTGCCGCGGATGATTGTCAGGTACAGTTTGCAGAGGGCATTCAGGAAACGGAGATTGCCCGTTTTGTCATGCGTGGCGCGGATGACGGCCACCACAAAGCCAACCAGAATGCCCAGCAGAACGGAAAAGAAAGAGACCTCCACCGTCACCAGAAAGCCGTTGGTCAGGTATTTCCAGCGGCCTTCCTGCATGAAATTGACATAAAAGGATTCTTTCAGGTCCAGCCATATATTTTCCAGCCAGCCCCCTCCGGAAGCGTGTTGTTCGAGACCGGCAGCGGATTTAACCTGCATGGCCGCATAAGCGTTCCGTATTTCCTCCAGCTTTCCGGAGGCTTTCAATGCTGCAATGGTGCCGTTAATATCCTGAAGGAGAGCCGTATCTCCCTTGCGGACGGCAATGGCGTAGGATTCGGAAGTGAGGGGCTCCGGCAGAATTTCCAGCCGATCATTGCCCGCTACGTACATTGTTGCCGGATCCTGGTCAATGACGGCAGCGTCCACCTTGCCTGCCGCCACGGCGGCCACAGCCAGCGCTCCGTTAGGGAAGCGTTCCGGCTGCTGGATGTTCCGTGTGACGTAAATGTCTCCCGTGGCCCCGTGCTGCACTCCGATTCTTTTGCCGCGGATATCTTCCCGCTTCCGGATGGGAGAACCTTTGGGAACGATGATAACCTGAGCGGCTTCCACATAGGGAATGGAGAAGTCCACTTTCCTCCTGCGTTCCGGCGTAACCGTGATTCCGGAGGCGGCTACGTCCGCCTTTCCGGAAACTACAGCCGTAATCACGGAATCAAAGCTCATGTCTTCAATGACCAGCTCCCTGCCGGTACGCCGGGCTACCTCCCGCATGATTTCCGGGTCAATGCCCAGGATGGCGTTTCCGTCCCGGAATTCGTAGGGAGGGAAAGTCGCTTCCGTCACCATCAGGATTCTGCCGTTTTCCGCCGCTGGTGCGCCGCAGCATAGGAGAAGCCAGAGCGTCAGCAGGGCTCCGAGATGATTCAGGAAGGAAATGGATGGCATGAAAGCAAGGGGAAAAGGTGAAGTCTGAACCGGCGGGGTATATGATTTACCTGCCTGCAACGCAATAAAAAACTGTTTCCTCCCGGTTCCGGTTTGTCCTGTCCCACGGCAGGGAAGCGGAGTAGCGGGCCGGACGGAGAGGAAATGGCAACGAATATGAATGGCATGAACCCGGAAAATGCCCAGGATTTTTTTGTTTATTAGCAAGAGGGAGGGAATACATCTTGTGATAATTTTCCCGATTAATTTTTCCAAAGGGAGGGAGGATCAAACTTCCTGCTTTGAGGGCGGTGTATGTTTGGTTTTGGAAAATTGTCATGCATCCGGAATGTGATGCATGGCAAGGTGCATGGCGGAACCATAGGGCTGGGTGGAATACCGCGCAAAGCAAAAAAGTTTGAGGCCTTGCAGGATGAAGTATTCTGCAAGGCCTCACGAATGGGAAATTGGTCGGGTTGACAGGATTCGAACCTGCGACCCCCTGCACCCCATGCAGATTTTATCATTAAGGCAGACTAAAGTATTTTACCATATCATTGTAATTTCAATATTTTTGAAATTGGTCGTACATCTAAATTATATCTATTTAATGCTTGTGGCGTGTGGCTGACGTGTGGCTTTTCGGTGGAGTTTAGAAAAAGAGTGCATCCGCGCCTATGGCAAGTCCTCGTGTCTGGCGTGATTCTACCGCTTGGGCAGGCATGGCAACAGCTCCAACTGCTCCAACAAGTCCATTTTCATAAGCTTCCGCAAATGTCCTGAATGCGTCCGCGGCGTGAGAACACCTATTATGCAGGGGGGTATCCCGTTCAACACCATGTGCTCCTGCCGGGGCCTTCTGATAATTCTCCAGGGCATTTACGCCAGACATATATTCCACTCCGTCAATTTTCAGGGGCCGGGAGCATCGCTCGTGAAAAATGCAATGATTCAGGAGGCGCCGTACCGCAAAAATACCATTCCACACATCGGAAATGCGCGGCACTACGGACACATTGAACCCTGCTCGCCTCAAATACACGTCAAAGGTAATCCCGTGGGGATCTCTCCTCCCTGCGTCGTGGGGAACCAGATGTTTGTAAATGGGGCCAAACATCACTTCCCACTTCGTGCGGATGAAATTGATATACCACTCCAAGGGCTTTTCATTGGCCTGCAGGCAATCCATCACGTAAAACTTGCCGTCTCCCCTCACCTGCCAGAGCCAGAGAACCATATAATCAGCCATGCCAATATCCCAGGACACATAATAGGGAGCCAGATCATCCTTTTCAAACTCGGCGCATAGTCGGCCCTTGGAACGTAATGCGTCCATGTAAGAACCATAAATGGATCCCTCCACCAATGCCTGAAACGCCTCTTCCGGCGTGGAAGGATATTCCTGACGGACCAATCCTCCAAATGTCTTGTATTGGGAGGCGTACCAACGCTTCTGGGCATCATTCAGGGAAATGCCGCACCTTAACCTCAAATCCTCGAAATACTTCTGTAAATCCTCCGGGAAACTGCATCCATGCTCATCATCAGCTTCAAGGAAATACTCCGGATTCTTCCACCAGGGAAAGAAAAAAAACTTCCAATCCAGGGAAGAAAGAGGTTTGCCGACCATCTCCATGGACGCCTTGGTCATCTCGTAATTGAGGCCAAACTTTCCTCCCTCATGGGTGGATTCCCGGACAATCACGCCGTCTTTGGAAACGGCGTTCATGGCCCCTGTCACAATCTCGCGGGCTCGCAGAGGGGCGTGGGCCGCGACGTATCCAAGTTCCGAGACATGCAAAAACTGAAATGTGCCGCCGCGGAGAGATGTGCCGGCTGTAATTTTACTCCCATTGGAAAAAGACACCGTCGTTTTGGAAGGCCTGGCTTGAATCTCCCCTTTGATGAGGCGTCCTAACTCGGCCAGGGCAAGGTCTTCTTCCGTGGGATCATCCGGTACATAGTCCAAACTCCTGTAAGCCAACTCAATTTTGCCAATCTTGCCTGTTCCATCCACCAAAGTTTTATCAATGATACCGCAATGGAAATTGGACCGGAACAGGCTCATATCCAGCATCAGCATGGCCACATACGTAGAAATGCCCAACTGGCGCGCTTTCAGAATGTCATTCCTGTACCATAACTGCTCATGAAGCCGCCGCTGGGCCCAATTCAACTGGAACCTTTGCATCTTGCCCTCTTTATTGATAATCCAGTACAAGTGATTTAACCTCCACACGCGGTCGGAAAGCTGTTCTTTCAGAATCTCTATATTATTATCCATTATGCCTGAATAGCTAATAAATTGAAATCGCGGTTGCCGGAAACGCGGATGCCCACCATGGAATCGTAATTCCAGCATCCATCAGCAACTAGAGAATGCCATCCCCTTGTTAAAAACGAAGACGGGGAACGGTCCAGTACATCCCAACGGGTTCCGTCAATGCTTACCTCAACACCATCCACCAGTGCATCAGAGCCAAAGAAAAACATCACTCCGCCGCTATGCTGGCGGCGTCCAGCAGCTTCAAGAGAAATCAGGGCGTTAGTCTCCAGCACAGACACAAAATCCCTGCCTCCCGGATCCTGAAACTCATTACCCGGCGCCAGCACCTCAATAAACCGTCCATCCTCCCGCGACACCAGGGCAAACAGCAAATCCGCCTGATCCCCATTGGGCAAAACGGCTACCCCTTCGAACACCCCATCTGTCGTGTACCGGTGCCAGGCATGCACCTGGTGCATGCTATTATAAGTCATCAGCGCCAGCGCCCCGTCCCGGCGCACAAACACCGCCCGCGGCTCCGGCTTGCGCACAAAAGCAACACCCCGGCACCCGCCGCCGTCGGCCAGCACATGATCGGCAAACACCGTCAAATCGCGGGACACGAACCCGTCGCTCTCATAATCATACCCGTACTGATACACCCGTCCGCCGCCCCTCTCCACATACAGCACCTTATCGGTCGCCATCAGGGCTGGCACATCGGAAGACCCCACAAACCCGTGGCTGTCCGCCCGCGCATTGGAGTAAGTCATCACCCCCTGGCCGCCGGACACCACCCACTCCGCGTCCGCCGTCCCCAGCAGCAGCCGGGAACTCTGCGCCATCAGCCAGCAAATCCTGTTCTGCGTTGTGGTGCTCAACGTCAAAGCCAGCGCGGAATCATCCTGCTTCCCCACCTCGAAACTGTTGAGGTCATCCGTCTTGCTCAACCACACCGTCTGCGGCTGGGCCTGCGTAGCGGCCAACACCAGGCGCTGCTGAAACACATCCACCAGGGAAGGAAACCCGTACACCCCCCGGAACGCCGCGAAACTCCACATCAACGACTCCCCGGACGGGGGAACCCCCTCCGGAACCGCGGAAACATTATCCCAAAGAGAATACTCCGCGGAAGCCGTCACCTCGGCAGCCTCCGCCTCCATCCACGCCGTGCAGGCCGGCACCTCCACCCGCATCCGGGAACGCAACTTCACATTACTCTCCGTCCATGCCTGTACGCTAATCAAAAACAAACCATCCTCCGGCACCGTGTAAGACGCCTCCTCCATCGCGCTGAACACCTCCGCATACCTGCCGCCGGACATCCCCTTGATCGTGGAAGGCAGCACAATCTCCATCCCCGACTGGACAGACCTCCATCCCTGCAGCGTCACCACCGTACCCGCCGTTAAAAAACGGCTCATGAAAATGCTGGCCGCATTCCCGTTCCCGCTCTTATTGACAGACTCCGCCGCCTGCGTCCACTCCAGGCGCACCATGCTCCCGGCGCCCACATCATCCGTCGTCAGCCCCCTGGGCCTCACCGTCAGCGTCCGCCCCTCTCTGGACAACGGACACTCCCCGGAAAAACGCTTCCCGTCAACCACCAGGGCATTCACTGCGGGCAGCCCGGCATACACGCAATAATCATACGCATCGCCCTCCAAAGGCAGCGTCAACTTGCGCACGTCGCTGGTAGACAGGGAACGCAGCCGCAGCACCACATCCTTCTTATAAGCATCCACCACCAGCTTATTCCCGCAGGAATCAGCCGGAAACCCCTGGCTGGGATCGGAACCGCTGGAAAGCCGGGACTCATACAACATCAGGCGCAAATAACACTCCTCCCCCGCCTCGTCCCCGGTCAGCTGCAAATTGGAAGCGGCCCCCACCGGGGAATTGGACGTACCAAGCAGCTGCCAATCCTCATTCGGGAAACGCCGCTCCACGGCATACGTGCCGTACCACTCCTTATAACAATAAAACGTCCAGGCCCCCTTGCAGGTAATCGTATTGGAATGGCAAATCACACCCTTATGAAAATGCTCCGGATAATCCGCCGGAGACGTCAGGCCGTCCACAAAATCCGCCGCCCCGTTAAAATCCCTGTCGCACGTCCACCAGGACCAATAACTCCCCTCATTGAGGCAGAGCTTTTTCCCAGCCGTGAAAGTGCTGGCTGCCGTAAACGCCCCGGCAACCACCCAGCCCTGGCGAATCACGGCCCCCGTGCTAAACCCGGTCTGCTGGGGCACCGTCACCTGGACGCGCATCACATCCCCCTCGTTAACCGCCGCATCCGCATCGGACGCATGCTCCCCGAAAGACACCCTGTAACACCCCTCATCCAACGTCAGGCGCACCGGAAAATCCCGGAACTCCTCATACCGCCAGGGGCGGGCCTTAAACTCATAGGGAGCCAGGGAAAACATGCCCTCGTCATCCCGTTTCAGCACCATCAGCTCATGCGTGGGGCAGGCCAGAAACAACATGCTGTTCACCTGTTTGTGGCGCAAAGCGGAAACATCGTCCTGGCTCCACACGGAAGGCAGGGAGGCAACCACATCCCCCTCGGCGGACAACACGCGCAGCAGGGCAGGGGACACCTCCACAAGAAAACGGTCATTGGTGGAATAAACATAAGGCAAAATCACGGAACCTTCCAAAGCGGCAGCCACGCGCCGGAACCCGCGGCGCCGGGAAACGCCGCCCATCTGGCCCAGGTCCAGATTCTCAATCCTGGAAGCCCCACGGTGAAAATTATCCAAGTCCGCCCGGACGGCGGAAGTAGGAGAAAGCTCGCCTCCGTTGAAAGCGCATCGAATCATGTACCATCATTACAACAAAACGAAGGAGGATGAATACAACCGTAACTTGACTAAACCAACGGCTCATTCCCTACGTTGTCCAGGAATCCCGGGTGGCGTTCTTCATTTTCTTGGGGGGCCTCTATCCCATCAAACTCAATCGGAGCGGCTTTACCATTATCAGGATGTACAAGATGCTCCTGTTTCGTTCCGGCAAGTACTGCGGCAATCTTTGAAAGCCCTGGTACATCCACCGGTTCCGGTTCATTGTAACCGGCCAGCTTGGAAAGTTCCCTCACCGCCTCAATCTTGCCGGGCATCTTCTTGCGCATCCCTGAATCCGTGTAGGCAACCTCTTGGCATAAAGGAGAATCTTCGTCCACTTCTCCAATTGGTGTACGTAACACAGCAGTAAGAAACTCAAGGCATTCTTGCTTGGTGGCAACCGCTAATCTGTCCAACTGGGCGTTCAACTCGTTAATCATTCGCAAAACTTCGCCATCCTTGGACAAACGGGATGCCGCCTTGCTGGCTGCGTCATTACTCATATCCTTGCGATTGTAGGCCTTACGATAAGCGTCCGCCTTGGACAATTTTGACTCAACCAAGAGCCTCGCAAACTCCTTCTTCTTCTCTGTGGTAATAGATGTTTTATCTCTCTTAGACATGATCTTTCATCGTTCGTGTGATAGCGTCTTCCAAGCGTTTACGCCCTTGTGCCGTGAGGAAATAACCTTTTTTGAATCTGCCTCCATATTGGGAGGTAGAAACGTCTCCTGCACCGCAAAGGGTATTCAGATGAAAGCACAAACGGCTGGAAGATACGGAAACGCGGTTGGCAATTTCTCCGAACCGAATGCCGGGATTAAGACCGATACAGGAAAGAATAGCGATCTGAACCGGAGACATTTTCAGCCGTGAAAATGCTGCGGACATGATAGACATCAATTTTAACTCTGACTGCTTCATCTCCCTTCCTCCCTTCTCATATACCGTTCAAAACAATAATCCGGCGCATCCTTGACCCGGCACACCACGTTATTGCCGCGGTAGAGTCGTGAAGCAATCCGGGCATCCAGATGTTCCCCGATATGCTCCGGCAGCAGGTTAGACGTGAGCATCGTCCATTTCCCCAGCCGCCCGTCAACCACACGGTTAAGAGCGGAAAGAATAGCTGGGGAAGAATTCTCCGCGCCAATATCATCCAGAATCAGCACGTACACCTCTTTAACCAAATATTCAATAAACGCCCAATCCCCGGAACGAAGCATGGAAACCACCTTCTGCCACTTCCAAAGCTGAATGGGCAACGTGGGGCGTGATTTAGTCAGCGCATCCCTGGCAGCCTCCGCCAGATGCGTCTTGCCCACCCCGGAAGCCCCCAGCAGGGACAGCCAGCGGCGCGGACGAACCTTATTCACCACATCGTTAATAAACCACTGCACTTCCCGGTGCATGGCCTGCACCTCCGGGTGAACGGACTCGTCAAACCCGCCCATATCGTACCGTACCGGCTTGTAACTGCGGACAATCCCGTCCTGGGAAGGCATCACAGAAACCTGCCCGGCCAAACGTTGAATATCATCCATCATTCGTACCTCCTTCCCGCGTTGGCGTCATTCCGCCCAGACGAACCTTGATGTCCCCGCTGCGCATTATTCGTGACCCAGGAACGGGCATACTTCCGGGCTGCCGGCTTCCAATCGGCAAGAGGAATCCCCTTGCTGTCCCGCCATCCACGGGCGCTGAAATCATCAAAAAACGACTCTGCGCACCGTTTCAACTCGTCTCCCTTGGGAGCCATAAGCTGGGCCGCCATGAAAAGCCGCACTTCCTCCGCGTTCCACGGGAACTGCTCTATGCCTCGGCTTACAGGTAATTTCTTCGCATTCGCATCCGTCTTCGTCTCCGTCTCCGAATACGCATTCGCATAAGTAACGGGTTGAGGCGAATCGTTACGACCTGTTACGAGTCTCCGCAGTTCGTATTTCTTGTCGGAAACTTTCAGCACTTCGTAACCGTTCGGAAGCGGCCATTTGGGCATGGACTTCCCCTGCTGATCGAACCCCAGAATCATCAAGTATGGCTTCTCATTGTGAGAATAAAGCAGAATAAGCCCCGCTGCCTCACACGCGGAGAGGCAGCGTTGAATATTGCACTCGCTCATCTTGTCGAGTTGGAGAGGATACAGCGCAGAACGGAGAATGGGCGTCCTGGCGTCATAAAGGCCATAATCGTCTGCCACAGACATCAAGCGTCGGTAGAACACCTCGGCCTCCCACGAAAGAGAGGCGACGCGCCCTGATGTCAAAATAGCATCTCTGATCAATCGTGTAGGCATAATTAACTTGCCTCCTTTCCTATTGAAAAAATATCCCCATCAATAATTGATTTAATTTTCAGAGGTTTCAGAATATAGAGACATGCGACCAGCAGATTTCTTTCCTCGGCGTAATTTGCTTCGGGAAATGCTCTGCTGTACCGTATTATCCGAACCCGTCCACCAGGTAGGACATGCAACAAGCCCCACCGTTCCGGCAGGTCATTTTCCATGATGATCCCTGGCTCGCAGATGTAATAGCGGCAATAACCCATACCTTCTTGAGGATAGACGCGGAACGGCTTTTTGAGGTCTGCTCGGAAGTCCGCCCGACTGGTTTTCGCCTCAACCAAAATGCTACCCGAACTCTTGAAACCTATAGCATCGGGCTGCTCGTTTGTAACGATGCAGCTCGGCTCAGCAATCGCCACCCGGCAACGTTGGGAGCCCAGGAGCCAGCGTTCAGCAATTTCGCACAGTTCCCGGTGCGTCCTCGGTATTAAAGATGTTGGTTTACGTGCCATATCAAAAAAGCGTCAGTTGGGGGTTGTGGTTCATATCATTCCCTCCTTCCCGTCCGCCAGGGTGCCGCCCACCTGGGCCGGTGCGGACATCAATGAGTTATGCAGATTCACACCCGTGTTCTCCCCTGCGGCGTCCGCCGCCTCTTCAAGGCCAAACGCCGCGGCGTATTTCTTGGCCTCTTTCGGGTCTTGCAGATAGCCCAGCAAAAACCGCAGGGCATCTTCCACGGTGGCTTTTCGTGTTCGGAGGTTGTCATAAAGCTGCTGAACCGCGGCGCCCTTGGTGTTGCCGTAAGCGATCAGCCCATAGTCATCATACAAGGTGCACAACTCCGCAATCATGTCGATGTTGCCCACAAAGGCGGAATACTGCGGCCTGCACCAATGAGACCGATACGTTCCGATACGGTGCTTGTTGGCCTTAGCCCAAGCATCCACCTCCGGGGGCAATCCCACGGCATAGGGTTTCCGTGCATGATCACGGGGTGGCAGGTCAAAGAGGTACTTCTTCACTCCCCCTCCTTTCTCGGCTCCCATCGGTCTATGCTTTCTCCGATATTGACATGAGAGCATTCGCAACATGGCACATCCCATTCATTGTAATCCGAATATTGGCAATTACCGCAGTACCTCTCTTTAACCTGCCACGCCCTGCACGCGGCCCGCTTCTGCCAAGCGTCCCTAATGGCATCTTCAACGCCGTACATTATCCGGGGTTCGCCGTGATAATCGCTGCATTCCTTAAAGCATTCTGTGAAGCGCATGAGGCTTTTCCGCTCTTTCAGGATGCCGCGGGCTTCCCCATAGGCCAGGATCGTTTTCTGTTCAGGCGTCAGCTTCATGCGAGCCTCCTTTCTTCTGCATGATTTCTGCCAAAGAATCCAAGTGTGCAGCGCAAAACCTAAAATATCGGGCCAATTTTTGCGCATCTTCTGGATATTCTAAACAGTGCCGGATGGAGAATTCAACGCGCAGCAGCCCGCTTTCGGGCAAGGTGGTTATCAGATTCATCCCTTCTTCGAAATTCAGTTCAGTTCTCATTGCCGACATCCTTTCATGCAAGCCGTACACCCCTGGTCAGGGCCACGCAAAGAACACTTGTCGTTTACGCAATCTTCACAGCGTCCAAAACTCAATTTAGGGGAATGAGGCGTCAGAGCATCCCAGCCTTTACGGCGGTCCTCAAACACGATTTCCACCTTGCCGGCCCTATCCAGGTCATGCACGCGGTCAATCCCGGCGCAATCCAGCGTCCGGTCGTCAATGCCCAGGGCCTTGCAAGCTCCATCCAGATACGCCTTGCAGCGCGCCAGGCAATTATCCGCGTCCGGCTTCGGTCCCTTGAAAAACCAGATCACCCGGTAATGCGTCGGCATCATCCTCCGGCCATTCAGGGCTTCATAAGTCCTGCCCCAGGCTATATTCCGGGCGCGGCTCTTGGCAGCCGTCTTCTTATAACCGGCCACAATGGCCCCCCTCTGCGTGAGAGGGGCCTTGGCATTGGGAGACAAACACCGCGGCGTGTGGGGCAAGGTAATGGTCAGCGTGGTCATCATGCCGCACCTCCTTCCACTTCCTTCACGGATCCGTCAGAAACCTTCACTTCCGCGCATCCCGCCAGCGTCTTACGCAGCCAATCCTTGGACTCGGCCACCTTGGCGCCGGCATCCGCAGCCTTACGCACGGAATGCACCAGCTTATCCAGATCGGTAATCCCAACCTTGCAGCAGGCCGTAAACGCCTGCGCCGTGATGTCGTCGGGGAACAAACCGTTAAGAATTTGAAAAGCCGCCGCGGCATCCGTCACCGTAAACGCCTTCTTGCCGGGAGCCAGGACCAGACCGGAAATCTCCACCTCGGCCCGCAGGTCTGCCTTCACCTTGGACTCCACGGCAGCCGCCCACCGCTTCGCCAGTTTGGCAAGATCGTAGGCTTCCCTCCGTTTTTCGGGAGACCATTCCTCCCAGGCCGCCGTCAAATCCCCGGACGTCACCTGCACCAAAGCCAGCTTCACCGCCGGGCAGGAAGACTGGGCCCGGCAATACCGGCAAGCCTTCTCGCTGGGCTTCAACGGGGCGTGCTCATCCTGCGCCTGCTCAATGCAGGCCCGGAAAAACGCCCGCGCCTGCTCCACGCTCTCGCGGGTGTACCGGCAAACGGCAGGCTCCTTCCGGCTCGCGTAAGGCTGCAAAATGCACACAAACACCTCGTCCACAGCTCCATCCTCAAACATATCCATCACCAGCACGGCCAGGGCGCTCAACTGCAAATTGCACTCGGCAGCCGCCACAGGCAGGCGGCCGAACTTATAATCCACCACCAAAGCCCTGCGGGTACCCACGGCAACCATATCCGGCTTCCCGGAAAACAGGCGGTCGCCGCGCTCAAACAACCGGACTTCCCGATAACGGCTGACGTCCGTACTTCCCAGGTATTTGTTGCACAGAAAATCTTCCATCTCGCGGCACCAGGCAACGGCCTCGGCGTCCTCCGGGTCTTCCGGCGTTGTCCCCTGTTCCATGCAGGCATGCAGCATGGTTCCCATGGCGGCGTCCTCGCTCTCTTCGTCGTGAGGGCATTTCCTTTCTGCATTCCAGCTTCCGGGGCAGAGGAAAAGCCGCTGCATCCCGCTCGCGCTGGGCAGACCCTGACGTTCGTCCCTGATCATTTCCATTGCGTCCATCATCGTCAACAAGTCAGGAGTTAATGCTCAAAAGAACCAAAGGAAGGCACATCCTCCGGCACATCCAGTCCGGGAATACCGTCTTTGAAATTGTTAGATGCGGGATCCGGGGAAGGGGCAGGAGCTTCCGGTACTGATGGAATGTTAGGATCCTTCACCTCACTTTGTTCTTCCGTCGGAAAAACATCATTCATGCGTATCATCCCGTCGGCAATGGACGTATAAACCCTTCCAAGACGATACACTTCGGCCATCGTCATATCGTTGGGTTCCAAGGAATGCCCCAACTTCTTCTCAAGCTGGGCGCGCGATACACCCAATTCGAGGAACTTGGCTTCCATGGACTGGATTCTTTCAGGCAGCTTTTCTGCATTGTCATCCTTCTTCAAGGTTGCGGAAACTATTTCCAAGGCTTCTTCGGTAAGCCAGCCGGGCACAACCTGTAAAATACAGGCACGGATGCGGCGGCTCGCCATATTGGCGCACAGTTCGTAAATATCCCGCTCGTTGTCGAGGGCGACGCGCAGCATTTTTCCGGTCTTTTTCCCTCTGGAATCGGTCTCATTCTTGTCGCGGGTATGAGGCACGGAAAAAGAAATTTCTCTCCTTACGTTAGTCTCTTTATCAAAACAATAAGCGACACATTCCGATACATTGCAGCCGTTTCCGTCCGCGCCTTTGGGATCCCAGTGCCGGGCAACTTCCTTCCACCCGGCTTCTGCATTTCCCCAGGCGGAAATAAGGGCCTCCGCCAGTCGGATGCTCGGCCCCTCCACAGAAGTTCCCCCTCTCGGAAAAACATAAGTGGCAGATCTGGCTAAAGACAACTGGGAACAAGACTGCTTCATGCGGTCTTTAACATCATCCACATCACGCGGAAATTGCTTGGCAATCCAGATAGATGCCAGCACCTCGGTTACGGCTGCATTGCCAGTGATAGCAGCCAGGGCCCCGCCTCCGGCGGAAGCCTGAACGGCAAACGGATTGCCCTGTGCTTGTGGTTGAAGAGGATTTGTAGTATTCATAGCCTTGTTACTTTGTTTGTTGGTCATTTCAATTTACGGGTAACATGGCCGGAAGTCCGTTGCCGCGGACTTCCGGCAACATTCAATTACATTCGGTACAAAATACCGATCGCGTCCGGACAATTGATGGCGATCGCTTCCATTTGTTTTCGTGAAAACCGAAGCTCATTTGTTCCATCGAAATAAGAGAGGATATTCCGTGTGCGTTCACTGAATATCCTGATAGCTTGCGATTGGGTTGCAACAACCTCACAATCACATGCTCTGAGATAATTACCCCTCCACCCCGTTGATGATGCAGCATGGCAATCGCCATCACTATTTATGTCAACAATCTTGTATTCTTCCCCTATTGTGTAATTATGATCGTTTGAATTATTTGTAACTTTCACGATCGCTCCAATCTTCATGCCTTCTACAATCGGTCTGGGAGAAGGTTCAATATGCTGTGATTTGAACGAACAGCCTCTCAGCATGTATGCAAGAACTGATTCACTATTTATTGATAGAGAGCTGTAGCCATCCATCTCGGATAGTACCTTGAACTCATTTGCGGGGAGGCAGGATTTCAGCAAATCAAATCCAATTTCCATGTAAGGTTTCACATGTCGTGGGTTTATGTAACCTCTTACGGCTTCACCTTGATAACTTAATCGGTAGTCTCCTTCCGAATCAATACCTCTGACCGTAAACACTGTCCCTGCGGGATGGCCTTCAAATGATCGATTAAGTACTACTTTTGATCCGACTTGTATTGTCATAATTATTAGTTCTATTGGTTAGCTATTGATAACAGGCCGGGGACCAGTTGGCGCTGGCCCCGGCCAACTCACTTTATCGGTCGATTTCTCCGGTGAAGGAGGATTTTGTACACAGGCACACGGCGCCGCGGTGAATCCGATTCTCCGGCAGATCCTTTGCCAGCTTGTCGGCAATATCCTTAATCGCATTGCGCGCCGGGATGTCCGCGCGGACAAGCTGGTACACAAAATACAGCTTCCCGTCAGCCAGGCGCACACGCAGGCGCACCTTGATTTGATACGTGGTATCTCCTTCGGCACCCCGGATAACCGGGATCGCAATCGTGAACTCCGGGGGGACGTTCAATTCTCCACTCTTGGAATCCACCGTTTCGTTATAAGTCAGCTTCGTTTCGCCGTCGGAAGCCCGGTAGGCGGACTTAAACTCCACCTTGCGGTGCATGTCGAACTTGCTCGCCAGCGTCAGCATTTCAGACGGGGTGGGCTTCATCACGTCCTTGCTGTTCTCTTCAAGGAATTCCACAAAATCCTTTTGAGACATAGCTTGTCCGTCGTATTTGGTCCAATTCTCCCATTCCACCGTCTTGTTGAGCTGCATGGTGGCTTGGTGGTCCCCCCATCCATTACCATCGGGGGAATAATAATTGAGCACGGCGTTTACTTCTCTGTCGCTCACGTAAATCACGCTTCTGACGCCATTTTCGGCATCTTCCGCCTTCACGAAATCTGCCAGCGTTTCCAGGTCCAGCAGCTGAACACTGCCAGCTTTGCGAGGGGGCGTATTGCCCAGGCAATCCAGATGATACAGGGTATATCCATCCGGCACGACGGCGGCACGGCCATTCGCCACTTCCTGCACGCGGACGGCTGCCAGAGTTTCTTCGTTCAAGTTATCCATATGATTTAATTCTATAATGTTTATGTTGTTATACAGGGTTGTTGGAAAACTTAAGCCTGCTTCACCTTCTTGGGAGTATCGGCGGCATCAACATCGGCAGCAGCCGGGAATGTCACCTTCACAGGAGCATCCAGGTCCAGTTTCCCCTGGGCGGGGTCGTCCGTATGCAGGGCGCCGGAGGTATCGGCAAACATGATGCGCGGGGCAATCGTCGGATCCGGGATGCTGGCCGTAACCTTCGGCTCAATCACCACCTGATTCACGCCGCCTTTGCGCTTCACGGACAGCTTAAGAGTCAGGGAACCATTATTCCCGGTTGCCAGCACGGCGGAAACAAGGCTGGTCATCTTGGTGTCCAGGGCCTCCAAAAGAGCCCCTTCGTTAATCTCGGAAAGTCCTTCAAAAAAGACATCTCCGGGTACTTGTCGTTTAGTTACTTCACTCATGATGCTATCTATTGGTTATTGCTTTCCACGATCCGCGTGGGGCGGGACGGTTTTTCCAAGCCGTCAAAAGGAATCGGGCAATCCGGCGTAAACCCGGAATGCGGGCTCTTGCCGGCCTGCAGCTCGGCGTTATCCAGCTCCACTGCCAGCCAGAACAGGCACGCAGCGGAAAGACCAAAGGAGCAGGCCCCCAAGAACTTGAAAAAGGTATTCATGCCGCAGCCCCCTTTCTTCTTCTGCGCGGGGGAAGAATATTCATATCCACTCCATTCACTTGAGGCTTCTGTGCATGATCCTGCTGGTGGATATAGCGCCATACAGACAGGGCAGGGAACTCATAAGGGCATCCGGCGCTTCCTGTTCCGGGCAACGCCTGAATGCTGCCATCCTGGACAAGGGCAAGAATGCGCTCTCTTCCCCAGCCCGTCATGAACCTTACGTCATCCAAAGTGACAACTACCTTGCCGCGGAAGGCGGCAATCGCCTGCGCTTCGTCGGAATCAGGCAATCCCACGCTCGCCGCCTCCGGGGAGGAAGGCACAGGAGAAGAAGCAGCCTCCTTAAGCACCCTGGCTATGGTTTCCAGGGCCTCCGCCAGACTCATCAGCGTTTTTTCATTCGTGTTCATGTTCGGTTAATTAAAATGGCCGCCCGGACGGGTATGCCCCGCGCCTGCCAGACCGTATTACTCTCTATATACCTATTGATGTTTTGGTTTTAGGCCCCACCTGGGCCGGGCGATTAGTTAAAGCTCGTGCCAGCCGAGCAGCTTCAATTCTTCGTTCAGGTCTTCTTCCATAGTTCAGTCGTCGTAGTGTCCGTCGGGGTTGTCGCACTGCTCGGCGTGATCCACCTCCCACTGGTCAATCGCTAATTCCAGCTCGTCCTTGAGGCCCTCCGCTTCCCGGATGGCGACGTATTCGCCATTCACCCGGATGCACCGGTCTTCGTCGTCGTATTCGATAATCATGCCCGCTCCTTTCTCATCTGTTCCAGGGTTCTGTTCACCTGGCGTATGATGTGTTTCTCTCCCAGGCTGATACCAAGCATCAGAGCGGACAGGTAGCCTGCCAGGTTAAGCAGCGTCACAACAATAAATTCAGTCCAGTTCATCATTAGTTATTTGTTGGAAATTGGTGCTACCTGCTTTCGCTTTGAGGGATAGAGTGCTATGAATATGGATTTCGTATTCCCCTGGCAGCATTTATGATTGTGAAATAGTCTTATTTTATTATTATTAGTCCGCTATGAATATGGAAGAATATCAATTTCAGCAATTTGTCAAAGAGGCCCTTATAGATATAAATGGAAAAATCATTCAACTGAAAAAAGATGTTGATGAATTAAAGAAAAAAACAGCAAGTAAATCTCAGGCCGAAACTATTGATCGCAAGTTGTCTGCGATTTTATCGCAGCTGAAAATTCCTTTCTTTGGGTAATCAGGCATTTGCCATCTTCACTTCCAACTACAAGAAACTCCGTTCCATGTAGAGGTTGCGGAGAGATGGAATATTGTATTTTTACCAGACCATCACCATTAACATAATAGCGGTAATTATTATTCACTAGCTCCTTCGCTTCCTCCACGGTAAGCAGCTTTGCATTCTTCGGTAATTCAGTATTTGTATTCATGGTTCTTTCCTGGGGGGGATTCATGTTCATGCTGCGGGCTTCTTGGGGTTCTTCGGGCGGGACTAGCACACAACAACCTTCGGCAGTCTTTTGATGGCCTCAATCAATCCCGGCCTCGGCGTCCGCGTCCCCTTGCAAATCTGCCTGATCGTCTGGTCTGACACCTCAATCCCTTCCCTCACCAGCAAAGCCCTGGTCACGGAACTGTAATTATAGCCTTTGTCGTAAAGGTACTGCCGGGTTAACACAAACCCGGTATCATTATCGGTTTCCTGTTGAGTATTGTTCATCGTCTGGTATGCTGTTTCTGTTACAGATTCGGCGGTTTTGACGTCCTTGATTGGACGTGCAATGCCACTTACGAAAAAACTAATACAACAAAACCAAACGAATGCAACAAGAAATTATTGCGAATCCAATATTTATTTCTCGAATTAGTGTATTGATGAAAAAAATAGGACTTAGCCAGAATGAGTTAGGCAGAATGACAAATATATCTCAAGCTACTATCTCCAGCTATTTGAAAGGGAGAACCGCCCCCAAATCCGGAGAATTAAGCCGTCTCGCTGACTTCTTCGGTGTCTCTATGGACTACCTTTGGGGGCGTTCGGAAAACCAAACACCATGCCAGTCATCCATGCCGGTCAGCTCTTCTGAATGGCAAGACAGAGCTTTGCTGTCAGAAAAAAAACTCGCTCAACTCAAATCCCTTCTTAACGGCCTAGGCGGCGACGTTCAGACCCTAGGCAATACTGTCAATAAACTCGTTAATTTTATCGCGGAGTAACCCTCAATGAAAAAGGATGTCTTCTTCCTAAAAATTCTTTTCATTATCATTTTTTTAATAGTTATAATTTGCTTTTCATACAACTACTTGCAATCTCTTGCTACAGGATTAAACATGCCTCATGATGCTGCCTCGTTTGGTTCCCAATTCGGTTTTCTTAACGCATTATTCTCCGGACTTGCGTTTGCCGTATTGATATGTACGCTTATGCAACAGAGAGTTAGCATCAAATCACAACAATCAGAAATAGAACAAACTCAAAATATTCTTATAGAGCAAGCAAAGTTACAACTAGATCACCTTAATCAACAAAAACAGCATAATCAAGATGAAGAAGTTAGATGTATTTACAATCAAATTCAACAGTTTGAGAACAGCCTCAAACAAATAACTATTCGTTTCAAAAAAGTAGATGATAGAACAAAAGAAGTAATAAATTGGGAAACAAAAAACGGAGAATTGGCGGCACAAAAAATATACAGTCTGGCTGGAAAGGAAATTGAAGAATTGATAAATGTTGCGGTAAACGATGATAGAGACACCTTATTAATTCGTGGATATTTTTCAAATTTTCTTTTCTATCTTGACAAATACCGTCATAAAACAAAAGAACTTTCTCATATATTTAAACGTATAGATTCTGTTCCAAATTTATCGGAAGAACATAAGAATGAATTGTTCTCTTACGCTATAGATATATTGCCTGAATATGAGTGCAATATATTCAATCTTCAATATCAGCGTGCTGGTTATAGAGAATGCCTGCCTAAATATGTAAAAGAACAATTTGGGCGTAAAGAAGCATACAACCGCCTAAAAGATGCTCTTCACACATCGTATATAGAGGTAGCTCAAACGGTATTCCTAAGCTTGGCACATGAAGAATGGCAGGACTTTAATGAAGAACAGAGAAATGATATCCGTCTTAGAACTAGGGAGGTAGCCATTTTTCGTAAGGGGGCAAAAGAACAATGGGAAGAAATATTGGCTTCTCTCTCTTAATCTCCGGCATCTATGTGGAAACGCTGGAAGAAAGCATGACAAACGCCGGCTTGACAAATCCGGAGGAAAGGGCATAGTAAAGACGCAACAGGTCAATGTAGTCTCAATCATTGATTCCTTTCTAAAACATCGGCCCCGGCTGCTCCAACAGCCGGGGCCTTTTTGTTAGCTGAGCAGAACAATCAGAAGTTCAATCAGCCGTTGCAACAGGTCAATATATTTGATCAAGTCATTGTTAATTCTTTTCTACTGACTTTGTTCTTAACTGGAATGATTTCAGGCCATCTATGTGTTCGTGCAACTGTGGTTTGATGGGCGCCCACATGGGGTCAAGCACAAAATCAACTCCTTCCCTTCGCGCGAGTTTTGCCGCAGGAACAAAATCGCTGTCACCCGCTATGAGTACGATTTTGTCTACCTGTTTTTTGATCGCCATAGAAACAATGTCTATTCCTATACGCATATCTACGCCTTTTTGTTTGATGGAGAGGCAGAGGTCTTTTTCTGTGATGTTTTGAAGATCGATTTTCCCTGCCAACAGTTTTTTCGTTGTTTCAGGCCGAAGGTTGTAAACGGCTTGTTCTTCTGCCAGAACACCTAGACGCAATGCAAACTTGCGCTTACTTTTGAGTTCGTTCAAAAAATCAGTATTCCATTGAAAAAGAGATCCTTTTGATAAATCTATCTGTTTTTTCGTCAGAGGATTGTAAATCTTCTTTGAGGATGGCGGGCAATCGTAATAAAGGACCCGATAAAGGGAACATTTTTCTCTATCTCCATATTTTACATGCTTTTGGCAGTATTTGTATAAAGTACTGGCTGCTTGTGAAGGGGTTTCATGGTCTTTGAAATGGAGAATCCGCTTTTTGTAATAGGCTCCGTCTACGAGAATAGCTGTGGTTGTCATAGAAATACAAAAAAATGCCCTCAGGTTTATTACTTCCCGGATTTTGGGAGAATTACTGCTGAGGGCGAATAAAACGTTTGAGGATTTCCCTCAGACGAAGAGAATTTATCGCAGATCCTGATTTTTGTCAAGAATGCGATAGAGCTCTTGTTATTTGATTACTCAGGCATGAATGACGTTCATTGCTTTTTTGTGCAGAAGATTGAGCCAGAGCGTCTCCTGCCGCTACTCTTCCCTCCGGGCGGCGTTGACCGCGTCAGCTCCGGTTTCCAGCCCACATTCTCCTGACGGCCAGCCAGACGAACACGGCGCAAAGAACTAGGCAGAACAGGTAGGGGAAAAGGTAGGCGTCCATAGCTCCAATTATATTCAACCATTCAATAAATGCAAGTTGCTTGACGTATTAGACTTGGAGCGTTACGGTCGAAAGACTGGTATGACAGTTCCGGCAACACGACATACTGAGGCAAGCGAATGACAGCCTCACAGGAAAGATTTATCGTAAAACAACTTGTCTTGCTTAGGTACAAGGATAAGATACTTCCAACCCTCCATTCATCATCATGCTTCCAAAAACCATTTGCCTTTTTAACCACAAAGGCGGAGTCAGCAAGACGACTACCGCTTTCAATCTTGGTTGGAGTTTAGCCAACTTGGACAAAAAAGTCTTGCTAGTTGATCTGGATTCTCAATGTAACCTTACTGGTCTTGTACTGGGATTCAATGCCATTGACGATGACAACATGGCGAGTTTCTACAACAACAAAAATAACCTGACCATGCAGGATATTGTGAACGTCATTATCAATGGAGCCCAATCTCCAGACTCTTTCGTCGATGGGGCGACTGGCAAGCTTCTGCAAACAAAACACCCAAACCTTTTCCTGCTTCCTGGTCATCTTGACGTATCCGATCTTGATGCCCAAATCAACGTAGCTATGAAAGTCGCTACCGGATTACCGGCGATGAAAAACATCCCTGGGAGTCTGCCGTCCATTCTGCAAAAAATAGCTATGAAAAATAACTTTGATTATGTTATTTATGATTTAAGTCCGAACGTTGGTGGTTTGAACGAGGTTATTTTAATGTCCAGTAATTATTTTATTGTTCCGGCTTCCCCTGATTATTTTTGTTTGCAAGCTATTGGATCATTGGAGAAAAATATTGTCAAATGGCATAGGGAAATATCAAGATTCAAGGCCGACAATGATTTTAACAACCCGTCTTATCCAATAAGAAATGAACCTAAGTTTATTGGAGCTATTCAGCAACGATATAGGCCAAGAAACGAACAACCAGGGAAATCATTTCAGAAATGGATCGACAGCATCCGTAATGAAGTAAATACTAATTTGGTTCCAACATTGGAAAAACTAAATTGTGTTATATCAAAAGAACAAATATCAAGTGTTTTGGAAGGAAGCGGTCTTTGTCCTTATGATTTAGTTTATATATCTGATTTTAATTCTTTAATAGCAATAAGTCAGCAATTATCTAAACCTATTTTTGAATTGACGGATGAAGAGATAGCCAATATTGGTAAAGTCTTCGCAGCTGCAAAGACAACAATGTGTCTGAGTAGAGACAACTTTTCAAAAGTCTTTGCAGAGCTTGCTGACCGAGTTATCAAACTCACGGAGTAAGAACATTCATTATCCTTTTTCACTCCCTCTCCTGCAACTCGGAGAGGGGGTCTTTTTGTTCTCACCTCACCACATCCGCCACCGTCTTCACCGGATTCATCAACGCAGCCCCCAGCGTCATATACTGCCCGGCGGTCTGAATCGTCTTATTCGCCATGCCGCTGGCAATCCCGCCTGCCGCGCCAAACACCCGTCCCAGCCGGATCACCTGCTTCATGTAATCCCCGGCTTCATGTCCGCCCTCCTGCATCATCTCGCCCAGCTTCCAGGCGGCATTCCAGCCTGAGCGGAAATCAATCAGGGCGCGGCCGGCGGAACCGGTATACACCTTGGCCCCCAACAACTCGGAAAACAGCCACTCTACGGCTTCCCCTACCAGCGGCATCCCGGCAATAGGACCGGCCAGGGCAGCGAACAAGTACCCCTGCCAATCGCGCTTCTCCCACTCCTCTTCATCATCCTTCATGTAATCCAGCATGGCGCCGATGATGGCGTTAAACGCCCCGTAGGCCAGCCATACCTTTCCAGCCTTGGATAAGGAAGCCCACCGCTGTTTGGGCGTCACCCCTGGGGCAAACCCGGCCCGTGCCAGTCCGTAAATCGCAGCCGTTTTATTGTAATTCTCGCTCATCATGTAGAAAATAGCGCGTCCCCAAGCGCCGCGGTGCAGGCCGCCAAACGACTTGTCAATCCACGTCTGGGGCTGGGCGGAATGCAGCGCATTCCTCACCGCCTGCCACGCCTCGTCTTTTGCCCTCCCTTCCTCCACGCCCGCCTTGACGGCCTGCCGGTACTTGATATTCCAGAGGGCGGCGGACCCCACAGCATTGAAAAACACATCCGTGTACTCAATCCCGTTCATTCCCCACACCAGCGCGGCCTCCGCCAGCGTGTAGGAGGAATCATCCCTCAGGCGGGACAATGTCTCCACGTCAACCCGGTCATTCAGCCGCGCCTGGAACTCGGCGCTCTTCATCATCTTAATCACCCCCATCTCCGCCGTTCCGTTACGCATCTTCGCCATCGTCCCCAGGTAATCCCAGAAACCGATGCTCGGATCTCCAATCCACGCATTCAGCACGGCGGACCCCTGCTTCATCAGCGTCTCAAACCGGAATGCCAGAATCGCCTTCGCCTGCCCGGAATACACGGCATTAAGAAGCTTATCCAGGGAACCCACCGCCTGCCCCTGAACCACGCCGGCCCGCTCCAGCAAATCCACCCAGCGGCGCAGCCTCACAAAATCATCCTTCCCCAAATTCGCCACCAGGCTCTCGGCCACCTCCCGGCGTCGCAACAGCCCCCGGAAATCCGCCGTAATATCCTGCGTGTAATACCAGTGGTCCGTCATATCCGTCGCCTCCCAGAACACGGAAAGCGCCCCCACGCTCGTATCCAGCCTCCGGTGATGCTTCGTCCTCACCCTCTGCCAGCCCTGGTTCCCCCCCTTCGTGCTCGGCACGCCGGAAATCATATCCGCCGCATCCGCATCACTCATCGCATCCAGCGCCCAGAAACGGGCAGGGAAATAATTCTCCACGCGGGGGAAGGGAACGCCCGTCACCTGCTCGTACAGCTTCCCGATCTTATCCCCCTGGGCCTTCAGCAGCTCCCGCAGCCCGTAGCCGATCGCCATGCCTTCTTCCCCCACGTACTCGCGCAAAGCGGAAATAACCTCCGGCGTATACCCCTGCTGCTTCATCATCTCCCGGTAATCCTCCTGCTCGGACTGCAGCACCAGGTACAGGGCATTATCCCGGCTCAACACCAGCGGGGAACCCTCCTCCCCCTTAAAAGACGCCTTCGCCGTCACATACTTCCGGTAGACCGGCCTCCTGCCCTCAGCCCTCGCCCGGGCCGCGGCCTCCTCATGCTCCCGCAAGCGGGCCAACAGAAGGTCCAGCGTCTCTTCGGAAAAATACTCCATCCCCTCCTCCCATCGCTTCCGGATAAACTCCTTCCTCTGCCGGGCATCCATCTCCCGCACCTCCCGGGCCTGCTCCAAGGTCAGCCGCGCCGTCTGCGTAATCCACCCATTCAGCCGGACTTTTGTATCGTGGCTCGTCTTAAACCACGTCACCCATCCAGCCATATTGCCAACCTTCCTGGCCTTCATCACCTTCTCCGTAAGATGTTTCTCATAAAGATCCTGCACAGCGGCGGCACGCAGCCCGCGGGCATCCCGCATCTGCTGGAACGCATTCGTCAGCCGGCTGCGCATATCGGTCGTGAACTCCTGCAGGGCGGGCATCGTTCCCATGCGCGTCAGCAGCTGGTCCATATTCTCCATGAAATCGCCGAAATTCTTGAAACTCACCTTCCCGTGGAACTTCTCATTGGCGGCGCGCAGCGTATTCTCATCGGCCTTCTTCCCGGTCTGGTTGAACCTCTCCACAATCCTCCTTCCAATCGCATTCAGCCGTTCGGCGGCGGCCTCCTGCACGGCGGCCCATCCCTCCTTCTCCGTATTGATATAAATCTCCAGCGCCTTCGCGGCGGCCTGCGCCTCGTCCACGCTCATCCCCTCCAGATTCCCGTACAGGGCCAGCCGGGTCAGCTCCTCACGCAGCTCCTCCATCCTGGACACGGCCTCGCCGTCCATCTGGTCGGGGTTCTCCTTCTCCAGCTTATCCAGCTCGGCGGCAGCCTCATTCATCGCCGCCTCCTTCTCCATGGCCGTCATCCGGAGCAGGGGCACCACCTGATCCGTTAAATAGGCGTAAGCCTCCATGGAAACCTTCCCCTTCTGCTGCTTCCCGTTCTTCTTGCGGATAGTGAGAACCTGGTCCAGCATCCGTGCCATGCCGGCGGAAACTCCATCCTTGGCCAGCGCTTCCAGTTTCCCGGCGGCCTTCTCCATCACCTCGGCCATCAGCTCGTGTAAACGTTTCTCCGCCCAGGCCTTGCGTACCTTCTCCATCTCATCCTCAAACACCTCTTTGGCGAACTTCTGCGTTGGCTTCTTACCCTTCTCCCAGGCTGTGCCGGCAGCCGTGACCCTGGCTGTAATCTCTGCTTCCTCCATCCCCTCCCGGGTCGCCTCCGCCATCTCCCGCTTAATCTCCCGGCGGGCAAACGCATTCACCATTCTTGTCTCATCAATCTTCCCCTTGGCCGCCAGCTCCGCCAGAATCTGCAACCGGTCGATGTAGGGCTTCACGGCCACGCGGTACCCGGCGGGCAGGTGCATCAGGGCACTCTTCACCAGGGCAACATTGCGGCCCACATTCACCAGGAACGCCGCTTCATCCGTTTTCCCGTCGTAGCGTCCCCAGGTGGCGGCATCCGCTCGCAGGTCGGCGGCGATCCGGTGGACTACCTCAAGATTCTGTGTTCCACGGCTCACACGGCGTGGGAAACCTTCGGACAAGGAAAACGTCGCCGTCGGATCCTCATAATCCGCCCACGCTCCCCCGGTGCTCTCATCCGAAAACGCTGTAATCTTAATATCGTTGCCGTCAAAAATCACGTAATTATACGTCTGCTCTTCCTCCGCTTTCCCGCGGGTATAGCCGTCTGCGTACCTGATGCCCTTAATGCCAAACTTCCGCAGGGCAAGAGAAGCCTTCTTCATTCCCTTTTCCCAATCCCTCGCAAAACCTTCGCAAAGGCCAACATAAATCTGCTGCCCGGTAAACCGACGGCCCTCCATCAACAAAGACTCAAGCGCAACCTCCTTCGTACACCCGACCCGTTGCGCCAACTCCCCGGCCAACGCCTCCTTCACCGTCTCGCTCTGTTCGGAAAACGGCCTGTCCCAATTCAGAAGAACGGAATCATCCACATTCAGCTCTACACGGTAATTGGAAGGCATGCCCGTCCTCACCTCTATCTCGTCCAGATGGTCAAGCAGAGAAAGCATGAAGCCTTCCAGTTGTTCCAGCTTCTCCCGCTCCTGGGGGTACGTCTCCGCGTATTTCCTGTTAGTATCAATTTCATCATGCAACTCCATGACGATGTCTAAAACAGTCATGCTTCCTCTGGCGGCATCAACCAAATCGCCAAGAACAGACCAGGCGATATCTGACGCGTCCTCCTTCGCCTCCGGCAGGGCATCCTTCGGCAAAAAACTGCCTACCAGGGATCGTTGCATCACTTCTATAACGCCAGTCTCCACCTCCCGGAACTTCCATGTCGCCTTGTCCTGCGCGAACTGGTTCATATAACTCCGGTTCACCTCCGGATTCTCTGCAAAATACAGCCCCCAGCCATACGCCTGCGCTCCTTCCCCCTTGCCCATGAACGCCGTATCAAACTTCCGGAAAGAATGCGGGGAAGCATGCAGGGCGGCAATGGAAAACGTCACCCCCGGTTCCGTAATCACCGCGTTGCCCGCCTCAAAATGGCCGTCCCGGAACAGGCCCTGTTCCTGTGCCGAAACAATGGAAAACGTAATATCCGGATTCTTCGGGTCATACGTCCCCCGGTTCTGCGCGGCGCTCTTCACCTGTACGGAATCAAAGGCCACATAATCCGTAGAAGCAGGGACATTCTCCTGATCATTGAGACCTACATCCACGATATTCAAAGCAATCACCCCATCATGCCCACTCTCCTTTGCCTTACTGCACAAAGCGTTGATGTCGCCACCCTTTGAAGAATCAAGCCATGGCCTCCCTTCAAAATCCACCACCAGCGGATTCCGGACATTCATGAACAAGTCATAAATGCCGCCTTCTCTGTAAATCCCCCAGGAATAGCGCGGGTGGCGTTCATCATTCGGATCCAAAATCACCTCGTCTGCGTGGCCCCCGTAATAATCCGCAAAACTTACTGCTATCTCCCGGTTATCATTAGCGAATATCGTGCCTGCCGGGGCGCCGCTCTGCTGTCTCTGCTTGCCATCGTTAAAAGAAGTAAACCATTGATGGCTCCCATGATACACCACCCTCGGCTCCCCGTTCTCGTCCACCACCTTGGAAGCGTTCTGCGGGTCATGCTCCCAATCCCCAAACCAATTCTTAAACGCCGCCGTGCGCACGGCAAGCCACTGGTCTTCCGTCAGATTCGTTTCCTTCCCATTCGGGGCCTTCATGAACGTCCCGTCAGCGACCGCCTTCTTCCTGACAGCCGCCTTTTCCTTCTCGACAAACGAACGATAGGAAGATAAATTACGGGTAGAAACCCCGTCCTTAAAGGGTGTAGGTAGGCGGCCTTCCCGGCTAGCAGCTCCCCTAGCGGCGGGGTTTTCTATAGTCAATTCCAGCGTGTAAAGAACGTTACCTTCCTGTTCCTTAACGTATTTGATTGCTGTAACATTAACATCAAACGCTCCTATCCCTTCAATATCTACTGTATTGAAAAAATGATAGGCTCCGGCTTTTGAGGCATCTTGTTTATACGCCTCTTCAAAAAATCCATCCTCCGCATTCTCAAACAACTCGTGAATGCGGGCCGTAGCCGTATAATGAACCCTCCGGGCCTCATCCGCGGAAAACCCAAGCGCCTTCAAATTCGCCACGGACATTTGGGCCGCCCCGGCCTTGCCCACCGTCTTGCCGGAAACGCGCGCCTCAATCACGGCCTGAATCCCCGTATTCTTATTAACGAACACCTTGCCCTGCAACGGCTTCAACCTCGCCCGCATCTCGGAGGCGGTAGTGATCACCTCCCCGGAAGGAATGGACACCAGGGAAAAACTGACGGAGGAATCCTCTGCCAGGGACATGGAAACCCCGCTGCCGCCGACCTCTTCAACAATACGCTGAACATCGGCTTCCCCCTGTCGCGCCCCCTCCTGCATCCAGTAGGACTCCAAACTATTGGAAAGCGCATGAACCATCTGAGCGAAATCCGCGTCAATCGGGACGCTCTCCCCGGCCAGCCGTCGGCGCTCCATCTCGTGCAGACCTGTACCCAAATCCAGCAGAGCCTTGGCGGAAGAAACCCACTGGCGCACCATCTGCAGAAAATCCTTCATCCACTGGGGCAGCCTCATATCCGCGGCCCGGGCCAATACGTCGCCCTTGGCCAGCATGCTCATCCCCTCAACCACATCCTTCACGGAAACCTCCCCATCCTTCCGGATCAAATCCTTCCCCTTGCTTAAATACCCCTCCTTCCGCAATGCGTCCTGAAGGGCCCGCAGATTATTCGCGTACCAATCCAGGCTATGCTTCGTATTCTCCATATCCTCCGTCAGGTGGGTCTCCAGCACCTCCTCCAGCAATTCAGGAACCGTCACCTCCCCCTTGTGGAAGCGGATCAGCGTCTGCCCATTCCTCATCGCCACCCGGTACGCGTTGCTGTGTACACGCCGCGAGGCGGAAACCTCCCCGCGCGCCACACCCAATTTCACGCGCTCCTCAAAAGAAGAACCCATCCCGGCAACCTGCCCGTACGTCATCCGCGTTCCCAGGTCCTGGGCCTCGGCATTCACATCCGCCCCTTCGGCAATGCGCAGCCGGGCGGCCTCGGCCAGCTTCCGGGCCGTCTCCACCGTCTCGGCCCTCCCCATATCCTCAAACACGTACTTCCCGGACTGAGACAACTGGTCGATCGTCCTGTCCACGGCAAACGCCTGCTGGGCCTCCAGCATCCTCAGGCGAATCCCGTCGTGCAGCAGGGCCTGCATCCGCGCCGTGGCGTCCTGTTCGCTCAGCTCCAGAACATCGTAAGACTCCTGTCCCTCCGCATCCCTGACTGTCGTGGTAAACCTCCAACTCCCATCCCCCAAATCCTCCACGCGGGGCAGATTAAGAAGCTCCACCTCCGCCTGATAAGCCTCCTGACGGGCCAGCCATGAAAAATCCTCCTTCATGGCGGAAAACCCCTGGCGCACACTCTCCAGCTGGGCCGCCCGGTCGGACATGCTCAACGCGGCCTGGAAAATCTCCCGGCTCTTCTCCACGGGATCCACAATACTGGCAATCCTCTCCGCCTCGGCGCGGTCTATCCCCAGCCCCTCGATCTGCGGGGCGCCCACCCGTGAAACCCGCGCCTCCCGCGCAAACGCCGGAATCTGGGCTCCTCCGACCACAGCGCCGAACATCAGCATCTGGAAACCAAGATCAGGATCCGCCGCGCCTCTCAGCAGCTCCTTCCAATCCTCAACCGTCATCCCGTTTCCACTCCCAAACAGTCGGGCAAGCCCGGCATCCAGAGGAGCCTGGAGTGTTGGCTGAATAAACTCCTCCATCCACTCGGAACCACCCGCGGCCAGAGACGCAACGCCGTAGCGCAGCGCGGCATTACCGTACAACCCGCGCTTCATCATATCCGCAGCGCTCCCCATATACCCGGCAAATTTGCCGGCAAACGGCATCTTTCTGCCAAGAAACCGCAACGTTTTAAACAAGCTCTCGCCGCCCAGCCTCTCCACCAGAACCTCCGTGCCCCCGGCTATTCCGCCCCGTATGAGGGATTCCAGCGGGGAAACGCCTTGGGCGCGCAGCTCCTCCATCCTGTCGTTGGCGACGGACGCAAACGTTCCCATGCCGCGCGTAGCCAGGAAAAAGGAAGTCTGGGCAGCCATTCTTCCCAGCCCGTCAAACTGGCGGCGAATCCACCAGGCCCCATCCGGGGACTCGGCAATCTCCGCCTTCATCGCCCGGATTTGGGAAATCATCTCATTCTGATCCGGGGTCAAAACGCGGTACACCTGCTTCCCCTCGCTATCGCGCACCACGGGGGCAAAACTCTCACCTGTCGGCTGCCACTCAACCGCATCCCCTTCACGCACATCTCCCAAAAGCAACTGCTCAAACAATGAAGAAGAACTCTCCATCATCATCCTCATCGTTCGGTTAAAAGGAGAAACAAACAACGTGGAATCATTCCTCAACCGTTCAGCATCCGCCTTATACAAACCAATCACGGCCTCGGCTGCCATGGGATCTTCTGTTTTTAAATCCAGTAAAGCCCTGGCAAAATCAAACACATTGGCATCCGTTATATTGCCTGTCATCTCATCCCGCGCCTCCTGGCGGAAATCATCCATCGTCCTGGAAAACGGATTGGGCAGGCCACCCCAACTCAGGGAAGCGTCATTTCTGGAAACGTAACGTTCCCTCTCTTTGACATACGCGTCCGCAAGCTCTTTGGCCCGTCGCTCTACGGCGGCCTCCGGCTGCAAATCAAAACCGCGCCCCCTCAGCCAATCAGCCGCATGCTGGACGGCCTGTCCCCAGGGAGTTCCGTACCCGCAATGCAACATCGCAAAATTTTCTTCCTCCGGAGTCAATTCAACCTTCCCCAGAGCCTCCAGAAAACCTTCCCCATTCATCATGGCGCGGATAACAGGAACAGCCTTTGCCGCAAAACTCCTTCCCGCCTCCGCCTCCTTCTCCTGCGCCTTGAAAAATGGTTGTCTGCCCGCGTTCCACCTGTCCCATACATCCCGGCACCCGCGGATCCCCTCCGGGGCATCCACGGAAGACAAATACCGGATCATGGAATCCCCGTCCCTGTCTCCCGGCCTGGAATAAAACTCTTCCAGAACCTTCTCGCCGCGTACCCGGCTCTTATGTTCGTCCGGCACGGCCTCAAAAGCCCTGACCCACTCCTCGCCGTAAGCCTCCGCCACCTTCTTCCTGGCCTCGGGGTGAGCCTTCCAATCCATCCCCAGCGCGTCCAGCCGTTCCACCTTCTGCTGATACTCTCTCCTCTCCCTCTCCCCCAGCGGACTACTGTAATTCTCCAGAGCCTGCCTCCGCTCCCACTTATCCAGCTCATTGGATAAGGCAACCCTCGCCGGGCCATCCTCCAGCGTATCGTAAACCGCCAAAGCCTCCTTAAAATCCAGACCGCTCCCAACAGGAGGCGGAGGCTCCACCATATCCATGGTCTTAAAACTCTGATGGGAAATCTCGCCGTAAGGCTCAAGCCCCGTGACGCGCCCGGCATCCTCCAGCTGCAGCCGGGGAGAAAACGCTTCCTCCCGCAGCCCCTCGGCAGGAACGCCTGCCAAACTGTTTTCGGAAAAAGAAAAATCATTCATAACGTGTTAAAAATAAAAAATTAAAAAGAACTGCGATACTTGCGTACGCCCTTCACCCAATGCTGATTGAGATTCCGGGGGTCATTATCCGCTCCAATGGGCGCATAAACGGCTCCGATTTGCTCAATAGTGGTTAATCCTTTATCAAAATAATTCCTCTTGAGATTCCTCATGCCGTAATCAATCCCCTCTTCCACGGAACCAAATGAACGGGGCCCGCCGCCATTCGGACTGATGCCCATGGAATTATTCTTATTCCGGAAAGCGGCGCTCGTTCCCTTGCCGGTCTCGTGCATGGCAATAGCCATGCCAATCTTCACCTGATCCGGCGTCATGCCATACTTCCTCCCGGCGTCAATAAACGCCTGTTTGTAAGGAGCCAGCCCACCCAAAGCGGACTTATTCAACTTCACGCTCTTCCCGGCGGGAAGGGCCGCCTCCTGCTCCTTCATCAGCTGATCTGGATCCCCCTTGATAATCCTCATATCCACAGCATAAGACCTGCCTTTATCGTAGAAGCCCTCTCTGGCGACGGCATAAGTCATCACAGGAACATCCCCCTCGCACGCGCCCACAATGCGGAAACGGCGGAAATGATCATTATCGAACGTCGCTTCCACCACACAATTCTTTAATCCGTTGCCATAAAGGGCATCTTGACTCTCGTGGAGCTGTTTGGCATACGATGTAGCAGTCTCCGGAGAATCGAACACGCCGAGATGCTTGCCTGTCCTCCTGAACTGTTCCACAGCATCGTCATCGGAAAGAACCTTGCCGTCCTCGGAAACGGTCGGAATCAGATACTCTTTCCCGTCCATCCCCACGGAAATGGAACGCACGGTGCTGATGGTTCCATCGGCATTGTGGACGACAGGACGGTTCAACAAATCAATGTTGCCGGGCTCAATCATGCCTTTGGCGCGGGCAGGGGATAAACCCTCAATCATCTTCCTGGGCAGCAAAACGCCGTCGGGCAAATCCTTCCGGGAGGAATCGAACCCCAGGCGCACGCGCTGCATGGGCGCCTCCCTCTCCGTGGAATCCACCCAAAACTTCCGGACATTCTTTGCCGCCCACTGGGCAAACTTCGTACGCTGTGCATCTCTGGCGCTTTCAATACGGGAATCCATCAGATTCACCCCTTCATCCACAAAAGAAACATCCCTGTTCCCGGTAATCTCCCGGACAATATCGATCAGCTTCGCCTGCTGCTCCGCCAGGGTGGCATCCTTGCCTTCGGTCGTCCGCCAGGAATGGAACCGCTCAGAAACTTGGGCGCGCAATCCGGCGGCATGATTCGCCCGCGCGTACGCCATATACTTATCCCTGGCTTTTTCGGGTGTCTCCGTTCCCGTCAACCCCAGCTGCCCCATAAACTCGTCACGGAACTTCCCGCCGGATTTCCATCCATCCTCATTGCTGTAAGGCTGATTCTCCGCGTTGAACGCTCCCTGATTCAGCAACGCTCCCCGCTTCTCCAGCAAATCCAGGCGCCCTTTAACATCAATCGTGGGCGTCTTCAACTCCTTGCGCATCCTGTCCGCATCCCCCCACTGGCGGGACAGCCACTCCTTATCCAGCCCAAACCGGGAATACTTTTGGATAAAGGCATCCCGAGCCACCTCGCTCTGCTCCTCTGACAAAGAAGGATTAAACGCCCTTGCCTCCTCGGCGGCCGCGGCGGTAATCTGCGGGCGCACCTCGTCCGCTCTCCCCGCTTGAAAAGCGCGGATCCATCCGCACTCTCTGGCCGTGTAAAACCCGGTCCACTCCGGGCCGTCATCTTTCGTTCCGAACGTACCTTTGCCCTTCTTGCGCGTCAAAACAAAGGAACTGAAAAAACTGTCCGCGGCGGCTGGCCTTGCCTTCCTGGCCAAATTCCGGCGCATCTCGTCACGTTCATACGGAGCAAACAAACTCTGACAATAATCGCTATCCAGAAAATCATAAGCGCCTCCCGGGTTAGTCGCGGCCAGGTTCTCAAAATGATGGCGGGCTCCAGACTTATCAACACGGGAAATGCCATTCCTCATCGCGGTTTCTGTAATAATGCCGGCTTGATGGGCTTGGGCATACCGTTCCTTGGCGGTCATATAATCTCCTCGGTCCAAATCCCCCTTCAACCCCTCTTCAAAAGCCTGCCTGGACTCCTGAATCTGCCCCTTAAGAACCAGCTCGGAAGCCCTCCCCTGGAGTCGGCGCATCACATCCTGCTGTCTGGCTCCGAACCTGGCGGCCTCCTCCTGGGAAACAAAACTCCCCTTCAATCCGCGGAACTTCCCTTCGTAATTCCGTACAAACGTATTCAGGGCGCTCTCTTTCAGCCTCCCGTCACGATCGTAAAAAGACAGCTCATGACCGCGGGCAAACCCCAATCTCCGGGTCATCTCCTGCTCAAACTCGCTGGCCAAATCATTCATCCGGCCTTCCAGCCGCGTCTGCTCGCCGAAATCCTTCATGCGCTGGTACTGGTGGGCAACATCAGACACAAACTCCTGGGCATTCTGCAGCGCCCTCTGAACGGGCTTGGAAGAAACATCCGGCATCTGGACCGGGGCAGGGGTGGAGGAAGCCGCATTCATCCGGGCTCCTCCGTACATGGGTTGCTGTAAATCACTCATCTTCTTTCATCTTGAAACGGTTAAAACTTAAAAACCTGGTGATGGAAATCTCCTTCCAGTCCTCGCGCCCGCGGATGCAGCGCTGCCACCTTGCCCGGTCAAAACGCCCCTGCACCAGACAAGCCAGCTCCCTGACGGCCTCCATGCGGCCGTGGGCAAAAAGAATAATCAATGTCCTGGGAGACTCCGGATCCGGCACCCCCGCAAAAAACAACGAAGGGCAGCACCACACGATCCCTCCTCCCGCGTCCGCCAGGGAAACGGTCTCCCGGAACCAGCCTGGGCGCTGGGCTTCCATCAGAAAAAAAGCCTGCTGCATGGGAGAAACGCTCATCTCTTTCCAAAACCCATGAAATTAGCCAGCAGGGAATCCCTCAACCTGTTGGAAGACTGCATGCTCCCCGGCACCATCCCCCCCAGGGAACCGGAAAGGGAATAAGCATTCATCATCCCGGAAAAAGCCCCCTGGGTTCCTCCCACCTTAGCTCCCCACTCATCCCCGCTCTCGGTAACACCCCCCAGCAACCCGCCACCGGACATTCCTGCCCCCCCCATGACACCCCCCGCCACCGTCAGGGCCGTCTGGATCATGGCAGAACCAAGGGCATTCTGTGAAAGCATCTTATACTGGTCCGCCTCGCTGCGTGCCGCCATCATGGCCAGATCCCCCTGGTATCGGGCGGACTCCGCGGCAAACCGCTTATTGGCATCGGAAACAGCGTTGGAAAGGGCCGCGTCCCCAATGGCGCTCTCCCACACATCCGCCACCGCCACCTCCGCCTGGCTGCCGGAACCCTCGGAAGTAAAACCGGATCCGCCGCGCTGTGCCCGTACAGACCCCATGGCGGCATTCTGATTCTGGCGCATCCGCTTCATATTGCGGGCGGCCAGGTGGGAATCGGAAACCGCCTCCGCCTCCAGGGCGCGGGCCTTCTTCTCATAAGCCGCCTGCGTGGCGCGCCCGTTGCTCAAAGCCGCCTGCCCCTGATACTTATACTGCTGGGAAACCCCGAAATCGGAACTCATAACATCAGAAAATGGAACTGCTTAAAATCTCTGTTAAAGGATCCTGGTCGTTGGAAGAATGCTGGCAGGTGTCCCAATAAAGGGCCTTGCTTAAAAACGCCTCCCCCTGTGCCTCCAAAGCGGCCGCAAGCTGGGGAGAAGAAGCCAGCTTCAAAGCGCACCTGCCCGCCAGAAGAAACACAACGCCCTTGATAAAAAACGGACTGTGATCCGGCAGCACTTCGGAACGGGCCACCTCGTCGGAAAGATAATCCACCACCAGCTTATCGGTCCCGGCGGCGCGTTTTCCGTAACGCTCAACCACCAAATCACGCCCCTCAATGCGGAACAAATCCGCCCCCACATACAGCACGCGCAGGCAATCATCCGGAATCGGATGCCTCATAACGGAGCGATCCATCTCAACACGTTTGGTTGCCCAGGTCCATGCCCCGAACAACAGCGCTTCCCGCAACACGGTAGGCCACCACAAATCAACGGTGCGACCGGCTGGGGAACCCTTCACATACTCCCGGTCCCCAAACTGGGCCAAAGCCTGGTTAAAAACGGTCACCTTATCCATTTGAGGCATCATGCCACATCCCCAGGCCTGATGAATACAACCGTAACTTGAACAAATAAAAAAAAGAAAGGGTGCCCCGCACAGCAGGACACCCCTCCGAACCAATAGTCAACGCAAAAAAAACTAACCGGAAATCCCCACCAGCTTATTATAATAATCGGTAGCCTCCCGCCACTGTGGATGCGAAGGATCGGCGATCGCCTTATAATAACGGTGATTGGGGTCGGACAAAATAGCTTGAGCCTCGTCGGCAGGATCCGTCTTCGCCGGAATCTGGCCGCCGCCCTTCAAGCCTCCCTCGCCTGTCAGCCGGGAAATGGCGTGCAGAACGCGGAACCCGTCCGGACTCGCAAACACAGCCATCTTCTCCATAGAAACGCCGGACTCCACGGAAAGCTTCCGGGCAAACGCCTTGGCGGCAGAAACATTCGTCTCATACTCCGCTCCCCATTCGTCCTTCAACGCCTCGTCAGCCTCCTTAAAAGCAGCCTCCTCGTCCGCGCGGATGCTGGCGGCCACCTCGGAAAGAAACTTCCCGGCGGCATCGGCCGGCAGCCCTGCCGCCCTGGCATGACCCTTCAACATATCTCGCAGGGCATCATTCTCCACAAACCCCTCTCCAAAATCAATCTCATACTCGGTCTCCTCCTGCGGAGAAAGCGGGGGAGGACTGCCGGGATCCGGATCGGGCTGTTCCGCACCCCCTGAAAAATCGTAGGGATTGGGCGGGACTGGAGGAGCTGCGGGAGGCGGACTGTCCACGGGACTTGCCGGGGGCGGCGCTCCGCCGCCGGGGCCTTCACCTTCGCTGCCGGGAATGGCCTCTTCCCTCAGGAACCTATTGTGGAATAATCTATTGTATATCATAAATCAGGGTTATATTGTTCGATCTCGTATTTCACCCACAGGAGCATTTCCCTTTGGGCGTCTCGGCGCATCGCGTCAAGGGGGTCGTAGGAACCAGCCTTCCCTTGAAAGCAGGGCAAATTCGTCTGGAACTCCTTCTCTAAAATATCCAGCACCTCCGGAGTAAAAGCCTCCTTCAGCGCGGCTCGTCTCCGGTTGAGCCTCTTGAGAAACTCAACCTGTTCCGGTGTCGGCTTATCTTCAAACATATTCATCATGAATCCGTATTAAACTGTGCGGACGCCGCGGCGCTATCCCTGCCGGCTCTGGCCAATTGCTCCGCAAGGGCGGCCTGACGCATCTGATCCTCCTGCGCCTTCTCCTCCTCAACCATCTTGCTATTCTCGGACGCGGACACAATGCACTTGGACGGGGCGCCGGAACTGTCCCACATAAACCGCAATACCTCCCATGCCTTCATGCGCTTGGCAATGCGGGTATCGCCCGAAACCTGGATATACTTCGCCAACCCATTCAACACCCCCTCAAGGCCGTACCTCTGCAAACGGTCAAATGCCTGGGCAATCTTGCCCAGATAACGGGTGCGGGGAGTCCGCAACTCAAACTTCCCCCCATCGGCGGAACGGACAAAAAACTCATCGGGCGCGTCGCCCGGAAGCACGGCCCCCTGCGTATTGCGGAACATCAGGCAGACAATGCGATTCATCATCGTCTGAAAATCCTGCGAAAACTGAATAAAAGAAGAAAAAAAGCAAATAATGCGTTCCGACTCGCGGGCATTCACCTCCGTAGCCGTCATCTCGCGGTCCACGCTTGAAACCACCTGGAGAATATCATTGAAAAACGCCTCCCTGATCAACTTCTCCTTCTTATCTTGCCGCTCCAGCATAAACCTCACATCCCCCACGTTCGCCCATTCCCTCGGCAACTGTGAACCAATAAGCTCATCCGGAACAACCGTCTTGCCTCCGGCCCGCAAATCAACCTCCTTTGCCATCTTAGCCGACACGATAACGCTGGGAATGGCCGCCCGGCTGCCGGCCACATCCATCACCCGATCCATCAGCAGGGTAGCCTTGATCTCCGGCAGCACAGCCTTCCCCGGAGCCTCTCCGTAAGAAGAAACGCCGCCCTTCAAAAAGCGCGTCACCAGAAAAGGAAACTCGTAAAAGCCGCCGTGGAAAACAATCTTCTCCGCCTCCCTGGCAATATACACGTCCAACCACTTGCGGCGGCCAGGCCTTACCATGTCGGAACCGAACTGCGCCCGGCTGTTGGGCAGTACAAGATGAACAAACTCGAACATCTCGGTATATCGCCTCTCCGCATTCTTATACGCCTCCTGAATCTTGACAGGCAGATTACCCAGCTTAAACATCTCCACGGCCTGCTGGGCAGTAAACTTCAACGTCCGCACCAGCGTATTCACCTCCCCGTGGGCTCCCTCGGCAATCGCATAAGTCCCGGTAGGAACGTGTTTGAACACCAGGGACCCGTCACGGGAAACATCTGCAAACATGCAGCCTGTACCCGTCAGGCAACGGTCCAAGTAAACCTCGTGGGCCGCCGCATAGAAATTGGAATCCGCCAGCGCACGGTAGACGGCCTCCGTCGCTTTGCTGTACCAGTCATCCTCATCGGTGTAATCATCCCTTTCATCCTGCGGCCGCAGGGAAAACCACTTCTGATCCATGGGAGTAATAAAAAGAAGATGAGCGGACGCCAAATTCAAAAGGGACTTATGCGCCACCGGAGAAAAACTGGACGCAGCCGTCATCTCATTAGCCTGTTCCTGCTGGCGGGCTTTCCCCTCCATCCTCGGCATGATGCGCCGGCGCAATTCATCCCAATCCCCGGAATTCTTATTCATCTCCGTGAATAGGGCGTCTGCCGTCCTCAATAAATCTTTAACATTTTCCATGAATCTCCTGTATAAAAATCAACCCAGCGTCTTCCTCAGGCCAGCCAGGGAAGAAAGAGGATTACTCCGGTTCGTCGTATTACTAAGCTTCAAGCGGCGGCGGGCAGACGAATTCACCGCATCCTCCGCTTGGGAAACATCCTTGGTTTCCGTAGTAATAACCTTCTGCTCCGGGGCATTCGCCATGGCATCGGCCATAGCGTTGGCGGCGCTTGCCTGCTTCTTGGCCGCCTTATTGGCTCCATATCCCCCGAACGTGGCGATATTTGCCAGGGCCCCTCCGACAGCTTTTAATGGATTTGAACTCATAACAACTAATGGAAAACAACTAAACAAGCTCCTGCGCCACGCTGAACGCATCGTCACAGCGGTTCAGCCAGCCCTTCCCGAACACGGAAAACTGCTTGCACGAGCGGTAAAACGCCTGACGCTTCTCCTGCAGAGCGATAAGGAACACCGCTTCACCCGTGGCGGCCAGCTGGTC
>UMCG01050570.1_pt1 | contig 90898 bp, 84 predicted proteins | sample 1964181 | NCBI WGS metagenome assembly UMCG01 (sample SAMEA4835963, study PRJEB28245) | human gut metagenome | biome: gut microbiome; material: fecal sample | place: Denmark | collected 2008 | reverse complement strand
TGTTGAACTCCAGAATGTAGCATGGTTTGCCCTGATTACGGTTTAGTTCCTCTCTGGTGAACACAATCTTTTGCGTCAGTTTATCCAGTTTGGCGTCTTTTAATGCAATCTTCTTTGCTTCATCTAAAGAGATGAACTTTGATTTACTGACAGAATCAATATCAGAAGCCTCTTGGAAATTTAGAAGCTCGTCCAAGGACATACGGGCAACCTCATCCGTGGTCAGACCGGTTTTGTCTGATACTGTAAGGATCCAGTCGGCGCGGCCAAGGGAAACATTGAATTTTTCGGCAATCTTCGCCGCTTCAGCGTTTTCCGTAAGTTCGGAGTGGAAAACCAGTGTGCTAACGGCATCGGTTTTCTTCAAGGCCTTCTGGATTTCTGCGGAAAGAGAGGCTTTTAGTTCAGTATTCGCATCAAGACGAGAATCAAAAGAAATCAGAACAGTCGCTCCGCCATTTTCCAAATATCCGTAGGCTTCGTAGGCGGCAACCGTGCGTATTAAAGCGGACTCGACGCTCTGCTTTCCCATCGAAACATCGCTGAGCGCATTTTTCGCATCACTGTTCAGACAGCGGACATTCTTAACGATTCCGCTTTTTGCAATCGTATATTCCACGCTGGGGTTTATATCCATAGTGAAGGTGCCTGCTGTCGCATTGTTTTTTATGACATTTGTAGCGATGCCGGTGCATAGAACCAGCGCGAGGCAAGCAGCCATTATTCCAATCTTGACCCAGCCGGACTTTCTTTTTGTATTTGTTTCACATTCCGCATCAGCGATAAGTTCGTCATTAATCTTTCCGATCGAATGAAGAAAAACTTCGGTTTTCATAGCATAATTCCCTCCTTTTCAAGAAATCGTTTTAATTCGTTTCTCATACGAAAGAGCAAAGACGTCACCTTACTCTCACTCATTCCGTATGTGTCCGCAATATCACGTATTGCGTAGAGATGATAGTATCTGCGGACAAAAATGTTACGGTTCAGTTTGGGCTTTGCATACAGGAAGCGGTCAATGGCGGCAGCCAACTCATTTTCTTCAACGGTCTGCTCCACCGTTGTTTCTGAAGGAACGCAAGCTTCCAACTCAGTCAGTGCAAGGACTACTTGTCCGTGTCCGCGCTTTTCGGCAGAATACCGCTTGTAACGGTTCAGTGCGAGGTTGCGCGTAATTTTTCCTAAGTAGATAGACAAACGGTTCGGGCGCTGCGGCGGAATTGAGTTCCATGCGCCGAGATATGTATCATTGGCACATTCCTCCGCATCTTCTTTGTTATGCAGTATGTTATATGCAATCGTATGGCAGTAGTTTCCATACTTTTCTGCAGTGGCAGAAATTGCTCTTTCGTTACGTGCCCAGTACAAATCTATAATCTCATGGTCTTTCATTGCGCCCTCCCTTCTTTCTGTGTAAAGGCCTTTCACCTACATAGACAACAAAAATCGTTCTTCATTGCGTGTACAGGAAAAGATTTTTCAAATTTATAATATCATACCGGAACCATACAAAGACATACAAAAAGAAATATATAACCTTGAATCCATACTGTGTGGGATTACTCCCATCGTAAAAAAACACCGAAGAATTGCTCTTCGGTGTTTGGTGCGGACGATGGGACTTGAACCCACACAGTATTGCTACCACAGGAACCTGAATCCTGCGCGTCTGCCAATTCCGCCACGTCCGCATATTAACTTTTATTATCTTCAGCAGACGCGCACCGCGTGACTCTTGCGGTTCCCAAAATTTTCTTAAGCTACTCGCTTGAAAATTTTGACCGCTGCGCCTTTACAGCCTTCACTTCATCTGCCACAGGCAGCGTTCGGCAGTAAACTGCCAATTCCGCCACGTCCGCATATTAACTTATTTGCTTTTCATTTGTAAGCAGCTCACAAATTATAACATACATAGTGCCGCGTTTCAAACCTTATTTTCGGTTTTTTTGCAAAGAATTTCAGAAAAACAAATGGGATGCCGGAGGGCTCATACAAAACCATCCGGCAAGCCAAAGTATAGGTTTTATTTATTGAGCTTAAATGTCATATACACCGGGTTGTGATCCGAATATTTGAAACCGAGATCATATACATTGCTTCCGGTAACCGTTACATTGTCCGAAACAATAAACCCGTCAACCGTAAGAACAAATTGCTTGTCGTTGTAAGGTCCGTCAGCATTTCTGCAGGACGGAATGGGATTGTCAGCGTCAAGAGGAGCAACAATCTGAAGATTTGTGCCCTTGAAGAGCTTTTCATCTATCGGCTGTGCCCATGTGTATTCCGAGCCGTCTTTTCCGAAGATTTTGCTTGAATCACCGAGAAGGTCCTTATTGAAGTCACCGCCGGCGATACAATAATTTCCCTTTTTGTACTCAGCCTGCATATCCTTTATAAGCATTTGAAGCTGTTCGGTGGCAATAGTTCCATCAGAGGTATATGCAGAAAGATGAAGCGTATAAAGAACGAGGTCTTTGCTGTTGCTTATGGGTACACGTGATACGGTATAGCAACGGTCAAGGTCAACAAGCTTTCTGAATCCGCCCTCTATGGGAAGGCTGCGTCTCATACTGCTTTGAATATTATACTTTGAAAGAGTCATCATGCCGGCATAGGATTTTCCGTGTGGCTTTGTAACAGGATAAAAGAGATACGGACTGTCGTAGTTTACCGTAAACACAGAGTCATAACCCGTCAACGTTTTTCTAAGCGCAGACTCTTCGTCATAGTGATAACTGCGGGTTGCATCCTTATCTACTTCTTCAATAAAGAGAAAATCAGCGTCCTCCTTCTTGAGAAAATCACCGATTCCGCTAATAACATTCTTCACAGACTCTTCGGAGTTTGCACGACTTTCTTTTCCGCCGTCCATAAAGAATCCGAAATCAGGAGTGTATGCGGCAAAGCCGATATTGTATGAAATAACCTTGTATTCCTCGACTGCCTGAGCGGTATTACCTATTGTGTCGTTTATCTCAAGCACCTGCTTATCCTCAATCCTGTGATAAGCAATCATAACATAGGCAAAATAGCCGCCTACTATGAGAACCAATACAAGTAAAATAATCAAAACAATCTTTAAAATCTTTTTTGCCTTAGAAGACATGAATAACACCTTTTCTTTTTGAGTTTTATTTTTTTGTGAACTTTCCTTCTTTTATCTGAGCTACGGCATTACTGTGCAGAATTTGCCGTACGATATTTCTGCAGCATCTGTCAACATCAATTTCATGAACAAAAGAAAGTTTAGTCCCTATAAGAATCTGAAGCGCCTGTGTGGGAAGTCCCGGCATGGCGATATCATTTCCTGCCTTCATAGAAAGAATCGGACTTCCGGAAATTACACTGCCGAACCAGTCAGTCATTACAACACCGTCAAAGCCCCACTCGTTACGAAGCACCGTAGTACAAAGGTCGTATGAGTTCGGTGGGTTAACGCCGTTGACTTTATTGTAGCTTGTCATTATACCGGAACACTTTGCTTCCTTTACCGCAATTCCGAAGCCTTTAAGGTAGATTTCACGCAATGTACGCTCGGTGAGATTTGAAGATACAAAGTTTCTGGAATCCTCCTGGTTGTTACAGCAGTAATGTTTAGCCGCAACATAGTTGCCCGGAATGGTCTGAACACCGGAGATAATTGCCGCCGCGCATTTACCGGTAAGGAACGGGTCTTCAGAATAATATTCAAAGTTACGCCCGCAAAGAGGATTTCTGTGTATGTTAAGTGCGGGAGCAAGCCAGTATGTTATTCCGAATTCAACCATTTCATTTGAAACCGCAACACCTATCTCATGTAGAAGCTCTGTGTTCCATGTCTGAGCCTGTGCGACCTCAACAGGAAATGCCGTTGTATACTGATAAGCAACTCTTGACTTATTCGGATCTGCAAATATAAACTTCTTAATCGTTTTCGGTAAATAATTTATTCCGGCCATAAATCCCTCAAGCATTTTTACCTTGCCGTTTGGATAAACGCCTGAAAATCTTGTTAGACGAATTCCGGCAGGGCCGTCTGCAAATTCAACAGACGGAAGTCCGGCTTTTTTCATCATCTTTGAGGTTGAATGACCGACCGCGCCTTCAATTTTTATAACGCGGTTGCCGTTCATCATACCGGCGCCGATACAAATAACTGTCTTGTCCGCAAAGGAAAGCTTGTCCATAACAGCGTCTACTTCCGGGTCATGATACGGCTTCGGTGCACTGTAATCGTGAATTATAGTTTCAAAATCATCCGGATTCACTGAAATATGCGGAACCTGTGAAAGATCTTCATACGGCCGCTCCGGTAAATCCATTTCGGTAAAATCATGAATGACCGGACAGATATTTTTAAGCTGCTCGGTAACAACCAATCTATCAAGTGTGAGAACTGCAGTGTTAACCGTATTTGCAGATGAATTTCCGACCTTTATGATGTAATCTCCCGAATCCAAAATATTTCTCGCACCGAATTCCTGATAGCTTGCGCAATCATAGAGGTCAAATGTAAGAATGAGATGCTCACTATTTCCGGGTTCAATCACTCCGGTCTTTTTAAATGCAACAAGTGATTTATACTCTTTTTTAAGGACGCCGTTCGGAGCAGAAAGGTAAACCTGAACAACCTCCTTACCCGAAACAGAGCCCGTATTGGTAACGTCTACACAGACACTTACAACTGTCTTGTCAAGAGTAACATCTGTTGTTTTAATAGCAAAGGTTGTATATGAAAGTCCGTATCCAAACGGATACTGAGGCTCTATTTTGTAGGAATCAAAGTAACGATAACCGACAAGAAGCCCCTCTTTATAGTATTCATTTTTGAGGTTTCCGTTCAGATAAGAATATTCGTCTGAAAATGGAATGTCCGAATACTTTTTTGCCCATGTGTCCGTAAGTTTACCCGACGGATTAACCTTTCCGGAAACAATATCCGCAAAAGCATGTCCGCCTTCCGTTCCCTGCTGGCAGAAGTAGACAACTGCGCCGAGTCCGGGAGTTTTATCAAGAAAAGACATATCAAGGCTCGAGCCGATATTGATGACAAGAACAACATTTTTATAGATCTTAATCATTCTCTGAAGAGTTGATATCTCTTCAGGCGAAAGATCATTTTCACCTTTTTCTATTCTTCTGTCAGCACCCTCACCTGCCTGACGGCTGACTACAAAAAATGCTGTGTCCGCAGGTGCAGCCTTCATGTCCTCATCTGTAACATCAAGATACGGATAATCTGCCGTACCCATAAAGAGAGCCATGATATCTCCGACCTTACCTTTTTTTAAGGCATCAGTAAACTTATCGGAACCACCGTTTTTTATTTCCTCATAGAGCTTGTCATATCTTTCAATCCATGCTTCAGAGGTAACGGTAAAACCGGCATTTTTCATTCCCTCATAGATACTTACACTGTGTCTCTCATTTACCTCTCCGGAGCCGGTGCCGCCTTTTATCGTCTGGCTTGCACCGATTCCGAACAGTGCGACTTTTTGTGATTTAAGAGGAAGTGCTCCGTTGTTTTCAAGAAGTACAATACCTTCACAAGCTGCCCTGTAAGCAATTTCTTTATGCCTGATTTCCCTGTCGGTTACTGTGTTATCAAAATTATGTCTGATATACCTTATCATCTATAGCCCTCCCATTTAAAAATTTTAACTCTCCAAATTTATTCAACAATTTTTCTGGCTACATATATACCGCTTGCGGATGCATGTGAAAGCGAATGAGTTATTCCGCTTCCGTCCCCAATAACGTAAAGTCCGTCGTGCTTTGTCTCCAGGTTTTCGTCTACACAAACCTCCATGTTATAGAACTTTACTTCAACACCGTAGAGAAGTGTGTCATCATTTGCGGTTCCCGGTGCAACCTTGTCAAGTGCGTAAATCATCTCTATTATTCCGTCAAGAATTCTTTTCGGAAGAACAAGGCTCAAGTCACCCGGAGTCGCGTTAAACGTAGGAACAACGAATGATTCCTCAATTCTTTGTGTTGTTGAGCGCTGCCCTCTTATAAGGTCTCCGAATCTCTGAACGATAACACCGCCGCCCAGCATATTAGAAAGACGGGCTATGGACTCACCGTATCCGTTTGAATCCTTGAACGGCTCGGAAAAATGCTTTGAAACAAGAAGCGCAAAGTTGGTGTTTTGCGTTTGCTTTGAAGGGTCCTCGTAGCTGTGACCGTTAACGGTTATAATTCCGTTGGTATTTTCAGTTACGACTGCCCCCTTAGGATTCATACAGAAGGTGCGTACCTTGTCCTCATACTTCGGAGTACGATAGACAATTTTGCTCTCATAAAGTTCATCGGTTATATGAGAAAAGATTTCCGCCGGAAGTTCAACACGTACACCGAGGTCTACACGGTTTGATTCACTGTCGATATCAAGGTCGCTGCAAATCTTTTCAAGCCACTTGCTTCCGCTTCTTCCGACAGAAATGATGCAATACTTACATGTAAAGGATTTGTCGGAAGTTTTTATCCCGTATCCGGAGCCTGTAACCGAAACGGCTTCTACCGGAGTATCAAAGTAAAAATCAACCTTTTCTTTCAGATAACCGTAAAGATTTTCAAGGACGATATAATTTATATCCGTTCCGAGATGTCTTACAGAGGCATCCAAAAGGTGAAGGTCATTCTGCATACATACCTTTTTGAAGGTCGTCCCCGCAGTAGAATAAAGCCTTGTACCCTTACCGCCGTATTCAACGTTTATCTCATCAACATAACGCATAAGGTCAAGCGCCTGTTTTTTTCCGATATACTTATAAAGTGTTCCACCGAAGTCGTTTGTGATATTGTACTTGCCGTCGGAAAAAGCTCCTGCACCGCCAAAACCGCTCATGATAGAGCATGTCTTACAGCTGACACATGATTTAATCTTTTCTCCGTCAATCGGACATTTTCTTTTACTAAGTTCATGCCCTGATTCGAATACGGCAACCTTTAATTCCGGATTCTTTTTTATAAGCTCAAAAGCCGAAAAAATACCACCCGGTCCGGCACCGATAATTATAACATCATAATGCATTTGTTGTTTCCCTCACTTAAAAAATAGTCTATTACGCAGACAAATAAAATTATAACATGCTATTATTTTTCATTCAAGTAAAAACAACAAAAAACACCATCTTACAAACAGTCTTTATTTCATTGAGTCCAATATATCCACGATTTCTTTTTTGTCGTGATAGCCGACAAGAGTTTCCTTTATTTCTCCGTCTTTTAAGAAAATAAGCGTGGGAATACTCATGATTTTAAACTGTTGAGAAAGCTCACCCTCTTTATCGACATTTACCTTGCAAAAGTTCACTTTGTTTTCGTATTCGTCGGCAAGCTCACCCAAAATCGGTGAAAGCATTTTACAGGGTCCGCACCATGTTGCAAAAAAATCAATTACGGTAACGCCCTTTGACGGTAATATTTCATTATAAAAAGTGTCTTTAGTTATTTCTCTCATTTTTCTTAATTCCTTTCGATTATTATTTTGACTTGTAATAAAGCATACAGTGACAGAAGCCCTCAAACTCAGGATCCTTTATCTGATTACGAAATTCTTCACATATACATTTATTTTCTTCTGTTCTCTCTCGGCGACATGGACAATATCCGCCCGTGTGCTCAAGACCCTCTTTAATCGTTTTTACAATTTCCTCATCGGGATTTAAAGTAACCTTCATATGCTGCCTCCTTAGAAATTTTTTATTTATTGGTTATCAAAAAGATACAATAGGTATCCATAACCTTCCGCTTCCATTTTTTCATACGGAACAAAACGAAGTGCTGCGCTGTTTATGCAGTAACGTGTTCCGTTCGGTGATTCTCTGTCACCTTCAAAAACATGTCCGAGATGTGAGTCACCTGCACGGCTGCGAACCTCGGTTCTGTGCATCCCATAGCTGTTGTCCTGCTTTTCAACAACGGCAGGCTCTTCTATTGGCTTTGAAAAAGCCGGCCAACCGCAGCTGCTTTCGAACTTGTCCGCCGAAGAAAAGAGTGGCTCTCCCGTAACGACATCCACATAGATGCCTTTTTCAAACTTGTCCCAAAATTCATTCTGAAAAGCTCTTTCGGTTCCGTTCTTTTGGGTTATACGGTATTGTTCCTCCGTCAGCTTGTCACGAATAGCTTCCGACGCAGGCTTTTTGTAGTCACCCGGGTCAATCTTAAGTTTTGAAAACAATTCAATCTCGGCACGGGGAACATGACAGTATCCGTTAGGATTTTTTTCAAGATAATCCTGATGATACTCTTCTGCAGGATAAAAGTTTACAAGCGGACCGAATTCAACAAAGAACTCCTTGTGCCTGCTTTTTTCAAGCTCCCAGATACGCTTTGCGGTTTCCATTACTTTTTCATTGGTATAGTAAACACCGGTCTGATACTGAGTGCCTCTGTCATTTCCCTGTCTGTTTTTAACAGTCGGGTCTATAACATAAAAATAAGCAAGAAGCAGTGCGTCAAGGCTGACTTTTTCAGGGTCATATTCAACCCTTACCGTCTCACGGAAGCCGGTATTACCCCCGCAAACGGTGTTGTATTCGGCATCCTTTCCTGAAGTGCCGTTTGCATAACCGCTTTTTGCGTCGATTACACCCGGAATTGACGCAAAAAGGTGTTCAATGCCCCAAAAGCAGCCGCCGGCAAGATAAATGACATGCTCCGTTTCATTTGAAAAATCCATCTGTTCCATCTCCACGGAATTTTCGGTTGTCTTTTTACCGGTATTCATCCCACAGCCTGAAAGAACAAGCATAAAGGAAACTAAAAACAGATAAAAGCTTTTAAGTTTAAGTTTTTTCATCCTTCTTTCGCCCCTTTCCGTTAAGGAATAGTTTTTTTTCAATATCAGCTACAGTTATACCCTGTAGCTTCTTTCTGCATTCTTCATCAAGGTTATTGAAAAGATCTTCCATAACCTTACCCATACCGGAGGAAATAAGGCACTCCCTGTCCATATCTCCGCTTCGCCACGGTGAAACAACAAATTGTGTTGAAAGAGCCTCCGCAATTTCATCAAGTGTGAGCTTTTCAGCATCGGCTGTTAAGATATATCCACCGGAATTACCTCCTTTTGTATCTACTATTCCCGCTTTTTTTAGTTTAGACATAACCTTACGTACAAGCACGGGATTTGTGCAGATATTTTTTGCGAGCTCTTCACTGCTGAGAACATCGTTCATATGACTTAAGCATACTAACGCGTGAACTGCAATACTGAATGAACTGTTCGTAAAAACGCCTCCCTGTTTTTCTGTAACAAATATTGTTACATCTGATACTGTGATTATAAATGTTACAGCAGAAAATGTCAATAAATATTTTAACGCGTACCTTGAACCGGCGGCTGGTTAAAGTCCTTGGAGTATAAAAAACATAACCACTACTAAACTAGTGGTTATGTTTTTTACTAAAGCGTTCTTTTCCTCCGGCAGAACCGGGGGCTTTTCATTTGTCTGAGAAAAGTAACACGATTAATTATTTTGCTTTTTTTGTTTTCTTTGCGCGGATTATCCCCTTTACGGTTTCAATACAGTGAATTGAACCGACAAGAGGATGATAAAGAATTATTTTCGGTCCTGAATAGCGCATAACTGCACGTATTTTTTCGCGCATATCCGGCTTATAACAATGACACGGACATTGTGAACAGAAATTTTTGTCATTCCCCCATCTGCAATGATCAAGCCTCTTTAGCGCATAATTGCAAAGGTCGGTACATTCCTGGCATAGTTCTCCTTTTTTCGTTTTATGTACGCCATGGCAATATATTTTAACCATTTCGGGAAGCATTTCTTTTTCGCGTGTTATCCTGTCCTTTTTTTCTCCGTTGTTCATGACAATCTACCTCTGTAAACCGTGTATGCTTTATCAGCAATTCTGGACGTTGACTTTCTGTGTGAAACAAGTACTATGCTCTTTTCTTTCTTTGATTCGTTTATCGATTGGAGTATATGACCCTCATTCAGACTGTCAAGATTGCTTGTCGGTTCATCGAGCATAATCATCGGTGCATCGCTGAGGAAAGCTCTCGCAAGACCTATTCGCTGTTTTTCTCCGTCAGAAAGGAGATCTCCTAATTCGCCGACATTTGTCTCATACTGTTTTGGCAATGTCATGATGAACTCGTGAATGGACACTTTTTTTGCTGCTTCAACAACCTGTTCGTGTGTAGCATTGTAATCAGCAATCTTTATATTTGCTTCAATACTTTCATTGAAAAGCTGTGTTTCCTGGCTTACAAGACTTTGGTTGCTTCGTAAAGACTTTGTTTTGATATTTCTTATGTCTGTTCCCGACATAGTTATTTTTCCGTTATCAACGTCCCAGAATCTCATCATTAGCTTGAGAACTGTTGATTTTCCGGAACCGCTTGGACCTGTGATACTTATAACTTTATCCGGCTCAACTGTCATGTTGAAATGATCAAGTATTTTTTCTTCGTCGTATGAGAAGCAAACGTTTTCATTTTTCATACCGGAAAATGCAACATCTTCGCCGTCTGTATTTTCCTCAACAACCGGAGATTCATCAAGAATTCCGAGAACTCTCTCTCCTGCCGCAAAGGTATGAGTAAGAATTCCTGCAAGTCCTGAAAGAGCAACAACCGGTCCAAACGAACTCATCATAGTAACCGTTGAAACAATCACTCCGTCAAAGCCTATTACGCCTCTTTGATAGAGTATAATTCCGGTAATGAGCATAAGAATTGAGAAAATGATGATTGAGATATCTGTCATTGCACCTGTATGTCCTTCAATTTTTTTCAGTTTACTCTGAAGAATATTAAGGCTGTCTGTTCTTTTGTCCATCTTTTTGAGTCTTTCATCCGCATTGTTGTAACGGATTGTTTCCAAGAGCCCTCTCATACTGTCAAGAACATATCCCGAGAGAGATCCGGACGCGTCTCTGTAAGTCATACCAATGTCTTTATTAACTTTCGATGAAATAACCGGTATTATTACTCCTATTGTTACGTAAGCAATAAATGCAACCAAAGAAAGCCACAGGCTGTACCTTCCGATAAATATAAGCATGATGACGGATGTAATCACCGCAATGCAAATCGGTGAAATCGTATGTGCATAAAATACTTCCAAAAGCTCAATATCACTGGTAATGACAGATACAAGATTTCCTTTATCTTTACCCTCAAGCTTTGCCGGTGAAAGTCTTCTGAGTGCAAAAAATACCTTGTCGCGTATAAGCGCAAGAAGTTTAAATGCAATGAAATGGTTACATGCCTGTTCACCATAATGCAAAAAACCTCTGAGAACAGCAAAAACAATTATACATATACATCCGGTTTTTATAGCTATACCACCGCTTAAATCTGCAGCAGTGAGCAATACAAGTAAACCGGTTACAGTAATCTGAATTGCGCAGAGAAAACCGAGAACGCCGAGTAAAACAGCAAGACACATATATCCTGCCAACGGCTTTACAAGAACAATAAGTCTGCTCATAATTTTAAGTCCGCTTTGTTCCCTTTTCATATCTTAGGCATCCTCCTTTGAATATTTTTCAAGAACAGCCTGATTATTGAACATTGTGTAATACTCGCCGCCGAGTTTCATAAGTTCGTCATGTGTATCTGATTCAGCTACAGATGCATTGCTGAGAAGGAATATATTGTCTGATGAAACAACATTTTCAAGTCTGTGTGAAATGAGCAACACTGTTTTTGTTTTGGCCATATCATGAACAATTTTCATGATATCGTTTTCGCTCTCAACATCAATATTGGAAGTGACCTCGTCAAATATGTATACAGGTGTGTCATGGAGCAGTGCACGTGCAATTGCAAGACGCTGGCGTTGACCGCCCGAAAAATTACTTCCCTGCACTGATAAAACGGTATCGAGTCCGTTTTGAGTCTTCAGAAAATCCCAGAGATTTACTTTTGCAAGTACGTCAACGAGTTCTTCGTCACTTGCTCCCGGTGCGGCAATAAGAAGATTTTCCTTTACTGTTCCGGCGAATATATAGCTGTTGAAATTTACGGCTGTTATATTGTCCATAAGGACAGATTCATCAATATCGCGTATTTCTTTTCCGTCGATTTTTATGCTTCCGGTATATCCCTTGGTTGTACCGGATATAAGAGATGCGATTGTACTTTTACCGCATCCTGATTTTCCTACAACAGATATAAGATTGTTTTTCGGTATTGTCGCGTTTATTCCGTTTAGAACAGACTTTGTTCCGTCATAAGAGAAACTTACATTCTGAAGAACAATATCAGTCTCAAATGTTGACGGAATATCTTTCCCGTGCTCGGTATCCGGTATATCAAGAAGCGCAAACAATTTATCGCTTGCAGCCATGCCGTTCATCGCAACATGGAAGAATGATCCGAGAAGACGAAGCGGAAGAAAGAAGTCGGCAGCAAGCATAATGATAAGGAATGCCTGGGGAAGAGTTATTATACCTGCTCTCACCTGATAAACCGCAATAACAACACCTACTGCACTGCCGGCATATGCAACAATATCCATAACACTTACAGAGTTAAGTTGCATTGTAAGAACCTTCATGGTGATACGTCTGAACTCTTCTGCTTTTTTATTCATTTCAATATGTTTTCTCTCGTCAGCAGCATACACCTTAAGCGTAGTAAGCCCCTGAATATTTTCAAGGAAAGTATCTCCGAGGTTTACATATACACCCCAGTATTTACTGAGTAGTCTTTTGGCAATTTTCTGAACAGCTACTATGGAAAGCGGTATAAGCGGAACACATATAAGCAAAACTACCGACGCCTTAAGACTGACAAAGGAAAGAACCGCAAAGAGGGTCAACGGAGCAAGCAATGCATAAAAGAATTGCGGAAGATATTTTCCAAAGTAGAGTTCAAGCTGGTCAACACCTTCAACAAAGACCTGTAATATTTCTGATGTTGAAACCTTTTCGTGATAAGAGGCTCCCATGCCCACAAGCTTTTTATACATCTTTTCACGGAGCACTTTTTTTACCTGCGCTGATGCAAGAAAAGATGTTTTTGAACCGCATACCCCACATATGTACCGCACAATTATTACAAATAAGATGCCGGCAAAAAACGGAGCCAAAAGTGATACGGTAAGCTTCGTGCCGCTTAGTATCAACCCCAGAATATGCGCAAGAATAAACATCATTACAATGTTTGCACATAGCCTTATCCACTGTACAAGTACCGTGAGTGCAATATATTTTTTTGAAGACGGCACTTGTCCGATAAGCCTTGTTTTAATCATCAAAACACTTCCTCAAAATTATTTTAAACATTTTTTCCGTTTTCCATTGTCAGAATTCTGTCTGACAACGCATCAATGCATCGCCTGTCGTGTGTGATTGTGATAACCGTGCACTGATTTTCACAGTTTATTCTGTTAATAACATCAACTATCCGTTTAAGATTTTCAAAATCCTGTCCTACTGTGGGCTCATCAAGTAAAAGCAATTCAGGTTCGCCCGCACAAATTGCCGCAATTCCGGCACGCCGCTTTTGGCCTTCCGAAAGAGACTGAGGGTGTCTGTCTTCAAGACCCGACAAGCCAAAAGCGTCTATCAGCTCTCGTGCCTTTTCTTCCGATGAGGCTCTGAAAGCCACCTCGGAAAGAAGCGTGGGCATAAAGAGCTGGTATGTTGGATTTTGATAAACAAGCCCAACTTTTTTAAACCAGCCGGAACTTCGTCTTTTGTAAGCTTTGTCAGGCACGATTTTCTGAGAAATTTCTCCGCCTGAAAGTTTATTCAGTCCGGCAATGGTGCGTAGCAAAGTTGTCTTTCCGCAACCGTTATGTCCGAGCAAAACGATTTTTTCACCCCTCAAAACCGATAGATTTAATCCATCAATTATATTCTTATCACCGAAAGTTACAGAAATATCATTACAGTCCAGAATAGGCTCGCCGTTTTTACTGTTCCTTGAGCCGGAATTTAATACTTTTTCAGAGTTTATAAAAGCGTCCGGAGACTCATCGAAACGGACAGTTTTATCTTCTATCCACATGAACTTGTCAATGTACGGCTTTACAACATCCAGTCTGTGTTCAACAAGCAAAATTGCATATCCGTTATCTGCAAGTCTGCGAAGTGCAGATAATAAAACGTGAGCACCCTCAACATCCAAATTTGCAAGAGGTTCATCGAGAACAAGTATTTTTTGTCTCATAGCTAGCGTTGATGCAGTTATAAGACGTTGTTTTTGTCCGCCTGACATGGTTCTTGTCCTGTCGTTCGGATTGATTTTCATCATTGCTGTGGTGTCACTGATTCTTTTATCAATTTCACCTATCGGAATATTCAGATTTTCACAACCAAACGCAATTTCATCACGTACAATGTCATAAACTATCTGCTCGTCCGCATTTTGTAAGACAGTTCCGATTTTCGGGGCACGTTCGGAAACATTGAGTTTCGTCACATCATTATCATCAAAATATACATTGCCCTTGAGTTTACCGGGCACAATGAAAGGAATCACTCCATTTATTATTGAGAGAAGTGTGCTCTTCCCCTCACCCGACAATCCGGAAAGCAAAACAAATTCACCGTAATTTAAGGTGAAATCCATATTTTCAAATATTATTTTATCGTTTTCTCCGTAGGAAAAGGTTATGTTGCAAAGTCTTAATGCTTCCATACGATCACCCCAAATACTACGCACAACGCAACCGTCAGGAATAAAAATATGACGTCACGTGCTGTTATTTTTACTTCTCCGTAAATGGTCGCCGGAGCAGTATCAAGAGTAAAAGCCCTCGTTTCAAGAGATAGAGAAAGCGTATCCGAGATACCTATTATTCTCATTACAAGCGGAATAAAGAATGCTCTGTAAATGCAGCTCGGTCTATACCAGTTTACATTGGCTCCTCTAATTTTCATTGATTCCCATATTCTTTTTATTTCAGTTGCAAGTATCGGAACAAAACGTAGCGTTACAAGCATTCCGAGTGTCACAGCTCTTGGAAATTTCAAACCGTTCATGCATCGCGTCAAATTTGCCGGTGGCAATGTAACCATGGGAATTGTACATATTCCAAGGAGAAGTGAACGGGAAATTGTCTGCCACAATGCATTGATATTCCTGTTAGAAAGAAAAGCAATTAAGCCTATAACAATGCCAAAGACCAGCATTGACAATGTAACCTTCCATGCACCCTTGAATAAACCGAAGCATGAATAAATCAAAAACAATGCTGCAATAAAAGCAAAAGAGAACAAACTCTTCGAAAATAACATTCCAAAAACCAGAATTATTATAGATGATGAAAATGCTACGAGCGGATAAAACGGTTTTTTTACGCTGAACAGATCAAGCATCTTTGTTTTCTCCGTATGGCTTTAACTTTCCTGCTTTCTGAAGCTCATCAGAAATTTTCATGCCGATTGCAGCACCGACAAAGCCAAGTATAATAGTTCCGAGCGATGTAAATATTGAAACAACAGGTCTTGCAATTAGTTGAGTGTAACTCTGCCCATTCAGCCATATACTGAAAAGAACTGAAATCGGCAAGGACAACGGCATATAAATTCCTGCTGTGAAAAATACAGAGCTTCTTTTTTCATAACCTCTGAAAACAATCAGCATAAGGAGTTCAGCAATTATTCCCGCAATAAAATTATTGAAAAACATTACAGGCGAAAAGAACACAAGCGGTACACCGGAAAAAAATCCGATAATCGTCAAAGCGCCGGGCTTGCGGACTTTCATAAGACCTATCGCAACGAAAAGAGCGTAGATCGGAGCAGCAGCCATATTTCTAAGGCCAAAAAGCGTCGTATGCATCACGAGCGGCATTGTTATTCCACCGCAAAGCGTCATAGCTGCCGAAAGAATTGCAAGGAAAACAAAATCCTTAACACTGAACTTTTTAAAAATCTCTTTCATTTTATTAGTCCTTTGACGCTTTCTTTTTCAAAAGAATTACCGTAACTGCACAAATAACCGCAACACTCGCAATAACACCTATTACAATCGGAAGAATCTTATTACCTTTCTTTTTAGTGCTGCTTGCATTTGCCTTCGGAGTCTTTTCTGTTATATTTTCTTTTTTATTTTCCACTGCACTTTTTTCGGCACCGGTCGTTTCATTCTGTGAGGTAGTTGTCTCTGTAGTAGTTTCAGGCGTTGTTGTAGTCACAATAGCACCCGTTGTGGTATAGGTTCCCTGAGCCTGCTTTGTCGAATTTGCACTTCCGGGCTTTTTAGCAACTGCATTTGTTGCGGATGAACTTCCAATTGCATCGTTCTTTGTTGTAGTTGTACCGCCGATATCTGATACTTTTTTTGCACTTGAATAATCAATGATAATTCTTGCTGACGGAGAAAGTGGCATTACAGGAGCTGAAAATTTTACACCTACATACTCATTGCCGTTTACAACAGGAAATTCAAAGGCAAGTTGATATGTTGTACCGGCGATTTTTACATTGCTCTTTGGGCTTACCTCAACTGTTTCACCCTCAACACCGCCGTTTTTATAATACCAGAATTGCATGTCTGAAACGGATTCCGGTGTTGCAATTGTAAGTGTGCTTTGGCCGTCCTTTACAGTCAGCAAAGCAGTATGTACAAGGTACTTGTCACCCATGGAAGTTTTATCTTTCTGAGCGTGATACATTTTTACACTCACTTCGTACACCCCATTCTGTGTCGGAGCTGAAGCAGCAAAAACCGTAGTTGTAAGGCTTATGATAAATAAAAATGTCATGATTGCAGCAAATACTGCCGATTTTTTGATGTTCAATTTTTTCCTCCATTTCTTGTTAGCCTCTGCTAACTTGTGTTTTTAAAATTAGTTAGCCTACGCTAACTAATTCGAATAAAATTTTATCATATAAAAAATATAAGTCAATATAAAAATTATTAAAGCGTACCTTGAACCGGCGGCTGGTTAAAGTCCTTAGAGTATAAAAAATGAGCACCTCATAAAGAAGTGCTCATGGTCCGAGTGACTGGACTTGAACCAGCGGCCTCTTGAACCCCATTCAAGCGCGATACCAAACTTCGCCACACCCGGATATTTACTTTTTAAAAAATAGGTCCGGTTCGCACGAACCGGACCATGGTGCGAGAGACGGGACTTGAACCCGTACGAGTCGCCCCACACGCCCCTCAAACGTGCGCGTCTGCCGATTCCGCCACTCTCGCATGCCACGCGTGGGATATTTCCCTCACGCAACGTTGACTATTATAACAAAGGCTTTGCTCCGTGTCAACAAATATTTGCTAAAAAAATCAAATATTTTAAAGGCATTTTAAGTGACCTTAATCATAGTATTTTTCACGTCGTTTTTTTCTTACGAAAGCAAACGCCGCATAGGCTATTCCGAGTGCTGCAAATAACGCAAGTCCGACGTAAGTCGACACATTTGAAGTACCGTCAACCTTTAAGTCGCTCCAGTAGTTGCTCATAAGTGTCTGTGTTTCGGAATCAAGATTGTGGAAATACTGATAGTTTTCAGTAATGCTTTCGTCAGGATAAATAACACTGCTGTCTCTTAAAGAGTATTCATCAAGATATCTTACGATTTTATTCGGTGTACCGTAACAGATATACTCAGCGTTTGCAAGTGCAATTTCAGGTTCCTCCATGAAGTTTATGTAAAGCTCGGCAGCCCCCTTGTTCTGACATGTCGTTGGAATACACATGGAGTCAACAAAGATATTTGCACCCTCCTTCGGGTACGCAATTTCAAGGTCGGGATTGTTGTCCTTCATTGTGAGGAAATCTCCGACATAGTACGGAGCCAATGCTGCGGCTCCGCTCTCCATGATATTGAATATCTCATCCATAACATACGAGCGAACAACGTTCTTTTCCGAGAGCAATTTATCATATGCAAGAGCCCAATCCTTCGGGTCGGTGGTGTTGAGATCCTGACCGAGAATAAGCTGTGCAATTCCGAAGGCATCACGCGGATTGTTGAACATGAGGATATTTCCCGCATACTTTTCGTCCCAGAGAGCCTCCCAGCTGTCAGGCTTTTTGTCAACCAACTTTGAATTATAGATAAGAGCAACATAGCCTACGTTATAGCATACCGAATACTCATCCTTTTTATCGAAATAAAGACCTTTGTATTCATCCGAGATATACTTAAAATTCGGTATGTTATCCATATTAAGCTTTTCGAGCAGTCCCTCATCCGCAAGGCGCTCAATCATATAGTCCGAGGGTGTTATTACATCGTAATTTGCTCCGCCGCTCTTAAGCTTTGCGTACATATCCTCATTGCTGTCAAAATTAGTATAATTTATCTTTATGCCGGTAAGCTTTTCAAAGTATTTATTGACATCCAGAGAGTCCTCGGAGCCGTCGGAGATATACTCCCCCCAGTTATATACGTTTAAGGTCGTACCCCTGTACGGATTGTTCTTATAATAATTTTCGTCTATCTTGTAATCCTTTAGATAATAATGCGGTTCATCCTCGGCCGCAAAAGCAAAAGGAACAGAAAGTGCGAACAAAAAAGACATACAAAGAACAACGGAAATAATCTTCATTGTTTTTTTCACGACTCCAACCTCCTTTTCTCTTTGCGGAGGCGACGCGCTTCGCGACGATTCTCATCCTGTGCAAAATTGAAAAGAATGAGAAGCACAAAAACCACAACAAATATAATTGTAGAAAGCGCGTACATATCCGGTGTTACACGTTTTTTCGTCATAGAATAAATACGTATGGGAAGCGTCTGGAATTCAGGACCGCTTACAAAATAACTTATAACAAAGTCGTCAAGAGAAAGCGTAAACGCCATGATAAACGCTGCAAGTATTTCAGACTTAAGATACGGCAATGTAACCTTAAAAAACGCCTTAACGGGCGTACAACCGAGATCACAGGCAGCCTCGGTCAGATACCTGTCCATAGAACGAAATCTCGGAAGAATATTTAAAATCACATAAGGCAATTCAAATGTAATATGTGCAATAAGCATGGTTGTAAAGCCAAGCACTCCGGAAACCTTAAGTATCGTACCTATGAATACAAAAAGAAGCATCATTGAAATTCCGGTAACGATATCCGGATTCATCATGGGAATATTTGTTGCCGTCATAGTGAGCTTCTTATACGGCTTTGTTTTTGAATAATAAAGTCCTGTTGCGGAGATAGTTCCGACAACAGTCGAGATAATTGACGAAAGAACGGCAAGAACAAGTGTATTTTTAAGAGCCGCAATAGTTTTTTCGTCACGGAAAAGCTCCTTATACCAATGCAAAGAAAACGTCTCAAAAACACTGGTACTGTTTGATGAGTTAAAAGAGTAAAAAATGAGTACGGCAATAGGTGCATAGAGAAGAATAAAGATAAAAACGAGATAAAATCTTGATGCAAAGCTGTTTTTTTTCTTCATACCACAACACCTCCGTCATCGGGATCTCCGAATTTATTCATGACCGCAAGGCAGATGAGAATAAGAACCATAAGGAGAAGAGAAATACTTGCCCCAAGGTTATAGTTATACGCAGTCTGGAACTGCATCTCAATAACATCTCCGATAAGAGTATATTTTCCTCCGCCGAGTTTTTGTGAGATATAAAAGGTGGAAACGGACGGTACAAACACCATGGTAATACCCGAAACTATTCCGGCTTTAGTAAGCGGAATAATAACCTTTGTAAGCGCCTGGAATCCGCTTGCTCCGAGGTCTCTTGCCGCCTCTACAAGCTTATAGTCAAGCTTGGTCATAGAGGTATAAAGCGGCAACACCATAAACGGCAGATAGTTATAAACCATACCGAAAATAACCGCGCCGGGTGTATTGATCATGTGAACGGTACGAAGACCTATCCTGTGAAGCAGGTTGTTTATAATTCCCGTATCCTCAAAAAGAACCATGATAGCATATGTACGGAGAAGAAAGTTCATCCACATGGGAACCATGATGAGCATGATAAGTATCTTTTGTGTAGAAGCCTTTGTCCTTGAGATGATATACGCAAGCGGATATGAAACAAGGAGGCAAATGATTGTCGCTATTACTCCGAAATAGACGGATCTTGCGATAGTATCGGTATACATCGCAAGGGAGGAAATGTTTTCAAAAGAAAAATTTCCGGAACGATCCGTAAGTGCATAGTAAGCAACAATTAAGAGCGGAGCAACAATGAAAATTGCACACCAAAGTGCATAAGGCGCCGAAATAGCGTTATATGTCCTGTTTTTCACAGTCTCCCCTCCCTTTTACTCCTGAACCTCTTCCGGTTCCTCGGAAACAAGAACCTCATTTACGTCAGAGATATAATCCATCTCATCCGAGAAGCTTGAATAGTCACCGTAAAGTCCCGAATATTTTGACTTCTTCATGATATGTATCTCATCCGGCTTTATGAGGAGACCTATGATATCTCCCTCTTCCTGATAGTCGGTTGACTGAATCATCCACTTAAAGCCGCCGATATCCACGATTATTTCATAGTGAACGCCCTTGAAGGTTACCGATGTGACGGTTCCCGAAATCATTCCGTCCTCCGGAGAGCACACATCAACGTCCTCAGGTCTTACGACAACGTCGACGTTTTCATCTTCTTTAAAGCCCTTGTCAACGCAGTCAAAAACATGACCTGAAAATTCAACCTTGAAGTCTTTTTTCATAACACCGTCAAGTATGTTCGACTCACCTATAAAGTCGGCAACGAAAGCATTTTTCGGCTCATTGTATATGTCTGTCGGCGAACCGATATGCTGAATCTCACCATGATCCATTACAACAATGGTATCCGACATGGAGAGCGCTTCCTCCTGGTCATGTGTTACGTATATGAAAGTAATTCCGAGTCTTTGCTGGATATTTTTAAGTTCAACCTGCATATCCTTACGAAGCTTCAGGTCAAGAGCACCCAGAGGCTCGTCAAGGAGAAGAACGCGCGGATTTACGGCAAGAGCCCTTGCTATGGCAACACGCTGCTGCTGACCACCCGAAAGAGAATCAACGGAACGTCTGCCGAAACCCTTCAGGTCAACAAGGGAGAGCATCTCTTCAACCTTTTCTTTTATCTCCTGCTCCGACATCTTGCGAAGTCTGAGTCCGAATGCGATATTTTCATAGACGTTAAGATGCGGGAATAATGCATAACGCTGAAAAATGGTGTTAACCTGTCTCTCATGAGCCGGCACACCATTGATACACTTTCCTTCGAAAATAACCTCTCCGGAATCAGGTTCAAGGAATCCGGCAACAATTCTGAGCGTGGTTGTTTTACCGCAGCCCGACGGTCCGAGCAGGGTTACAAATTCACCGTCGCGAATATAAAGGTTTAAATCTTTGAGAATAGTTTCATTTTCAAAGCTTACGCAAATATCTTTTAGTTCGATAATAACGTTATTTTCCACGTATGCACTCCCTCTCAAAAAAAGTTGCAAATAAAAATATAGAGTAAAAATAATAAAAAGTCAATATAAAAAGGAGCTCCTCATTTCAGCACGAAAATGAGGAGCATTTATCAGTCGCGTTCTTCAAGAATATCCTTGTTTTTCCACAGCTCGACATACTTGCAAATGAGCTCTGCGGAATTGTCAATACCGAGTTCCGAGGAATTGATAACAAGGTCATAACCACTCGCCTCTCCCCATTTGGTTGAGCTGTGATAATTGTGATATGACCTTCTTTTATTATCCATTTTCTTCATAAGGTCAGCAGCTTCGCGTTCGGTGAAGCCTCTGTCTTTTACAAGGTGAGTAAGCTTTGTGTCGTAGTCACCTGTTATGAAAACGCGGATAAGTCCCGGACGGTCCTTGAGAACCTCCTCAGCACAGCGTCCTACGATGATAAACGATTCTCCCGTATCCGCAAGATCTCTTTCATACTTAAAAACCATCTCGGCAAGAACGTCCTCGATTGAGTTGGTGTGACCGTTTATGCTTCTTGAGGTAAACGGATTTCTTTTCTTTTCGTCGTAATCCTTAATGAACCTCGGATCAAATCCGTGATTTTCAGCCATCTTGTGAAGAAGAGCCTTGTCAAGCACGGGAAGACCGAGCTTTTTTCCGGCTTTATCGGCAATCAGATGTCCGAGACTGCCGTATTCACGTCCTATGGTAATAATAATTTGACCTTTATTATCAGCCATAACTCTTCAACCTCCTTTTATCAGGTATATCTTACATAAAGGCAAATCATACACACGGCAATTGTAATAACAGTCGCCGGCGCATTGTATTTGCAATATTTGCTCCAATTAATCGGATGTCCCGCTTTTGCGGAAAGGCTCGTTCCGACAACGTTTGCGGAAGCACCTATAGGTGTAGCCGAGCCGCCGATATCCGTTCCGAGTGAAAGTGTCCAGGCAAGTGTTGTCAGCGGAACTCCGGTAGTCTGAGCCATTGACTCAATAACGGGAATCATCGTAGCCGCAAACGGTATGTTATCGATAAATGCGGACGCAACAGCAGAAACCCAAAGCACAATGGCAATCATAACAAATATGTTTCCGCCTGATACCTTATCGATAAACGCCGCAATAACGCTCAGTATTCCTGTCTCCTCAAGACCTGAAACCACAACAAAAAGACCAACAAAAAACAGCAGAGTCTTATAGTCGATTTTCTTAATTATCGCAATAACGGATTTCTTGCCGTATGCAATAACGGTGGAAAGCAATGTAAGAGCAGCCGAAATGACGCCGATTGTCGCAACGGAAAGCTCTGTCTGCGCATGTGTAACAAGAAGAACTACGGTTATTGCAAAAACAATAACACTGCCGGCAAAGCCTTTTTTATTTGTTATCTCATCTGAAGGGTTAGGATAAACGATGTCAGCCGGTCTGTTCATCTCGCTTTCCTTAAGCTCTTTTCTCATTACAAAATAGAAATAAGGAATGATCAAAGCAAAGCTTATGAGAACAATAAGTCCGGTATTTGTAATAAAGTCAAAGAAAGTGTAGCCGAGAGCGGTACCTACAATTATGTTTGGAGGATCTCCGCACATCGTCGCCGAGCCGCCGAGATTTGCACAAAAAATTTCAGACAAAACAAGCGGAATCGGGTCAAACTTCAGGGTTTTTGCAAGCTCGATGGATACTGCTGCAAGGAACATGATTACGGTGATACTGTCTATAAACATGGAAAGTACGCCGGACATAAGCATAAAACATATGAGAAGCGAGGTAGTCTTATAGTGTACAAGCTTCGCAATCTTAAGACAAAGCCAGTTGAAAAATCCGGCATGACCCATTCCCTCAACCATAACGGTCATCCCCGCTATGAAGATGATGGTTGACCAGTTTATTCCGGTCGACTCACCGCCTTTACCGTACCAGAACCCAAGGGTTCCGAGACTCTTATAATTAAGTGTCCTTACAATTGCTTCCGGCGAATGCATACAAATTCCGAGAACCAGAATAAGCATGAGAGCTCCGGCTGCAAGAGTGACGTAATGGCGCTCGATCTTTTCAGAAATGATAAGAGCGAACATGCACACGAAAATGGCAATTGCAAGTACCTTTGCCAATACCATTGTCTCCACCTTCTTTAAAAATGTTTTGGTTTAAAGCGACAATAATTTTATCACTTTGTTATCATAAGTCAACCGATAAAAATAAATAAATCATAACAATATGCACAAGGCATATCATGGGAAGTCCGAGCATAAATTTCTTATGAAGAGTTTTATGATGAACGAGCTTCATAGTGAGAAACTCAGTAAGTGCGCCTCCGAGAAAAGCAATCAGAAAAAGGCTTGCTTCCGGGACACGCCGTTTGTCGTGCTTCGCCTTATACTTATCACATATTGTAATAATAACCGCCACTAGTGATATGGCGGTTAAATATACTGTAAGGCAAAGCAACACTGTTCTCTTATCCATATTATTTGAGAGTACGGATAAATGTGATGTTTCCCTCATTTATCATAGAATAATTGTTTGATTTCTCTTTACCTGCACGTTTTGCAATCTCGCGGTCAACACTGTAAAGTGCCATACACTCGGGACAGATAACAAAAAGGTCGTGATTGTAATCATAAAGAGAAATACCGAATGCCCCTACACCGTTGGAGGCCTTAAGGATATTCATAAAAACAGGTTTTTGGCACTGAGGACAGGTGATACTCTCCGTCACTCCAAAATTCTTGATATGATCAGCTGCAAGTTTCATGTCAAATATCTCCTTCAAACATAACAATTGCATTACATTTATAGAAACATTTTATATTTTTAAATATTGTATGTCAACTAATATATTTCTTACGGAGTTTAAAAATGAAGAATAAATTTTTATCGCTGCTCATGGCTATAATTCTGTTGCTACTCTCCCTTCTTTCATTCTTAAAGCTTTACGGTGTTGACACTGAAAGAAAAGATAATAAAATATCAAAAAAAACGCAAAACGGTACTCAAAGTGACAGTGAAGAAAAAGTTCGTGCGGTTTGGATTTTTTACAAGGAACTTGCAACCGATAATCCGGATAAAAAGGCTTATGAGAAGAAAATTTCCGAGATATTCCGTACACTTGAAGAGGAAAAATATAACGTAGCTTTTGTGCAGGTGCGAGCCTTTTCCGATGCTTTTTACAGATCGGAATTTTTCAAGCCGACAAAGTATCTTTGCGACGGTGACATGCCCTTTGACGCACTTGAAATAATATGTAAATACGCAAAAAAATACGGTGTTCACGTGCACGCGTGGATAAATCCCTATAGAGTAAGCTACGACAAGACCGAGAAAGTGACGGAAAATATGCTGAAAACCGACAGCGGAATCTACTATGACCCCTCCTCAGCAAATGTGCAAATGCTCATTATTAACGGTATCCGAGAAATAATCGACAACTATGAAGTATACGGTATACATCTCGACGACTATTTTTATCCGACCGATATCGGAGATGCAGACAAAGACAGTTACATTGAGTACAAGAAAAACGGCGGAACTCTGGAGACAGACGCATGGCGGCGCAGCAATGTAAACAACCTTATAAAGGAAATATACCGCACCTTAAAAGAAAAAGATGAAAATCTCATTTTTTCCGTAAGCCCCGGTGCCGACATAAAAAAAGACTACATTTCCTACTATGCGGACGTGTATGCATGGTGTGGAAACAAGGGCTACTGTGACTGGATAATTCCGCAGATTTATTTTGGCTTTAAAAACTCAAGCATGCCGTTTACAAAGACTCTTGATTCATGGGAGGCACTAATAAAAAACGACTCAGTAAAGCTTATTCCCGGACTGCCGGCTTATAAGATCGGAAAAGAGGACGCGTATGCCGGCGAGGGTAAAACTGAATTCATTGACGGCGGAAAAGATGTTATAAAAAAACAAATCAAAGAGGTAAATTCAAGAAAAAACTGCGCAGGATACTCGATTTATTCGTATTCATACATAAAAGATATTCAATAAACAAAATTTTTTATTCATAGCACCAAACCGAAGATACAAAAAGACAGAGCTTACAAGATGTAAACTCTGTCTTTTAAAGTGTATCGTTGAGGAATTGAATATGGTTTATTTATCAGCCAAAGTATCTTTCAAGAAGACCCTTGAGAGCCTTGCCGTGTCTTGCTTCGTCACGAGCCATCTCATGAACTGTGTCATGGATTGCGTCAAGGTTGTTTTTCTTAGCAACTGTTGCAAGCTCAACCTTACCCTGTGTTGCGCCGAATTCGCAGTCAACTCTCCATGCAAGGTTTGACTTTGTGTCAGCCTTCATGTTTGCTTCAAGGTCAGAACCGAGGAGTTCGGCAAACTTTGCAGCATGCTCTGCTTCTTCATAAGCAGCCTTTTCCCAGTAAAGTCCGATTTCGGGATAACCCTCTCTGTGAGCGATACGAGCCATGCAAAGGTACATACCAACCTCTGAGCACTCACCGTTGAAATTTGCCATAAGCTGATCGAAGATGTACTTCTTATCCTCTTCAGATATGTCAGGATTGTTCTTTACTGTCTCGGCATAGATACCGAACTTATGCTCAGCAGCAAGTGTAAGCTCTCCTTTTACTTCCTTGAAAGCATCTGACTTTGCGTGGCAAACCGGGCACTCTGCCGGAGCTGCTTCGCCTTCATAGATGTATCCGCATACTGTACAAACAAACTTTTTCATAATAATTAACCTCCAATAATAAAATCATGTTTTTTGTTTTTTTAAACAATTTTCACATATGCCTTTATAAATAAGGGAGTATGTATCTACTCTCCCGTTATAAAGCTTTTTTGGGATTTCCGTTATTTCGGGAATCTCTGGGAAGTCCAGGTCAAACATACCGCCGCAGTCCTTACAGGATAGGTGAAAATGCTGTGAAGTGTTTGCGTCGAATCTGTCCGCTGTATCCCCCTTGATACAAATTATCTGTCCGTCCTCACAGAGCTGTTTTAAGTTTCTGTAAACGGTTGCAAGGCTGAGAGCGGGATACTCGGGCTTTAAGTCACGGTAAAGGTCCTCAGCTGTCGGATGATCATATCTACCCATAAGCTCGGCATAAATGGCGTTTCGCTGTTTACTGTTTCTTGCTATCGGCATTCCTCTCTCATCTCCTTATCGATAATGATAACTGTTATCATTATTATATCAATTATTTTTCATTTGTCAACAGGTAATTTGAAAATTTTTATTATATTACAATATTAAAACAACTCCTCTACCGAAGAATCAGTAAAGGAGTTGTTTTGATAATGATAAATAGATTTTAATTATAACAGTAATGTTATCTTTTTTAGTAACAGCAATCTTATTTCTTTACATAGAAACTCTGTGGAATACCTTTTTTCCCTTTTTGATAACAATGCCGTTTTTAAGAGCCGATTCATCGTAAGAGACTTTCGGATCTGTCACCTTTTCGTCGTCAACAGATACGCCGCCCTGCTGTACAAGACGTCTTGCGTCACCGTTTGAGCCGCAGATACCTGTCTTAACGAGAAGAGTAAGAAGTCCTATTTTTCCGTCTGTAAGATCTTCTGCTGTGAGAACTGTCTCAGGCATATTGTCAAGATCTCCGTTTCCGCCGAAGAGAGCACGTGAGGTAGTCTGTGCTTTTTCTGCTTCCTCCTCACCGTGTACAAGCTTTGTAAGCTCATATGCAAGGATTTCCTTTGCCTTGTTAAGCTCGGAGCCCTCCCATTTGTCCATCTCGTCGATTTCTTCAACCGGCAGGAAGGTAAGCATACGGATACACTTGAGAACGTCATCGTCCCCGACATTTCTCCAATACTGATAGAACTCATACGGAGAGGTTTTGTTCGGATCAAGCCATACGGCACCGTTTGCCGTCTTGCCCATCTTCTTACCCTCGGAGTTCATAAGGAGAGTAATTGTCATTGCATATGCATCTTTACCGAGTTTTCTGCGGATGAGTTCAGTACCTCCGAGCATATTCGACCACTGATCGTCTCCGCCGAACTGCATATTGCAGCCATACTTCTGGAAAAGATAATAGAAGTCATAAGACTGCATAATCATATAGTTAAACTCAAGGAATGAGAGACCTTTCTCCATTCTCTGCTTGTAGCACTCCGCTCTCAGCATGTTGTTTACCGAGAAGCAGGCGCCGACATCACGAAGAAGGTCAATGTAATTGAGCTTCAAAAGCCAGTCTGCATTGTTTACCATAATTGCCTTGTCGGGTCCGAATTCAATAAAGCGCTCCATCTGTTTCTTAAAGCAGTCACAGTTGTGCTGAATGATTTCAGGGGTCATCATTGAACGCATATCCGTTCTTCCCGACGGGTCACCAACGTAACCTGTTCCGCCTCCGATAAGTACAACAGGCTTATTCCCTGCCATCTGAAGTCTTTTCATAAGGCAAAGAGCCATGAAATGACCTACGTGGAGACTGTCTGCTGTCGGATCAAAGCCGATATAAAAGGTGGCCTTACCGTTGTTGATAAGCTCCTTTATCTCCTCTTCGTCCGTCACCTGAGCTATAAGCCCACGTGCAACAAGTTCGTCATAAATTGTCATCGATCTTTTCCTTTCATTTGAATATTTTTGTATATCATATGTTTACCATATGGTTTTAAAATTTATTGTCAAAGCATTACGGAATATGTTATACCATTCTACCGGTATTTTCAAGCATTTCCTTTGCGCTCTCAAGTTGAAGCTCGGTTATGTTCACGCCGCCGATAATACGGGCAATTTCCCGAATGCGCCCGGCGCTGTCAAGCGGAGTGACGTTTGTATATGTTTTATTGTTGCGAACTTCCTTGCTGATGAGAAAATGGCAATCCGCATACGCCGCAACACGGGCGCTGTGCGTTATACAGATAACCTGGTATTTTTCGGAAACCCTTGAGAGGGAAATTGCAATTTTCTCGGCGGCGCTTCCCGAAACCCCGGTATCAATTTCATCAAAAATCATTGTCGCGACGTTGTTTTTTACGTCAGCAAGTACATTTTGTATGGCAAGAAGTATTCGCGACAATTCACCGCCCGAAGCAATTTTCGAAAGCGGCTTAAGGCCCTCTCCGGGGTTCGGCGAAATAAGGAATTCAATAACGTCCGAGCCTGTCGGATTGAGCTTACAGTGCGTAAAGCTTGTTTTTATTTCAACATTCGGCATATCAAGAAATGAGAGCTCGTGCTTTACGTGAACTTCAAAAACAGAGGCTGCATGCTTTCTTGCGTCGGATAATTTATCCGCGGATAAAAGAAGCTTATCCTTCTTTATCTCAAGCTCTTTTTCGAGTCCTTCTCTTGAAAGATCCATGTTCGTAAGCGCTTCGAGCTCCGAAGAGGCATTTTCGAGATACTTCAGTATCTCTTCCTCATCCTCTCCGTACTTTTCCTTAAGAGAGTGGATAAGACTTATGCGTTCCTCAATACGTGAAAGCTCGGCAGGGTTAAATTCACAGTCATAAAGAGCCTTTTCAATCTCGTCCTTTTTTTCGGAAAGAGAGTAAGTAAGGTCAAGCAATGACGTGTGGATATCTCTTAACGGCTCATAATAATTTGCCGACCGCTCGAGTTCTCTGCATGTTTCAAACAAGAGGTTTAAAACTCCTGTGTTCTCATCTGAATCATTCATTACGGAAAGAGAGCTTTGAAGACCCTTCATAACCTTTTCGGAGTTTCTGAAAAGGCTGCGCTTTTCACAGAGTTCATTATACTCTCCGACACGAATATCGGCAGCCGAAATCTCTTCAATCTGGTATTTGAGAAGTTCAATTCTTCTGTTCTTTTCATCTTCGTTGTTGCTGAGAGCTTTGTATCTTCTGTAAAGAGAGGAATACTCGGTATACCTCTCTAAATAGTCGTTGTAAAGTCCCTCGAGTTTTTCGAGTGAATCAAGGTACTTATAGTGATACTCCGGATTGAGCAGATTTTGGCTGTCATGCTGGCCGTGAATACTTATAAGGTCCTTTCCTATGGCTTTAAGCATGGAAACCGTGACAGGAGTCTGATTGACCTTGCAAATATTCCTTCCGTCGGCATTTATTGTTCTTGAAATGATAAGACTTTCGTCATCGGGAAAGGGAATATCCATGTCCGACAATGTATTCTTAACGTCGTCCGAAATTTCGTCAAAGACGGCAACAACCGTTGCCTTGTCAGAGCCGGTGCGTATGAGTTCCTTGGACGTACGCTCCCCGAGAACGGCAGAAAGTGCGTCTATAATTATGGATTTACCGGCACCTGTTTCACCGCTTAGGACATTCAGCCCCTTTTCAAAGCAGATAGCGGCGCTCTCAATTATAGCTATGTTATCAATTTTCAGATTGCTTAACATAAGAACTCCTCTTCGGACAAAAAATTTTCTTTTTACTCAACCATTATTGACTTGAGTTTTTCACAAAAAGACCTTGCGTCCTGCTCGGAACGGCAAAGAACAAAAATTGTGTCATCTCCCGCAAGTGTTCCGAGTGTTCCTCCCCAATGCATCGCATCTATGGACGCACATGCGGCATTTGCCATTCCCACATGGGTTTTAACAACGCACATATTCATCGCGAAATCGGCTTGAATAATCGCGCCGGAAAGAATAGTTCTGTACTTTTCAGTAAGCTTATCCTCCTCGGAGGTGTTTACCGAATACACCGATTTACCGGAATCTCCGATTTTTTTAATAAGCTTGAGATCCTTTATGTCTCTCGACACGGTTGCCTGTGTGACATCAAAGCCCTTGTCACGAAGCTTCTTTATGAGCTCATCCTGGGTTGAGATAGGTTCATCAGTGATAAGTGTAACTATCTCCTGCTGTCTTTTTTTTCGTATGTTCATCTCATTTTCCCTCATTTCCTGCAAGCTTATTGTTTAGTATTTCAAAAAATTCATCGTTTTTAATTCTTATGAATTTTGCGTATTTATCGGATTTTTTGACGGAGATGACGTCCCCCTTGATAACATTCTTTGATTCTTCTCCGTCACAGGAAAGAAAGAGGTCCGTATTTGTAGTGCTTTCACTGCAATAAACATCTATCCTGTTCTTGTCGCTGAATACAATTGATCTCGCAAAAAGAGACTGCGGACAGATAGGCGTAACAAGGATAGCCTCTATACTCGGGTTTATAACGGGGCCTCCGGCTGAAAGCGAATATGCGGATGAGCCCGTGGGAGTCGCAACGATAATTCCGTCAGCTCTGTATGTATTTATAAGCTTACCGTCACAGTTTACACAGAGATCCGTTATCTTCAGAGTATCCCCTCTTGCCAGCACAACGTCGTTTATGCAACGAGCCGAATAAATCTCTTTACCGCCGCGTTTTACGCTGACGTCAAGAAGCATACGCAGGTCTATGATGTAGCTGCCGTCAATAAGGTTTTTAAGAAGCTCAAGCTCGTCGCTCTCAAGACCTGCCATAAATGCAAGCCGTCCCGCATTTATACAGAGAATCGGCTTATCATACTCAACGGTAGTCTTTGCCGCCCTGAGCGTTGAGCCGTCTCCGCCGACCGAAATGACAACATGACACCATCTGAGAAGCTCGTCAAATGTCATAAACGACATATTTTCGATTGATGAAAAAGCCTCGGTGTTTTCCTTGATGGTTGCGTAATCGGCTCCGTATTTTTTAAGCCATGAACATATTTCGACTGTGACATCCCTTGCCTTTTCACGGGTAAGGTTCGGAAGCAATGCAATATTCATTATTGATTATTCTCCTCTTTGTTTGAAGAATTAAGTATCTCATGTGACTGTTTAGCAAGCTCTGACGGAGAAGTCGTAAGCAGGTTCGACGGAGCTTCGGATTTTTCGATAAACAGAAGGTATTCAATATTTCCCTCAGGACCTTTTATAGGGGAAAAATCAAGACCGAGCAATGAAAAGCCGTTTGAAAGAGCAAAGGATGTGATAGTCTCAAGTACCTCCACATGGGTCGAAAGCTCTCTTACAACGCCCTTTTTCCCAACCTTTTCACGGCCTGCTTCAAACTGCGGCTTGATAAGACATACTGCCTGTCCGCCCGTTTTAAGCCTTTCTCGCATGACCGGAAGAATTATTTTAAGAGAAATAAAAGAAACATCCACACTTGCAAAGTCAATAGGATCCGGAATTTCCTTTTCGGTAACGTTCCTGAAGTTCGTCCGTTCCATGTTTATAACACGTGAATCCGAGCGAAGCTTCCATGCGAGCTGTCCGTAACCGACGTCTATCGAATAGACCTTTACAGCGCCGTTTTGAAGCATACAATCTGTGAAGCCGCCCGTAGACGCACCGATATCCATACAAATCTTCCCCGAAAGCTCAAGAGGAAAGACCTTCATGGCTTTTTCAAGCTTGTAGCCACCGCGACTGACATAAGGCATCTTACTGCCTCGAACCTCAATGGAATCCGAAGGCTTTATCTGCGCACCGGCTTTAAGTTCTTTCTGTCCGTTTACGTATACGTTTCCTGACATAATCAATGCTCGTGCTTTTTCTCTGCTGTCCGTATGACCGGTTTCGTAAACAACAACGTCGAGTCTTTTTTTATCGCTCACGTTTTTTTACACTCTCCTCAGAACTTCTTCAACCTGCTTGTCCGCGGAAAGTCCGAACTCGGAAAGAAGAACCGGTATCGGAGCATGGTGGACAAATGTATTCTCAACGGCAATATGAGAATAAGAAAGCTCTAATCCGCTTTCAAGAATAAGGGATGCGAATGATTCCCCTATTCCTCCCGACTTCATTCCCTCTTCGAAGAAGATAGCCGTATCAACCTTTTTCAGCTCGTTTACAACCTTTTTGTCTATAGGCCATATCCTGTTGAGCTTTATGATTTTGATGTCAATGTCGTACTCTGAAAGCTTTTTAAGAGCAAGTGCAGACTGAGAAAAAAGACTTCCGTATGTAATTATTGCAACAGTTGAAGACTTTTTGCCGTACACGGAATAGGTTTTGTCCGTTGCCTCATACTTTGGGGGAAGATATCCCTCGCATCCTCTCGGATAACGCACGGCAACAATTGAATCCTCTCCGTCCACCGCAAGTTCAAAATCGATTTTCATTTCTTCATATGACGAAGGACTGTAGATAACCGCACCGGGTATGCTCTTAAGAAACGGAACGTCCAGAAGTCCCTGATGACTTCTTCCGTCCTCGCCTACAAAGCCTGCTCTGTCAACGGCAAGAATAACTTTTTTATTCTGCATGGCAACGTCATGCACGATTTCATCATATGATCTTTGAAGGAATGTCGAATAAACAGCAAAAACCGGAATCATGCTTCCCGCGGCAAGTCCGCCGGCAAATGTCACGGCATGCTCTTCCGCAATTCCAACGTCAAAAAATCTCTGCGGAAATTTTTTTGAAAATCCCTCAAGACCGGTTCCCAAAGCCATTGCCGCCGTGATGGCGCATATCTTTCCGTTCTTTTCCGCAAGAGAACAAAGGATATCTCCGAAGGTGTCGGAATAATTTTTATCCCCGGATTTTTTCAGGGGCTCTCCCGTGTCAATGTCAAATTTTGAGATACCGTGAAACACAGACGGATTGTTTTCCGCAAATGAATATCCTTTTCCTTTGATTGTTCTGACATGAAGTAAAACGGGAGTGTCAAACTCCTTGGCACTTTCAAGAGCTTTTTCAAGAGCCTTGATATTGTGTCCGTCTATCGGTCCCATATATGAAAAGCCAAGGTCCTCAAAGAAATTACTCTGATAAAGAAGATTTTTGGCGGCCTTTTTTGTGTGTTTTACAAATCTGTAGATCTTTCCGCCGTCAGGAATACTTTCAAGAATATCGGAAACGCCTTCTTTAAAGCGGTAGTAAACAGGGTTTGTCCTTGCAGCGGCAAGATACATCGCCATTGAACCGACATTCGGGGAGATAGACATCTCGTTATCATTCAGAATGACAATAAGGTTTGTGTCTTTTCCTCCGGCGTTATTTAGCGCCTCATACACAAGTCCGCCTGTAAAGGAGCCGTCACCGATAACAGCAACCGTAAATGATTTTTTATTGTTGATTGTTTCCGCCACGGACAGACCGTATGCAGCCGAAACAGAGGTTCCGCTGTGGCCCGCCGCAAAAACGTCATGTATACTTTCTTCAGGGTTCGGAAAGCCCGAAAGACCGCCGTTTTGACGAAGTGTATCAAATTTATCATAACGTCCTGTAAGGAGCTTGTGAGTATAAACCTGGTGCCCGACATCCCAAACGAAGTGATCCTCAGGAGAGTTAAACACACGGTGCATTGCTATTGTGAGTTCAACCGTTCCGAGGTTTGAAGCGAGATGTCCGCCTGTAACCGAAACAGTATTTATAAGAACATTCCGTATCTCGTCAGCAAAGCTGTAAAGTTCATCCTCGCCGAGACTCTTTATGTCATCGGGACCGGTTATTTTATCTAAGTATCTAATATCCATATTTTTCGTCCTGTTATTGTTGACTGATAGTTTTTTGTTATGATTTTAGTTCGTAAATTTTCTATGCGAAATCCATTAAATTAAAAGCTTTACATCGCCCTGTAGAGCAGGTATTTTGTCCATTCAACAAGGTTATGATTGTTATCGAAAACAGAGAGTGCGTCCACAGCTTTTTTTGTGTATTCGGCGGACAGCTCCTTTGCTTTGTCAATGCCGAGCAGGGATACATATGTGACTTTTCCGTTTTCGGCATCCTGTCCGACTTCTTTTCCGAGAAGCTCAGGGGAGCCTGTAACGTCGAGTATATCATCTACAATCTGGAAAGCAAGTCCGAGGTTTTCGGCATATGCTCTCGCAGCGTCAAACTGGATATTCGTAGCTCTTGCACATGCACAGCCTATTTCACATGCACAGCGTATAAGCGCGCCGGTCTTGAGCTTGTGAGTTTCCTCGATATCTCTTATCGTAAGGTCTGAGCGGTTTTCGTTCTGTACATCCATTGTCTGTCCGCCGACCATTCCGTAAATACCCGAATAATTTGAGAGAAAACGTATACACCTTACGGCAACCTCGGGAGAAACAGAGGCGTCCGAGGCAATCTGAAAGGCATATGTCAAAAGAGCGTCTCCCGCGAGAACACCGAAGGTTTCGCCGAACTTTTTATGGCATGATTCCTTCCCCCTGCGAAAATCGTCGTCATCCATACAAGGAAGGTCATCATGTATAAGAGAATAGGTATGGACCATTTCGAGAGCGCATGCAAACGGTATGGCGTCGGAAATATTTCCTCCGCACATCCTGCAAAACTCAAGCGTCAGTATCGGCCGAAGTCTCTTTCCTCCGTTTTCAACACTGTAAGCCATAGCGTCGGCAACAATCTGATAATCCGTGTTTTTTATAAGCAGATACTCGTCAAGAGTAACGTTTATGAGATTTATATATGACTTAAAGTACTTCTTTGCTTCCTCCGAAAGTTGAAAGCCGCTTTTTTCCTGCATTTTAATTTTCCCCTTGTTCTGATTCTTTTTCAATATTTGCACCTGCGAGCTTTATTATTTTTTGCTCAGCCTCGGTAAGCTTTGTGTTGCAAAAAGCCGCAAGCTTTGTCCCCTCTTCAAAGAGCTTCAGCGATTCATCGAGATTTTTTGAGCCGTCCTCGAGAGACGCAACGATTTTTTCAAGTCTTACCATTGCCTCTTCGTAAGTAAGTTCTTTTTCCGACATATATCAACTACTCCTTATCATTTTTCTTATCAATTACTTTACAGCTGATCTTTCCGTCTGCGACCTTAAGTGAAATATCATCCGAAAGAGAAACATCATTTATGCTCTTTATCACTCTGCCGTCTTTTTCCGCGATGGCATATCCTCTTCCCAGAACCTTCAGCGGTGAAAAAGCGTCAAGACGTCTCATTTCAAGTTCAAAACGATTTTTCTGTGCAGTAAACACAGAGGTCATGCATGAGCTCATCCTGTCGGAATACCCATCAAGAATAAGTCTTCTTTCATCGATAAGACCCAACGGGCTTTTCAACACATTCTTTGACCTTATAAAGTCAAGACTGTCCTTGTAAGAATTCAGCATATTTGTCACGGTACGCTGAATGTGCAATCGCATCTTTGAGATGTCGGAAAGCTCGGTTCTTATGTCCGGTACGCTTACCTCTGCGGCGGCTGAGGGCGTCGGAGCCCTATAGTCCGCAACAAAGTCTGCAATAGTATAATCAATCTCATGACCGACGCCCGTGATGAGCGGAGTCTTGCATGAGTATATGGTTCTCGCAACACGCTCATCATTGAAGCACCAAAGGTCTTCAATGGAGCCGCCGCCGCGTGCAAGAATGATAACGTCTGCTCTGCCTGATTCGTCAAGTGACGTAATCGCTTTTATGATTTCGGGAACAGCCGCTTCACCCTGAACCTTTGTCGGCGACAGAAGTATATCCGCCATGGGCCACCTGCGCTTCAGAACATTTTTAATGTCCTCAAACGCGGCCGCCGTATCGGAGGTAACAACACCCACGGTTTTAGGATAACGCGGAAGCGTTTTCTTATGCTCTGCCGCAAACAGACCTTCCTTCATGAGCTTTTCCTTAAGCTGTTCAAAGGCAAGAGTCAGTGAGCCGATTCCGTCCGGCTGCATATTCTGTATATAAAGCTGATACTGTCCGTCCCTCTGAAATACGGAAACACTGCCGAATACTATAACGCTCATTCCGTCGGCAGGCATAAACTTAAGACGTGATGCGTTACCCTTGAACATGACGGCTTTTATCGCCGATTTTTCATCCTTAAGGGTCATATACATATGACCGCTCGAGTGCGCCTTAAAGTTTGAAATCTCTCCGACGATAAATAATTCACGCAGCGTTATGTCGGAATCGATCATATCCTTTATGTAGTTGTTAAGTGTCGAAACAGTATAAACCTTCGGTGAAACACTTTCCATCTTTATCTACCCTTTTGAATACTCATTGCATAAGTGACGCAAGTATGGCAAGACCTGCGGCATTGTCGGATGAAAACCCGGGAGTCGCAAAGAAGCAATTCGGATTTTGCGCTTCTATGTCATTTCTTATTATCGAATTTGACATAACGCCTCCGGAAAAGACTATCGGCAGCTCCGGGTAACTTTTCATACCGGTCTTTGCCATAGTGAGAATCGCCTTTTCGATATACTTTATGCAAAAAAGAGCCGTATCACACGGTAATCCGTCATCCTCAATCATTTTTTTGCACTTGTTTTCCACTCCGGAAAGACTGCAGTCAAATGCAGAATCAAGCTTCGGTATTTGCAAGTCAAACTCTCTCTTGCTTTTAAGAGCCAGTTCTTCAAGCGCGGGCCCGCATGGAAAATCAAGTCCCAGTAAAACTCCGATACGGTCAATAGCCTGTCCGGCTTTAAGGTCACGTGACGCCCCTATTACACTTGCACTTACCGGGCACCTGTCACTCGGAGAGACCATAAGCATCTCCGTAGTTCCGCCCGAAACATGAAAGGCAAGAAAGTCCTTTCCGAAGAGGTCTTCACATCCGGCCGAAAATACGGCGGCAGAAATATGCCCTTCCTGGTGAGAAAATTCATAAAGAGGTACCGACAGTGCCGTTGAAAGAGTCCTTGCGACGGTATGTCCGACCGTAAAGCACGGCATATACGAGGTTTCCGTATAACACGGCTTTATTGAAACGGCAACGGCACTTATACCTCTCAGGTCACTTACTCCGAATTCGGATAAATCTTCTGTTATAAGCTCCATGACCTCGCGTATCTGCTGTGTGTGATGAAAAACAGCGTCACTCTGCCTTATTCCTCTCTCACCGTGCTTTACGGGAAGAAGCTTTTTCCTTTGCAGAACTCTGCCGCTTTCGGAATCATAAACCGCAACCGAGGTTGTATAATTGCTTGTGTCAATTCCAAGCCAAAGCTTCGTCTTATTTTTCATTTCTTGAAACAGCTCCGAGAACTCCGTTTATAAACTGGCTGTCGTCCTTTCCCGCATATGTTTTTGCAAGCTCCACAGCTTCGTTTATGGAGACGCCCACGGGTATGTCGTCCATATAAAGCAACTCACAAACGGCAATACGAAGAATTGAAAGCGATACCTTCGTTATGCGGTCAACTGTCCAACCAGAGGAATACTCATTTATCTTACTATCAATCTCGTCGATGTTTTCCACTGTCGTAAGAGCAAGTCTTTGCGCAAAATCCGACGGCTTCATAAAATCCGACTCAATTGCCATGCTGAAGATATCCTCAACGCTGAGCTCCGGGTTGAAGCTCTTCTCAAAAACAAGCATAAATGCCTGTTCTCTCTCTTTACTTCTGTTCATTTTACCCTCCGGAATAAAAATCTGTTAAAAGAAAAAGTCCCACCTCGACAAGGTCAGCCGAGGCGGGCGGGTTTTGTCGATAAAGCCAAAACAACTTCGGCTTGTTACTCTGTAGGTTCAACGGGAGCAGCTGCGTACTCACCAATATCAGAATAAATACCGTTAATCGTCACGTCAACCTTAGTGACAACTCTTCCGGTCATGTTCTGTACTGCGGATTTAATGGAATTTTGTATGTTCTCGGCAACCTCTCCGATACGTGCCGAGCTATTGAGCAAAACGTAGATATGAAGCTTTATGTCATAGTCGGACATGGTAACTTTTACGTGTCTTAAATTGTTTGTATTTATCTTAAAAGCGGTGTAAACGTCAGCAGGTCTGTCGCCGAGTCCCTCAACACCCTCAACATCTCTCGCAGCATTGCAAGCTATTGTTGCAATAACTTCCTCAGAAATGACAAGTTCACTTGAAAAATTGTTCATTTCAGACAATTTAAAGTTCCTCCTTATACACATGAATAAATATACAATTAGGATACCATATATTTATCCATTTCTCAACAAATAAAAATAATTATTTTGCTCCTATGATGGAAATATTTTCAACTGCCGTGTCTGTCTGCTCAAGTATCGTGGTTTTAATAACGGGAAGATTTTCATCGTTTAGTTTGCTGTTCTCGACTATAACCTCGGCTTTGCCGTCGTTAAGTATTACGATACATTGCGAATCTATCTTTGCCTTGAGGATATTTTCAAGATCAGCTTCTTTCTTTATTGTTTCGGAGAGAGTTTTAAGCTCCTTTGTTGCATTTGAAACAGCCTCCTCGGAGGAATCTTTGTTTGAAATAACAGATTTTATTGTTTCAAGTGCCTTGTCATGGGCGTTTTTGCGGCGAAGCTCACAGTTTGCAAAATACTCCGACATGGTATTCTTTTCGGAGGGAGATGAAGTCGGCTTTGCGGTTGCATTTACATATGCGGCTTCACCGAGATTTGAAGTGTCACTGCTTGACGCGGGCCTTGAATAATACCAGTTAATAAATACTGCGCTGCAAAGTGCAACCAGAACAACCGCCGATACAATCTGTTTTTTTCTGATAATCATACTCATAACCTTACCTCACTTATTTCATTTTTGATACTGAAATTCTTGCGGAACTGAGTGAAAAGACCGAGGAAACCAACGAAATCACCTCTGTGCGCACCACAGCCGAGTCTCCACCGTCACAAACCACGGCAACACCCCTTATCTCCGGCATGACCGTGTTTTCGACAAGTCCGTCATCACCGCCGTCCCTGCTTCGTACTATTACATATTCATATTTATTTTCTTTTTCCTCTGTGTATGAGTCTTTTGCAAAAATTTTTCTGTCATCTTTTTCAAGAGTTATCATCACCTTGCATTTTCCGACACCGTCAACCGAGGAAATTATCTCTTCAAGCCGTCTTTCCAAAGCCTCTTCGTAGGACGATGTATCCGTTTTTGTTTCAAGCCCTTCTCTTTTTTCGGAATACCGTGTGTGTGATGCGGAGGAAATCCTGCCGAAAACCGAAACAACCGCAACCAATGCCGCTATAGCCACTATCGCAAGCTTCTTCCTTCCGGTATCAGTCATAAGATTCATCCTGAGTGAGTTCAAAATTTTCATAGACGCTGCTTGCAAATTCATATTCTTCCCCCTCGTCATAGTAAGGATTTTCTAAGGAAATATCCGAATCGTTATATATCTCTCCCGGCCTGCCGAGCGGACAGAGCAATACGTATATGACTATTATCGAAACGACGGTCACATAAGTCCCGTATACTCTTGAGTCTGAAAACAGTTGTCCGAGAATATTCACTATAAACATAAAGAGAATTGTGACAGAGAGTGTTTCAAAAAATCCCGACATTTTATCCTCCGATAACAAGCATAAGCGCAATTCCCGAAACCAGCACTAAAAGTTCCAGTGCATATGACGAAATAATCAGGGTACATACAGTCTTTATGCTTTCAAATAAAAAGGTTATTTTCTTCATATTCAGAATATCCGAAAGGATACTGAGCACCGACATCGCGAAAACAATAACAACGGCACGTATTATATACGGCGCGGCAATCATCGTAATGACAAGCATTCCCGAAACACCGATGATACTGCCGGCAGCGTCAAAGCAAGCTTTGGCGGTTTCAAAGCTGCTGCTTACGGTACTGCCGATACCCGGTATGGCAGACCCGGAAAGAAACTTTCCGGTCTTATACATAAGGGTATCGGTACCGCCCGCGGCAAAGCCGTTCATGGACATAAGTCCGAGAACGAGCGCCGCCAGGCCGGACATAACATACATAAGCAGCTTTTTGAAACCCGTGAGAAGCCGTCCCGACTTCTCACTGCCGGCAGTTCCGGATACGATTCCGTATGAAAGAACGATATTTATGCAAGGAACAAGGACCGCATTGTTTATAAAAGAAAAGATTTCCATACAAAGCAAAGCCGCCGCGCCGTACACTGTTGACAAGGTCAGATTTCCAGACAGGACGCATACCGCAGCGAAAATAGGAACAAAGGCTTTTACGAAAACTGATATATCGCCGTTTCCCGACATCCAGTAATCCCCTGCGAAAAAGTTGCTTTTAAGTATTGTCAAAGCCATAAGAAGCGACGCGACAAGTTCGGATACTCCGCGCATTTTTTCACTTATTTCACCTATAAATGCCGCAATAAGAAGAATTGCGACAACGGACACGAACATATCGGAATACCCCGAGAACTCAGTAAGAAGATTTCCCGTAAGATAATCAAGTACATCCCTCAGGGTCGGCATCTCACCTTCGATTATTCTTTTTATAACCTCACCGAAGCCGGATTTTTCACCGAGCAGTGTTATGTCGTCAAGCAATTTTTCATACATATTCATAGCATTTCAAGTACTTCCAGTACCAGCGGCAATATGCAGGAAAGCATCCAAAGACGACCGAGGATACACAGCACAGCCGACAGTATTTTATTTTTTTCGGAGATTGCATATTCGGAAAGCAGGTGTGTAACAAGACAAATTCCGGATACCTTGAGAAAATAATTCAGCCCACCCGACAAAAGATTGTCGGATACATAGCCGGAGAGAGAATTAAATACAATCAAAAACTCCGATACGCATATTTTTATGATATACAGGGATAAAAGTAATATCGGCACAAATGAGATATTGCTGTGAAGCTCGTCAAGAATTCCCTTTGCCGTAAATGCCAGAACAACAAGTCCGGCAACAATCCAAAAATTAAAACTCATATTCCGAAGGATTTCCTTATAAGCTCAAATAAGTCTGCAATTTCGGGGATAAGGATTGCAATACTCACAACAAAGCCTACAAGCCTTATGACGGTTCCGTATTCATTCTTGCCCGTTTCTTTGATAAGACTCTCCGAAATTGCCGCAATAAGACCTATTCCGAGAATCTGTATGATAAGATCCGTGTTCATTCACTCTCACCTGCTTTACTTGTAAATACTATGAATTCTTGTCCGAAAATATGATTAAAATTTTTAAAGAGCGATTGAAACGTATGTGTGATTTTGATATACTTTTATGCGTTAAGTTCAGTAGCAGATATTTGACGCAGAATAAGAGCATTTATAAAAATTACAACTAAAAGATAACGGGAATTGTAATTGAAAACGATAATTGAAGATAAAACTGAACAACAGCTGAAGATAAAACCGAAAAATAACTGAAAGTAAAGTTAAAAACCAGCTGAATATAAAATAAAAAACGCTGAAAATTATTGAAGAAAATACAACAAGACTTAGTAAAGGTGAAAACAGATATGACTTTTTCAAAAATCAAGAATACCGGCTTTTACAAAAAATATGAGAAGAACAGGTTTGTTCTTCTCTCCTTTGTTACCGCTATAGCGATCTGGATACTGATTGCCTTTTGCTATGATATGGCCCCCTTCGGAGACATAACCATTCTCCGTATGGATCTCTATCACCAGTACGGGCCTCTTTTTGCCGAGCTCCGTGACAGACTGGTATCGGGCGGAAGTCTCCTATATTCGTGGCAGTCGGGCGGCGGCGGAAGCTTCCTCGGAAACTTTTTCAACTATCTTTCAAGTCCCCTTTCACTTCTTGTTCTTTTCTTTAAGCACATCAACATCACAGATGCAATCGCTATTATAATTATACTTAAGTGTGCATTGTCTGCGGCTTCATTCACCTACTATCTTAAGGCCTCGGACGAGTTTAAAAAACATAACCCCATAACAGCCGGCTTTGGTCTTCTTTATGCATTTTCGGGTTATTTTATAGCATACTACTGGAACGTCATGTGGCTTGACGGTATGCTTCTTCTTCCTCTTATTGTTCTGGGTATAGAGAGAATCGTTAATGACAAAAGTCCTAAACTCTACGTAATCACCCTGGCACTTCTTATTATTTCCTCTTATTATATGGGATTTATGGTATGTATCTTTGCCGTACTCTATGCCCTTACGTATTATTTCGGAAAATACGGATTTGAAAAACGTCTGATAAGAGCAGGCGGAAACTTTATCTGTTTCTCTATACTTGCGGCAGGTATTTCCGCAGTATGCCTCTATCCGACCCTCCACGCACTCAAGGCTTGCTCCGCAACCTCGGGAACCTTCCCGTCAGACGCCTCCACATACTTCAACATCTTTGACTTTCTCGCAAATCATATGGCGTCTCTCGAGCCCACCATCAGGAGCAGCGGAGAGGACGTTCTTCCCAACATCTATTGCGGAATTGCAACAGTCATGCTCGCAATACTTTATCTTTATATCAAATCAATCCCCATAAAGGAAAAGATTTCAAGAGCACTGCTTCTCGTCTTTCTTTTCCTGTCGTTTGACATAAATGTACTCAACTATATCTGGCACGGATTCCACTTCCCGAATGACCTTCCCTACAGATTTTCATTTATGTACTCGTTTGTACTTCTGACCGTTGCCTTTAAAGCACTCATAAGGATACGCGAGCTTAAGGGAAAGGATCTTCTTAACATCGGCCTCGGAACCTGTGTATTCATCGTTTTACTTGAAGAGCTGGGTTCAAAGAACGTAAACACCGCCACCATAATAGTAAGCCTTGTTTTTGCTGTTCTTTATACAATTGTTCTCTCTCTTCTGAACAACAAAAAATTTCTTGCAAGCTCGGTAGCGTGCCTTCTTTTCTGCTGTATGTTTGCCGAAATTGCCATTGCAAATACAGATCACTATGATATCGACCAGCCCAAGACAAACTACGCGTCAGACTATACGGTTTTCAGAGAGATAAAGAATAAGCTTGACGAACGTGAGGGCAATGATTTCTACCGTATGGAGCTTACAGACCTTCGTACAAGAATGGATCCGAGCTGGTACGGCTATAACGGTGTTTCCGCGTTTTCGTCCATGGCATATGAGAAAACCGCAAACCTCCAGTACAATCTCGGTATGTTCGGAAACTATATCAACAGTTACACCTACAATCCTCAGACACCCGTGTACAATGCAATGTTCGGTATAAAATACCTTGTAAACAATTCCGAAAAGATAAAGCTTAACGATAAGATATACACACAGGTAACTTCAAACGAAAAGTTTACGGCATACGAGAATAAATACTCGCTTCCTATTGCTTTCTGTGTTTCAAACAACATTGAAAACTGGAATTCCTCATTTAATAACCCGTTTGAAACTCAAGCGGACTTCATTGAAAAAGCCACGGGCGTATCCGGCGTGTTCGATACTCTTGTGCCGACCGAGATAAACTATTCAAACCTCAATGAGTTTGGGGACGACGAAATAATGACGGGTAACTATATGTTTTCAAAAACCTCAGTCGGCGAATCATCTTCCTTTACACTCACATTTACTCCTGAAAAAGACCAAAACGTGTATGTATATGTAAAATCCGATGACGTTGACACAATAACGGTAAGAGATCTTGACGGAAATCTTCAGATTGATCAGGATGTTGACGAGGAATACATCCTTGATATCGGAGAGTGTAAAGCAAACAAGCCGATATTCATCGACATACCTGTTGCAGAAACAGCGTCAGGCTACGTAGATGCATTTGTTGTCGGACTCAACACAGAAAAATTTGAAGAAGCCTACAAAATAATGAAATCCGGCTCCATAAACATGACGGAGTTTTCGGATACAGGCTTTAAGGGAACTGTTGACGCCGCCGAGGACTGCATACTTTATACCTCGGTGAACTTTGATGACAGCTGGGAAATCATGGTTGACGGAAAAGCTCTTACCTATGACGATGTAATTCAAATCGGCGACGCACTATTCGGAATAAAGCTCACCGCAGGTGAACATAAAATAATATTTGATTATCAACCGAAGGGTCTTAAGCAGGGCGCGATCATATCCGTCATTTCGGCAGCGCTTGTGATAATTCTTCTTTTTATCCCCGATGACAAAAAAATCAAGCTTCCATCCGGAAAGAATTCAAAGGACGAGGCTCCAAAAGAGGCTGCGCCTGCGGATAACGAAATAACAGACTCCACATCCAAAGACAAACACACAACGTAAAACTTTTTATAAGTATTCCGCAAACCATCAAAAAAGGTCGTAAAGGAAAAAATCCTTTACGACCTTTTGTTATGCGTTAAAACCTATTATTTAAAGAACAACTTATTTAAAGAACAGCGGAAGCGGCTCAAGATAAATGATGTCGGTACGATCTTTTGCGTCACCCTCAGCAAGTGCGGCACACTTACCGACTACCTTTGCGCCTGCCTTTTCGCAGAGATACTCAATGGCCTTGAGCGACTCACCTGTTGAGATAACGTCGTCGACGATAAGAATTCTCTTTCCTTTCATCATATCCGCTTCTTTTTTGTCAAGATAAAGATGCTGTTCATGGTCCGTCGTAATAGATGTAACATCTACTCCGAATGACTCTCTCATGTAGAGCTTTGTTCCCTTTCTTGCAACAAAATAGGGTTTACCCGACTGTCTTGCCACCTCATAAGCGAGAGGAATCCCCTTCGCTTCAGCGGTAATAACGTAATCAAACTCGGGAGCCTTTTTAAGAATTCCCTCGGCACATGCGATTGTCATTTCAACATCTCCGAAAATAACAAACGCAGCGATGTCAAGATGCTCGTTTACTTCACAAAGCGGAAGCTGTCTTGTAACGCCTTCAATGGTAATTTCATAACTATCCATAACCTGTGTCACCTTTACAAAAATAGTAGCGCTTAAAAGCATGCGCTCAAACAATAAAATTTTATCACTTCACGGAGATTCTTGCAACTTAAATTGTTGTACAGACAGATAAAGTATGATAAAATCTTGTTGTATTTTTAAAAAAGGACTGATTTACGGTGGACAGAAGAAAAAAAAGTCTGTTTTCAATAATTATTAAATTTTTGATTTTTTTATTTGCGACAGCAGGAATTCTTCTATACGTGTTGCCTGCCGGCGGATTTATTTCGGAAAGTAAAATCTTCTTTAAATTCTTTACGGCACAGAGCGTTGCTCTCATGGGTTTATCCTCGTTTATCCTTGCAATTAAACAGACAAAAGCCTTTAAAGCCGGAAGATATGAGCTTGCTCACACGGATGAAATCTTTCATCTCGTTCTTACGGTTTCCGTAACTCTTGCCGGGATGATTTTCTGTTTCCTGCTTCTCCCCGCTTTTCTCTCTGAAAATCCGGGCAGCGCAAAAATGATGCTTACACCGTCTCAGACCATCCTTCATGTTGTCGTTCCGGTTCTTTCCGTATTTGATTTTCTTGCCTTTACAAGACCGACAACATATACATTTTCAAAAAGAGACATTCTCTGGTCTGTTATTCCGCCACTTTATTATCTCGGCTTTTCCAGAGTCGGATACGTCTTAAACTGGAACTTCGGCGGCGGCAAAAACTACCCGTATTTCTTTCTTAATTATGCATCGCCTGTCGGATTTTTCGGCTTTACGGGAAATCCCCCGTACTTCATGGGCGTATTCTGGTGGTTGCTTGCCATTCTCGCTTTAGTTATCCTTATTTCCTTGCTTTATACCGCAATAGTCAACAAAGCGGTAAAAAGATACAACGAAAAGCTTATTTAAGCAATACTTCAAACCGACTTTACAAGGGGGAAATTTTATGGCAGAAGAAAAAACAAATTTTATTTCGAAGCTTGACGCAAAGGCTGAAGCAAAGGGCGGCGGCATAAAAACGCTGTGGCAGATTGTCAAATTTCTTGTCGTAAGCATGGGAGTTTCAATCATTCAAATCATACTCGCAAACCTGCTTCCTCTTATTTTTGACAATGTAACCTCCACACTTCCGGGCTTCCTTCAAACAATTTTCGTACCGGATGCTATCTTTGACACCGCAACCGAAAACGGAGCTGCGGACTATGCAAAATACGTTGTCGGCGGGGTAGTTACATGGGGTTATGTCCTCCCGTTCTTTCTTTCAAACGCCCTCGCAAACGTATACGGATACATCCAAAACAAGAAAACAACCTTTAAATCCGACGCTCCGACTTACTGCTTTGTCATATATGTCGCAATTCTTGTTGCACTTATTCTTTTCTCAACATGGTTCCAGGGCTTCCTTTTCGGCGTTCTCTCAAACCTTGACGTTGGAGTTTTAAAGAGCCTTGCCAGAACAATTGCAGTACTCGTTTCAGGCTTTATACAGATGCTTGTGCTTTTCCCGATGGAGAAATTTGTACTTCTCAAGGAAAAGGAAAGCAAATAATCTTTTAACACAAAAAGCGTTTACAGTTTTATCAGCTGTAAACGCTTTTTTAATGATTATGATTGTACTTGTGACGCTTACGCATCTATGTTTTGTTTGTTGTCCTTTATACAGAATTGAAGTATAAGCGATAAAACCGCAATAACGGTTATAGCAATAGCCGTATACAGGTATCCGCCCGACCTCACATACAGTGTGCTACCGACAAACTGTCCAAGGAAAACCGCAACAAGAAGGTTGAAATTTACAAGACTGAAATTGGTAGCATAATTTTTATTTCCGAAGAAGCTTCTGGCAAAGTTTGCATTTGTCGGTGTCACGCCGCCGTATGCTATTCCGAAAAGTACGAGTGACAAAACAATCGGAAGTGCGGATCCGAGCTTCACCCCAAGTATCATTAAAATACCGCCGAGTATAAACAGTATTCCGAAGATGGTCATTGTAAGACCCCTTCCTTTTTTATCATAAAAACTGCCGAAGAAAAATCTTCCCACACCGTTGAAAACGGCAAAAAGGCTGACCATAAGGGCGCATGCGGTATCCTTCATACCCACAGACGCGGAAACCGTCGCAATCTGTCCGAGAAGAGCAAGTCCGATCGCAGAAACGAGAATACACCATACAAAATAAATCCAGAAATTTGCTGTTTTCATCATCTCCTTTGGCTCATAGTCACGGGATGACGAGGCAGTTTTATTTGTATTTGTCTTTACCTCACCGAGAAGAGTCTTTGATTCATCCTCGGACGGCACTCTGACATTTAACCCGCCGAGTATAAGAACAGCTGCAAAAAGAATGCCTATAACAACAAAAGCTATTCGAGTGCCGAGCTTTGAAAGCAAAAGGTTTGAAAACGAACTTAAAATAAGACTTCCTGCCCCGAAAAACATAAGGAGCAGTCCTGCTATAAGTCCCGCCTTGTCGGGAAACCATCTGTTACCGGTTGAAAGAACACAGTTATAAACTATGCCGACAGCAAAGCCTATTATCACTCCGTATAGAACATAAATCTGCCATAGACTCGTCATAAAGCCCATGAGAACAAATGAAAAGCCTATAAGTCCTCCGCAAATTTGTGTTATAAGCCTGTGACTGAAGCGCTTTGAAAGCTGTGCTCCTCCGAAACCGCCGAGACAAAACATAAACATACATATGGTAAACGTCCACGTAAGCTGTGAATCATTCCAGCCGTAAGCAAGTGAAAGCGGCTTTTTAAAAACGCTCCACGCGTAAACAAGCCCTAAAAAAATGAGCAATATACTATCGCTCAGCATAATAAATAACCTTTTCTTCATTTTACCTTCTCCTGTCCGATAAAGCTTTTGTTAACCTGGGTAAAAAAATATGAGATTATTAAAGCACAAGCGAAGCCTGTTTGTCAACGGTTTAAAGTGCTAAAGCAAAAATGTTTTGCAGTTTTCTACATAAGCGAAAGCATTATCCAACCATTGCACATAAGATTTACAGCCCTTGATTGTTTGATTTTTTTAAGAAATTCATCTCCGATTCCCGGAATACGGAAAAAGAGGATATATTTTTTCAAGGTGTCACACAAGTAATTTATTAAAATTTCTTTAAATGTTTTATTCATACCTGCTCCTCCTCAATACTGACCGTAGACATGAACAAATTCGTTTACTGCTTTAAGATTCTCAACCTTTGCATCATCTATCGACAGCAAAGATTTATCAGTTGTAAAGATAAATCCGCCGCCGGGTGCACATTCGTCGACAATACGCTTTGCGTGATCAATACATTCTTTTTTTGTTGAATATTTAAGCATTGCCGCAGGCATTCCTCCCATTACAGCATGTCTGGTACCCATCTGTTTTTTTACTTTACAAATATCGTCATCATCAACATAAAGAATAACCGAACCAGGTTCAAGTTCATTAAAGAATTCGATTTTTTCGTGACCCCATTTTCCTTCAAGAAGAATACAAACAATACCTCCCCATGAATTAATAAGTTCAATCGATTTTTTATAAGTCGGCCAGTAAAATCTTTCAAACTGTGCTGTACTGAGAAAAGCCGGAGCATGTGTAGGATTGAAAAACCACGGAAAATCATATGCATGTATATCTCCACCGGTAAATGCAGCATTCACAACATTATGCATTAAATCAGCGGGCTTCTGAATTACGTTAAGAAGCGAATAAATTTTCTCACACTCTACGGTATATTGTAAAAAAATCTGATTTACGGCTTCCTCCACCTCGTCCGGTCTACGTCTTAGGTCAACAGCTGTATATTTAAAACCTCGAAGAAAATCAAATACATTGTCAAACGGACTTTCAAGAAATCCGCCGAAAAAAGTTGGTGTATCTGTTAAAATCGGGTGAAGTATACCTCCTCCCATGAGACCGACCATAAATGACAAAGCTCCGCCTAATGCATTCTTTATCGCTTCTCTTTGTGATTTTTCCTCGCCGTTGAGATTTGGAAACTTCCTGGGATTTATAACATTCATGAGAAATTCTTGAGGATTCTCCGCAAGTTCAAGATATTCATCTGCCTTCATCGGAGCAATTTCCCTGTGCTGAGCTGTAACGCCGTCATCAGAAGCAAAATACGAATCTGCTCCGAGTCCGTCAAAAAAAGCAAACGGATGTACAAAAATATTTTCAAAATATCCGTCAAAATAAATATCTTTGTAACATTTTGAGAATGCCTTAATCCCCATAATGGGGTTTTTCTTAACTTCTTCAATGGTTGTTTTGCCATAACCGTAGGCAAAAGTCTCAATCTGACTTGTTATCGAAACTCTGTCAGGTATCTGATTTCTTCCGGCAATAGCAAGACGGTTTACCTTTTCTTTAACTGTTTTACTCAATTTCATCATCTCCTATGCTTTTTATCCGCTATCTTTTTTTCTGCTAAGCGAATTAAATTTGACCTATCAATTTTTCCCGAAGAAAGTTTCGGGAGCGAGTTAAAAAAAAGAATATATCTTGGAATTTTGTATTTTCCGAGACAACTTTCATATATTTTCTTTATATCTTTTTCAGAGATTTCTTTTCCGTTCATATATGATTTCACCACACACAGAGCAATCTCTTCTCCATAGTGTAAGTCTTTTACTCCTACGGCTTTAACTTCACGTATTTCCGGTCGCTCCATAACAATCGCTTCTATTTCAAGAGGACTGATATTTTCGCCGCCTCTTATTATCAGTTCTTTTTTTCTGCCATCAAGAACGAGGTTTCCGTTTTTGTTTATATGACCCAAATCCCCTGTATGAAGCCATCCGTCGGTGTCTATAACATGCCCTGTCTCCTCCGGATCATTGTAATAACCTTTCATAACACAGTAACCCTTAACACAAATTTCACCGTCTTCCGTAAACCTGTGTTCAATATACGGCATAAAATGACCAACAGTTGTTGACCGTTCTTCCATGGAATCTTCCATAAATGAAACGGTAAATCCGGCTGTTGCCTCTGTTTGACCGAGACTTGAAAGCAATGTAAAACCGAGAGAACTCTCAACAGTTTTGAATAATGATGCCGGATAAGGACTACCGCCTATAAAACCGGTTCTTAGTGATGATATATTGTATTCATTATACTTGCCTTTTGAAATAATTGCATGAAAAATCGCAGGTACCGAACTGAATACGGTACATTCGTTTTTTTCAATTTCAGACAAAAGAGTTTCTGTATGTCTGGACTCAGGAATACATATACATGCACCGTAAAAAAATGCCGACATGATATTTACCGAAAGACAAAAGCAGTGAAATGCAGGCATTGCCACACAAAATATATCATCTTTGGTTGTGCCCTGATCAAATCCCTGTTGCAATCCGCTGTTCACCATACTGTAATGTGTTATAACAACAGGCTTCGGTAAATCGGTTGAACCGCTTGTAAAGAGGATAAAAGCATCATCAGATGGAAATACGTTTCTTTTCATTTCGGAAATTACCGAAAAGTCATCCGGTTTTATATCTTTTTTAAATCCGGAAAAATCAATAGTTTTTTTCAAAACTCCATAATCTTTTTTGCTGCAAAGAAAATCAAAATGATCTTCTGTAATCAGAAAGTCCACATCTGTTCTTTTCAATAAATTTGAAATCTCCTTTAAATGAAAATCGGGATTTATCATTACAACAACTCCGCCGATTCTGAGTATTGCAAAAATCAAAAAAATCATTTCTGGAGATGTTTCAAAAATAAGGCCGACATGTGAACCCTTATTTACACCGAGCGTAATAAGTTTTCCGGAAAACAACTCAACGGTTTTATCAAAGTCCCCGTAAGTCCATACTTTGTCAAGATATGTAATTGCATTTTTCGACGGATATTTTTCAACTGTACGCTTCAGAGCGTCGTCAATGGTGATATTTTCAAGATTAGGCATTTTCACTTTTCATCTCTTTTGCAGCATCTAACATAAGGGGTACAATTTCAAATAAATCTCCGCAAATACTGTAGTCAGCTACTTCAAAAATCGGTGCGTTTTCCTGATTGTTTATCGCAATTATATACTCAGAATCCTGCATTCCGGCTTTATGCTGAATTGCTCCGGATATTCCAAGCGCAATATAAATTTTCGGTCGAACGGTTTTTCCGGTCTGACCTATCTGATGATCTGCAGATATCCATCCCGCATCAATTACCGCACGAGATGCTCCGACAACCCCGTTCAAAGTATCCGCAAGATTTTTTGCAAGTTTCAGACCTTTCTGCGGATCCTTACTTATTCCGTATCCAACAGAAACTATTATTTCGGCACCGAGTAAATCAACAACCTCTTTTGTCTCTTTTACAACTTCAAGGACCTTGGTTTTGATATCTTTTTCGGAAAGCTCAATATCCAGAACTTCCGTCGTACATTCTTCCGCTTTTTTTTCATTGAACACGGAGCATTTCATAACTCCGGGTCTGACTGTTGACATCTGCGGACGAAATCTAGGACAAATAATCGTTGCCATTAGATGTCCGCCAAAAGCAGGTCTTGTCATCTTTAGTGTCTTATCCTGCATATTCCACTTCATTTTATCTGTATCAAGTGATGATGCCTCGTTAAGAAATTGAATGTATTTTTCGGTGTCAACATCCAGATGTGTTGCATCTGCAGTAAGTCCTGTGTGAAGTCTTGCTGCGCATCTCGGCCCAAGATCTCTGCCAATATTTGTAGCACCTATCAGAAGGATTTCAGGCTTTTTAAGTTTAACTATGTCACACAAAACCTTTGTATATGCATCGGTTGTATAATTCTTCAAGAGCGGAGATTCATATATAAAAACTTTGTCTGCACCGTATCCTCCAAGTTTTTTTGCCAATTTTTTTACATCTTCGCCGATAAGAATACCACACAACTCCGTATTCAGGTCATCAGCAAGCTTTCTACCCTCGGAAATCAATTCAAAAGATGTTCGATTGATTTTACCTTTTCTCTGTTCACAAAAAACAAAAACTCCTTTAAAAGAATTTATGTCAGTACAATCGTACATTTATTGTCCCCCCCTTTTTATAAAACATGTTTTTCAACTAGCTCAATGAACATTTTCTTAATGCCTTTTTCACTTGATTCAATTTTTTTCCCTGCTGGTTTTACAGGCGGTGAAAAGGATTTATAAACGTTTGTCGGCGACCCTTTTAATCCTATTGTATTTGTTTCAATCAACGGTTCGTCGCAAAGGGAAGGATAGTCAAGTAACGTAAATGGCTTCGTATCAAATTCAAGTATACCTTTTACAGACATATAACGTGGTATATTAAGTTCTTTTATACAGGTGATAAGACACGGTGCTTTAACTTCCAACGTCATATAACCGTCTTCCAGAATTCTCTTAACCTTAAGTATTTTTCCATTTTGCTCGATATCCCCCGCATATGAAATTTGCGGTATATTCAGTTTTTCGGCAATCTGAGGCCCAACCTGCGCTGTATCTCCGTCTATTGCCTGCCGTCCGCAAAAAATAACGTCATCATCAGAAAGTCCAATATGGGATATTGCACCTGCCAGAATCTGAGAAGTTGCAAATGTGTCAGAACCTCCAAATTCCCTTCCTGAAACCAGAACTCCTTCATCTGCACCCATCGCAAGAAGTTCATCAAGCATTTTTTTTGCCTGTGGAGGACCCATAGTTATAACAACAACCTTTGTCTCCGGATTTTTTTCCTTAAGTGAAAGAGCAGCCTCAACCGCATTAAGGTCGTCTGGGTTAATTATTGTTGCCATCTTGGAACGATCCATTGTTCCGTCCTCTTTCACGGCAACTTTTCCCTGAGTATCGGGAACCTGTTTCATACAAACAATGTATTTCATTTTTTATTCTCCCGTTATTTTAGTATATTCCCAGATATAACCATTTGTTGAATCTGTGATGTACCTTCATAAATACTGGTTATACGTGCATCTCTATACATACGTTCAATTTTGTATTCTTTTATATAACCGTATCCGCCGTGAATCTGTACGGCCTTATATGCAACTCTGTTACACATCTCAGCAGTAAAAAGCTTTGACATGGCGCAAAGTTTCGAACTTTCCGGATCTCCTGCATCCTTTTTCAGTGCAGTAGAATATATAAGCTCGCGTGCAGCTTCGATTTCAGTTGCCATGTCTGCGAGCATAAAACTTATCGATTGAAATTTTGCAATAGGCTGACCAAACTGTTTTCTTTCTTTTGCATATTTTATTGCTTCATCAAGACACCCTTCTGCAATTCCGAGAGCTTGTGCAGAAATTCCGAGTCTGCCGCCGTCAAGAGTTTTCATTGCAGCAGAAAATCCCTTATCAAGTTGTCCCACAAGATCAGTTTTATGAACTTTGACATTCTCAAAAATAACATCTGAAGTCGGATAACCTATGATTCCCATCTTATGCTCAGGTTTCCCGCATGTAACACCGGGAAGTTTCATATCAACAATAAACATGGATATACCTTTTGAGCCATGCTTTGTCGTATCCGTTTTTGCGAGAACAACCGCATAGTCAGCAATAGGTGCTCCGGATGCAAAAGTCTTTCTTCCGTTAAGAATAAAATATTCTCCCTCCGGTGTCGCCGTTGTAATTGTGCCGGCTGCATCCGAGCCCGCACCGGGTTCCGTAAGACAAAAAATCATTATTTTTTTTCCGTTTGCAACATCACATAAATATTTTTTCTTTTGCTCATCATTACCGCAGATGAGAAGAGGTCCTGCGCCGAGGGAATTCGATGTATTTGCATAAAGGGATAATACTGCGGATTTTCTGGCGAATTCTTCAACCATAATTACATAGTCAAGTGAATCTCCACCCTGCCCTCCGTACTCTGTGGGTATTTTTACTCCCGTAAATCCGTACCTTGACATCTTTCTGAATATATTCCAGTCAAATTCACCTGTTTTTTCAAGTCTGTCAAGTAGCTCATCCGTGAATTCATTTTCTGCAAATTGACGACATAGTTTTCTCATAAGAATTCTTTTTTCATCAAATATCATATTCTGAGACCTCCCCATTTTTCATTAAATATCGAAGAATCCATAAACTTCAGATCTTTTGAAATCTCAGGTTTAAAATCCATTTGTGACAAAATATCGTTTTGAAGGTCTATACCTGGAGCAATCTCAACCAAAGTTATTTTATGATCAATAAGTCTGAAAACCGCGCGTTCCGTTATATACAATACTTCTTGTTTGTCAGGCACATACTTTCCGGAAAAAGTTATCTGATCCACATCCTTCACAAATTTTCGTATCTTTCCTTCTTCAAGAATTTCAAGCCTTCCGTTACCGACGTGAAGTTTTGCTTTACCCATAAATGTTCCGCAGAAAATTACCTTTGGTGTTTTAGCCGTGATATTGATAAAACCCCCGGGACCGGTAAGTCTTGTTCCAAATTTGGAAACATTGTTATTTCCGAATCTGTCAATCTCACCTATTCCGAGACAAGTCATTGAAAGTCCACCACCGTCAATAAGATCAAACATTGCACCATGTTCTATTGTCGCTTCCGGATTATATGCCGAACCGAAGTTTGGCAAAGCTGACGGAACTCCACCGACCATTCCGCTTTCAGTTGACATTGTTACAACATCAAGATATCCTTCTTCGGCAACAACTTTTGACACGTCTGCGGGCATACCAACGCCGAGATTCAGAATATCCCCACGCTTTATTTCCATTGCGCAACGTCTGCAAACCACCTTTCTTTCATCAAACGGTAAAGGCGCAATCGCTTCAAGCGGTTTTTTTATCTGCCCGGAAAAAGCTGGTTCAAAATATACTCCTTCAGCTTGCCAACATGCTCTTTTATCTTTTGCCTCAACGACATAATCAACAAGGATTCCCGGTATTTTCACATCTTTTGGGTTTAAAGTCCCTGCTTTTGTGACATATTCAACCTGCACAATTACGATTCCACCGGAATTTTTTGCAGCTTCAGCTACGGCAAGACCTTCATTTATAACACTCTCATGTGCAAATGAGATATTTCCGTTTTCATCTGCAATTGTTCCTCTGAGCAAAGCAACATCAAGAGGAAATGCTTTATAAAAGAGATACTCCTCTCCTTCGAAATCAATAAGTTTTACAAGTTCTTCCTTTGTACACTCATTCATTTTTCCGCCACCCAGTCGTGGATCCACGAAGGTACCAAGACCAACTTTTGTTATAAGTCCCGGTCTTCCAGATGCAATTTCACGCCATAGATTTACAATTACACCTTGTGGCAAACAATGACACTCCAACTTGTTTGAGACTGCAAGGTCTCGAAGTGTAAAAGCCGAACCCACATGCGCACCACACCATTTAGTTACAAGTCCTTCTCCGGCTTCACCGAGACGGGTAACACCGCGTTCACCCCAATCTCCCATTGCAGAGCCCTGCTTAAGATTTAAAGAGCATGGATGACCCGTTTCTTTAAAATTATCACGAATTGCACAGGCAATTTCTTCTGCCCAACCAGAAAGGCCCATTCCTGCTAAACCGACCGTTGCGCCATCCGGAATCTTTTTTGCCGCTTCAAATGCGGTAATAAATTTTGCCATAAAAAACCTCTCGCATGTAAACTATTACATGTTTTTTCTTGAATAAAAACATCTCCCGAAAAAAGAGATGTAATTATAAGCTTTTAAGATATTTTCTAGTCTCTCTGTCAGACGCATGTTTACCGAAAAAAATAAATCCATGGTCACCGTGAATCTCAAGAAGTTTACAATTTTTATAAGCCTTTGCCGCGGATCTTGAGTAATCAATCTTTACAAGTTTATCCTCTTTTCCGTGAATGATCAGGACTGGTTTTTTGAACTTGCTCATTTCAGCGTTTACATCAATATCTTTAACATCATCTGCATATTTTTTTGATGCCTTTACAAAGAAAATCCTGAACTCATCCGGTATTTTATCGGGCTCAAAAGATGCATTCATCATTTGACCGCGTCTGGCATCATCCGGAATGCAAAGTGCCGGATAATAGAGTATAATTCTTTCTATTTCATCCTCGATTTTTGCAGCAGCAAGAACAGAAGCCATGCCTCCTTGTGAACATCCGGCAAGAATAATGCGATTCTTATCCACATAATCAAGAGATTTTACATAATGAACCATATTGATGACATCTTCGGATTCGGTAACAGCACTCATCCCTCTGCTGTCACCACCTGAAATTCCGGAACCAGACATGGTGAAATCATAGCAGAAAGCGACATATCCGAGTTTTGCAAAAACTTTTGCATATGAATAAGAAATCACCATATTTGAAAGCATGCCATGAGAAACGATAACGCAGGGATGCGGTCCCTCTGTCATTGGTTTAAGCACATATCCACGTATTTTATTTCCGTTACTTAAAGTTGAAAACGGTTTGATTTTATATTTTCTACACATTTTAAAAAATCTCCTTATATTTATTTACGAATATATTCTGCTGCAATCCATTTTATATCACGTAAATGCAGGGGGTCAATTAGCAATTATGTAAATGTTTACATGTTAATTTTGTAATATTTAACAAAAAATTTTTTTCATTTGATTTTGAAAAGCAAAAACTATATACTGATAAAAAGCAAATAAAAATTTACTGGGATGATAAAAATGAGAAATTTAAAATATGCTATTTTGGGGCTTGTAAACAGAAAGCCAATGACAGGTTACGACATAAAAAAAGCCTTTGAAGACAGGGCTCTCACAAGTTTCTGGCACGCAGAGCACAGCCAGATCTACCCTGAATTAAAAAAACTTGTTAATGAAGGTATGATTCGTTATGATACTTCAGTAAAAGGTGAAAAGTTAAAAACAAAACTTTATTCAATTACAAATTTGGGGAAAAACGAATTTATCAATTGGCTTAAGGATGATGTGGAAATCGAACGGACCTATAAAGATATCTTCAGATTGAGAACATATTTTTCCGATTGCCTCGAACAAACGGATTTTTTGAACCTGCTTGAAAGTCAACTAAAACAACATAAAGAAAAAAAAGAATTCCTTGAAAACATAGAAAAAACAGTTTTCAAAAACACCCCGCCAAAAACAGGCACTCCCGACCTCGGTGACTTTATGGTTCTTGATGGAGCTGTGCTTCGAGAAAGATCGTATGTTGAATGGCTGGAAAGATGTATAAAAATTTTTAAAAATTAGAAAATAATACCAAATAAAGGCTGTCATCCTGTAAGGAGATGACAGCCTTTATTTGGTTAATGACAGATGTGAATTATTTAAAATACTCTACAGCGGATTCAAAGAGCTTCATGTCGTACTCACCTGCAACATTTTTGTATAAGCCCTCTCCTATTCGCTCTGAGTGACCCATTTTGCCGAATATTCGTCCGTCGGGAGAAAGGAGACCCTCAACCGCAAAAATTGAATTGTTGGGATTATACGCAATATCAGATGTAGGCATATCATTTTCATCCACATACTGCGTAAGTATCTGTCCGTTTTCTGACAGAGAGAGAAGTAAGCCCTTGTCTGCAAGAAGGCGTCCCTCGCCGTGCGAAATCGGCACGGTATATGTTTCACCGACACACGCATACTTAAGCCACGGCGAGTTGTCAGAGCAAAGACGTGTCCTGACGAGTTTCGACTGGTGACGTGAAATAGTGTTGTACGTGAGGGTCGGGCAATTTTCATCGGTGTCGATTATTTTGCCGAAGGGCAAAAGACCGAGCTTGATAAGAGCCTGGAAGCCGTTACAGATACCGCCCATAAGTCCTTCACGTTCGTCAAGCAGCCTTGTAACGGCAGCCTTTATCTCGGGATTGCGCATAAAGCTGATGATAAACTTGCCCGAGCCGTCCGGCTCATCGCCTCCTGAAAATCCGCCCGGTAAAAACAGAATCTGTGAGTCATCCACACTCCTTGCAAAATCCTCGATTGAGCGGGAAAGATTTTCCTTTGAGAGATTGTTGATGACGAACACTTTCGTCTCTGCTCCCGCCTTTTCAAAGCGTTTTGCGGTGTCATACTCGCAGTTAGTTCCGGGGAATACCGGTATAAGAACTCTTGGCTTTGAAGCCTTTATACTGCATGATTTTACATTCTCTGCTTCATAGGTGAAAACGGGAATATCCGTATTTTCAGAGGGTATATTACATGGAAATACCTTTTCGAGTTTGTTTTCATACTTCTCGGAAAGTGCCGAAAGGCTTACCTTTTCATCACCGAGAGAGAAGAAGTCGTTATCCGTGATTTTTCCGAGAGATAACAGTTCAATCATACTGTCGCCAGAGCAAGAGTTAAAGATATTATTTATCTCCTCCTCGGAGAGTTTACCGCTTATCTCTATTACAAAAGAGCCGTAATTATAACCGAAGACCTCTTCCCTTGAAGCTTCTTTATCAAAATCAAAACCGAAGCCGTTTCCGAGAGACATCTTATACACAGCCTCGGCAATACCGCCGTATGTAGGTGTGTAAACCGAAACAGCCTTTTTCTCTCCGATAAGACCTGAAACAAAGGCGAATACCTTTTTAAGACTTTCGATACGAGGTACACCGTACTCATCATAAAGAGGCTTTACAAGAATTACGCTGTTTCCAATGTTTTTAAATTCGTTTGATACCGTTCGCTCAATCTTATCGGTTGTTACCGCAAATGAAACGAGCGTCGGCGGAACATCAAGTTTTTCAAACGAACCGGACATTGAATCCTTTCCGCCGATTGCGGCACACCCAAGGTCAAGCTGTGCCTTATATGCTCCGAGCAGTGCCGCAAGGGGCTTGCCCCAACGCTCGGGTGCTTTGCCCGGTTTTTCAAAGTACTCCTGGAACGTAAGGTAAACATCCTCAAAGGTTGCACCTGTGGCAATAAGCTTTGAAACCGATTCAATAACCGCAAGATATGCTCCGTGGAACTGGTCTTTTTCCGTTATGAACGGATTGTATCCGTATGCCATAAACGACGCCGTATCCGTATCTCCGTTTTCAACGGACACCTTGTTTACCATTGCCTGAATCGGCGTTTTCTGATACCTTCCGCCAAAGGGCATAAGGACGGTTCCGGCACCGATTGTCGAGTCAAAACGCTCCGAAAGACCGCGCTTTGAACAAATATTGAGGTCTCCGACAAGTTCTTTCATTCCGTCAGAAAAACTGTCGGGGGTTTTCTTTGCAAATTTCATCTGCTTTTCTGTATGGATGTCGATATGCTTTTCGGCACCGTTTGAATTAAGAAAATCACGTGAGATATCAACAATCACATGACCCTTCCACGTCATTTTAAGTCTCGGTGCTTCCGTTACTTTCGCAACCACCGTTGCTTCAAGATTTTCTGAATTTGCAATTTCTATGAATCTCTCCGCATCCTTCGGCTCTACAACGACAGCCATACGCTCCTGTGACTCCGAAATTGCAAGCTCGGTACCGTCAAGTCCCTCATATTTTTTCGGCACGGCATCAAGAGATATGTCAAGTCCGTCCGCAAGCTCTCCGATTGCAACCGAAACACCACCCGCGCCGAAGTCGTTGCAGCGCTTTATGAGACGTGACGCCTCAGCGTTTCTGAAAAGTCGCTGGAGCTTACGCTCCTCGGGTGCATTTCCCTTTTGAACCTCGGCACCGCAGGTGTCAAGTGATGAAAGATTGTGTGACTTTGAGGAGCCTGTTGCGCCGCCGCAGCCGTCACGTCCCGTCCTGCCGCCGAGGAGTATAACGATATCTCCCGGATCGGGCACCTCACGCCTTACGTTGGCGGCAGGAGTTGCCGCAACAACCGCGCCAATCTCCATACGCTTCGCCGCATAGCCGTCGTGATAAAGCTCATCAACCATACCCGTTGCAAGACCTATCTGGTTGCCGTATGACGAATATCCGTTTGCGGCGGTTGTAACGAGCTTACGCTGAGGAAGCTTACCCTGCATTGTCTCTGAAAAAGGCTTTGTCGGATCAGCCGCACCCGTAACACGCATTGCACCGTAAACGTATGCACGTCCCGAAAGAGGATCTCTTATTGCACCGCCGATACATGTTGCCGCACCGCCGAACGGTTCAATTTCGGTCGGATGATTATGCGTCTCATTCTTAAACAGAAGAAGCCAATCCTCATCCTTTCCGTCATGATTTATTTTCATCTTTACGGTACACGCGTTTATCTCTTCGGATTCGTCAAGCTTTGCAAGCTTACCCTCCGCCTTAAGAACCTTTGCCGCGAGTGTACCGATATCCATAAGGTTCACGGGCTTTGTTCTACCGAGCCTTTTACGGTCGGAGATATACTGCTCATATGCGGCATTTATAAAATCATCGTCAAACCTCACGCTGTCAATGGTCGTAAGAAATGTCGTATGACGACAATGGTCTGACCAGTATGTGTCTATCATACGTATCTCTGTTATCGTAGGATTTCTCTTTTCGGACTTAAAGTATTCCTGACAGAAGGATATGTCGTCAAGGTCCATTGCAAGACCTTTTTCCGAAACAAACTCAGCAAGCTCATCCTTGCCGTAATCAATAAATCCGTCAAGTGTTTCAACGGTTTCCGGAAGACTGACCGGCATATCTAAAATATCCGGCTTCTCCATGGACGCAATTCTCGCCTCAACGGGATTGACAACATATTTTTCTATTGAGTTAAGTTCGGTGTCGGATATAGCTCCGCTCAGCACGTATACCTTTGCACTGCGTACGACCGGCTTTTCTCCCTTTGAAATAAACTGGATACACTCGGCTGCGGATGAGGCACGCTGGTCAAACTGACCGGGAAGATACTCAACGGCAAAGACCCTGTCATCATCCGATGTCTTTATTTCATCAAAAATAACGTCAAGCTGCGGCTCGGAAAAAACTGTCCCCGAGGCATAATCAAAGGTTGCCTTATCAATCCCCTCAACATCATATCTGTTTATAACACGAACCGCTTTAACAGACTCTATGCCGAGCAATGTATTTATGTCGGAAAGAAGAGACGAAGCCTCATTCTGAAGTCCCTCTCTTTTTTCAACGAAAATTCTGTAAACCATGTCCGGTTTTCCTCCTGAAAGAAAAATTTATCTGATTTATCATCCGGAATAATCAACGTCCGGAAAAGCACGTTAAAAATAAGTGCCGTAACTCACAGATTAAATACGAAAATCAGTCAAGGGCAGCCAAAGCACGCTGACCGATATCCTTTCTGTAATACGCATTTTCAAACTTAACTGTTTTTACAGCCTCATATGCATTGTCAATAGCTTCCTTCAGCGTATCACCCGTTCTTGTAACACCGAGAACCCGACCGCCGTTTGTAAGAAGCTTTCCATCCCGAAGCTTCGCTCCTGCGACAAAAATATTTTCACGACCGTTTTCAAAGGTAATCTCATAGCCCTTTTCATAGCTCTGCGGATAGCCCTCAGATGCCATAACAACACAGCATGCGGATTTATCGTAAAATTCAACCTTGCATTTTTCAAGTCTTTCATAGCGAACAGCCATGAAAATCTCAAGAAGATCACTTTTCAAAAGAGGCAGTACAACCTGTGTTTCCGGATCTCCGAAGCGGCAATTGTACTCAATCACCTTAGGTCCGTTCTTTGTAAGCATGAGACCGAAATAAAGACAACCCTTAAAGGTACGTCCCTCATTGTTCATCGCATTCATTGTGGGAATAAATATCTTATCCATACACTCTCTTGCTATGTCCTCGGTATAGTAAGGATTCGGCGCAACGGTTCCCATTCCGCCGGTATTAAGCCCCTTGTCACCGTCAAGAGCGCGTTTGTGGTCCTGACTTGATACCATAGGAACAAGCGTTTTTCCGTCGGTAAACGAGAGCACCGACACCTCGGGTCCTTCAAGGAATTCCTCTATAACTACCTTTGTTCCGCTTTCACCGAACACCTTTTCGGACATCATTGAATGAACGGCATCAATAGCCTGCTCGCGCGTTTCGGCAATGATAACACCTTTTCCGAGGGCAAGGCCGTCAGCCTTTACCACAGTCGGGACAGGTGCTGTTTCCAGATATTTTACGGCATCATTTTCGTTGTCAAATACGGCATATTCCGCTGTCGGTATACCGTATTTTTTCATAAGGTTCTTTGAAAAAATCTTGCTGCCTTCAATAATTGCCGCCTTTTTGTCCGGCCCGAAGCAGGGAATCCCTTCCGCTTCAAGTGCGTCAACACAGCCGAGCACAAGAGGGTCGTCAGGGGCAACAACGGCAAAATCTATTTCTTTTTGCTTTGCAAATTCCGCAATTCCCTTTATATCCTTTACATCAACGGAATCAATGCACTCCGCGTCGTGTGAAATTCCTCCGTTTCCCGGGATGGCGAAAATTTCGGAAACATCGGGATTTTCCTTTATCTTTGAAATTATAGCGTGCTCACGGCCGCCGCCGCCTACTACTAGAATTTTCATATAAAGCTCCTTTTATTTTAAGAGAAAAAGTATCAGTGGTGGAAAAGTCTCATTCCGGTGAACGCCATTGTCATTCCGTAGTTGTTGCAGGTTTCAATAACCATGTCATCACGGATTGAGCCGCCCGGCTCGGCGATATATTTAACACCGCTCTTAAATGCGCGTTCGATATTGTCAGGAAACGGAAAAAACGCATCAGAGCCAAGTGAAACACCGTCTATGGTTTTAAGGTATTCCTCCTGCTCCTCCTTCGTAAAGTGTGAGGGCTGACTCTTAAAGTATTTCTGCCAGTTTCCTTCAGCACATACGTCCTCTTCGTTCTGATTGATGTATCCGTCAATTACATTGTCTCTGGTCGGACGTCCTATGTCCTCTCTGAACGGAAGGTTTAAAACCTTGTCGCTTTGGCGAAGGAACCATGTATCCGCCTTGCTTCCCGCAAGCCTTACACAGTGAACACGTGACTGCTGTCCCGCGCCGACTCCGACTGCCTGACCGTCTGTTGCAAAGCACACGGAGTTTGACTGCGTATACTTGAGAGTAATAAGTGAGATGATAAGGTCACGTATTGCGGATTCGGGAAGTTCCTTGTTCTCGGTAACGATATTTTTAAGAAGCTCTCTGTCTATTTTAAAGTTGTTTCTTCCCTGCTCAAAAGTGATTCCGTAAACCTGCTTATGCTCTATCGGGTCAGGCACGAAATTCGGGTCGATTTTAACTATGTTATAGTTTCCGCCGCGCTTTGATTTCAGTATTTCAAGTGCTTCCGGCTCGTATCCCGGAGCAATAATTCCGTCTGAAACTTCATTCTTTATAAGCTTCGCGGTCATAACGTCACACGGGTCGGAAAGCGCAACCCAGTCGCCGAATGAGCACATGCGGTCCGTACCCCTTGCCCTTGCGTATGCAATGGCAAGCGGAGATTCGTCAAGTCCCTCTATGTCATCCACAAAGCAAGCTCTTTTGAGTCTGTCCGACATAGGAATTCCGACTGCTGCTGAGGTGGGACTTACATGCTTGAAGGATGTAACTGCCGGAAGTCCGAGAGCCTCTTTAAGCTCCTTTACAAGTTGCCATGAATTGAACGCATCCAAAAAATTTATAAATCCGGGTCTGCCGTTAAGTATTTCTATCGGGAGCTCGCTTTCGTCATGCATAAATATTTTTGCGGGTTTCTGATTAGGATTGCATCCGTATTTAAGTTCAAACTCTTTCATTGTTACTCCTCCTCAAAAATCACTTATTTTTGTTTATCATACGGTTTTCTGTTTCACCGGTCTTAAGGTCGATATATCTTACATAAAGTGAGATTCTGTTATCGGCATCCAGGTTATTCCAGATGTCCTCGTAAAACTCGTCAATATCATCAGGGATAGAAACACGCTCGGGCTCACCCTGAAATGTCGGAATTGGATTTCCGTCACACACATACGTATGGATAAAATGTCCGAGACCCGGTAAAGGCTCATAGTCAAAGGTATACCTGTTGCATACCGTTCCTACCTCGTCACCGCTTTTGAGAATACTGAGTTTATATGTAAAATCCCCGTTATCACAGGTTACAATACCCGAAATTCTCGGAGTAAGATTCGGTGCATCAGGCTCAAACTTACGTGTTGCAAGTGCGTTTTCAAAAGCACGGCAGCCTTTTCCCATTGACTCTTTTTCCTGTATAAAATCATATATCGTCTGTGTCTGGTCGCCGTTTGTAACAATAGTACGGTCTCCGAGAACTTTTATCGGTGAATAAATAATGAGGCTCGGATCCTCTACCTTGCTTTCATCAAATGGGTAAATCGTTACATCCTTGCCCTCTTCTCTGAAAATTCTGTTACGGCTGTTTTCGCTTCTACCCATGATAAAGTATGCGATTGCAGCCCTTGTTCCGTCCTCGGTTTTTCCGATAACGATGCCGCGTCCGACATATTCATTTCCGTGGATACGCGAGCCCATCGTCTTTGTCTCATAAATATTCACTGTCATCACTCCTGTAAAACTAAATAAGGTTTAAACTCGGACAACACTGTATTTTTGTGACGCTTACGCATTTTTTTCAGAGATAAGAAATATTTGTTTTGGTTATGAAAAACACACTTGATAAAAATGATGTCGAAAAAAATAGGCGCTAAAAAATACAATGTTATCCTCGTTTTAATCGATAATACTTTTGCAGACATACTCGGTTGCTTTGGGAAGAAGCTGCCATTCAGCCTCCTCCATAACTCGTTTTTGAAGACTCTCCGGTGTATCATCCTCATGAACATCAACGGCTTTCTGGAGGATTATCCTTCCGCCGTCAGTGACTTCATTTACGAAGTGTACCGTTGCACCCGTGACCTTCACTCCGTACTTAAGTGCTTCCTCATGTACCCTTAGGCCGTAATAACCGTCACCGCAGAAGCTCGGAATAAGTGAGGGATGAACGTTTATTATTCTGTTCGGATAATTCTTCACAAAGCTTTCGGAAAGTACAGAAAGAAAGCCTGCCAGAACTATAACATCGATATCATACTGCTTGAGCATCATAAGAATTGCCGACTCGAAGGCTTCCTTTGAACCGCAGTTACTTCTCAAAATTGTCACTCCGTCAATTCCGGCATCACTTGCTCGCGTCAGGGCATATGCACCTTCCTTGTTGGAAACAACAAGCTTTATTTCCCCGGAAATAATTTTTCCGGCATTTTGTGCATCTATAAGCGCCTGAAGGTTTGTTCCTCCGCCGGAAACAAGCACGGCGATATTTGCCTTTTTCATATGTTCATCTCCACTAAATCATGAATAAAAGAATACAAGCTTATACCAAGAAAATCACTCAAGAATAATTTTGTTTTCGTCATCCTTAATGATTTCACCCAGTACATATGCTTCGGGCTCACCGTTTTCGTGAAGCACCCTAAGAGCCTCGTCTGCGGCGGCTGACGACACCACGACAGTCATTCCGACACCCATGTTATATGTGTTATACATGTCGTGTGCCGAGATGTTTCCACGCTTCATTATAAGATCGAAGATGGGAAGGACACGTACGTCGTCCTTCCGTATTTTCGCGCACATTCCGTTCGGAACAGAGCGCGGAATGTTTTCATAAAAGCCGCCGCCGGTTATGTGAGACACTGCTCTGACATCAACCTTTTCAAGCAGTGCAAGCACCGGCTTTACATATATCTTTGTAGGAGTAAGCAGTGTCTCACCGATTGATTTTCCGCAAAGCTCGGGAATCGGTTCCCTGAGCTCGGCTTCCGATATGTTTTCAATATCAAAAACCTTTCTCACAAGGGAAAATCCGTTTGAATGAACACCGCTTGACGGAAGGGCAAGAATTACATCGCCCTCCTCCATTCTTGTATTATCGAGAATTTTGTCCTTATCAACAATGCCTACCGAAAAGCCCGCAAGGTCATATTCGTCCTCAGGATAAAAGCCGGGCATCTCGGCAGTCTCTCCGCCGACAAGTGAAGTTCCCGACTGTACACAGCCGTCCGCAACGCCCTTTACAATTTCGGCGATTCGCTCGGGAAAATTTTTTCCGCAGGCGATATAATCAAGGAAAAGTAACGGCTTTGCGCCGCAGCATATTATGTCGTTCACGCACATCGCCACACAGTCAATACCCACCGTGTCGTGCTTATCCATGAGAAACGCAAGCTTGAGCTTTGTTCCGACGCCGTCCGTGCCGCTGACAAGAACCGGCTTTGTTATACCGGTCATGTCAAGCTCAAACAGTCCGCCGAAGCCGCCTATCGCACCCATGGCGCCGCTTGTCATTGTTCTTGCAACATGCTCCTTCATCAGTTCAACTGCCTTGTAGCCTGCCGTTATGTCAACGCCGGCATCGGCATATGATTTTGAGTAAGACTTGTCCATTTTTTACTCCTTATTTTCGGAAATTTTTGTTTCAAATCTGTTTTTCTTCGGTGCAGTCGGAATATCAGTCGGATACTTTCCGTCAAAGCATGCGGTGCAGTATCCCGACCCGTTAATACCCTTTGCAATCTGCTTAACGCTCTCGGTGCTTAAGTATCCGAGTGAATCAACACCGATTATTTTTGCAATCTCATCAATCGAATATTTACATGCTATAAGATTTTCACGCGAATCAATATCAGTTCCGTAGTAGCATGGATTCAAAAACGGCGGAGCGGAAACACGCATATGTATCTCCTTTGCGCCCGCATCACGGAGAAGCTTTACAATCCTTGCACTTGTAGTACCGCGTACAATGGAATCATCAATCATTACAACTCTTTTTCCTCTTACCGTCTCGGCAATGGGATTGAGCTTTATCTTAACCTTGTCCTCACGGCTTTTTTGTCCCGGAGCTATGAAGGTTCGACCGATATATTTGTTCTTTATAAAGCCGATTTCATACGGAATACCGGACTGCTTAGCATAACCGAGTGCCGCATCAAGTCCCGAATCAGGGACTCCTATAACGACATCTGCCTGAACAGGATGTTCAAGTGCGAGGAATGCACCCGCCCTCTGTCTTGCGGAATGAACGCTGCAGCCGTCAATAACCGAATCGGGTCTTGCAAAATAAATGTACTCAAACACGCACATCGAGCATGGTGCTTTATCACAGTGGTCCTCTATTGAGCGTACTCCGTTTTTGTCAAACACAACTATTTCGCCGGGCTTTACATCACGGACAAATTTTGCACCTACTGCGTCAAGCGCACAGCTTTCAGACGCAACGATGTATCTTCCGTCATCAGTCACACCGTAGCAAAGCGGTCGAAATCCGTTTTCGTCACGTACCGCAATAAGCTTTGACGGAGACATAATAACAAGGGAAAACGCGCCCTTAAGTCTGTAAATCGCCTGATTGACAGCCTCTTCTATGGAAGGAGCCGTAAGACGCTCCTTTGTGATGATGTAAGATATAACCTCCGTATCACTTGTCGTATGGAAAATAGAGCCCTCAAGCTCAAGCTCCTTACGAAGCTCCCCGGAATTTACAAGATTGCCGTTATGGGCAAGAGCCATCTTTCCTTTTATGTGATTTATGAGTATTGGCTGTGCATTACTTCTGTCGCTTGTTCCGGTCGTACCGTATCTTACATGACCTACGGCGATATTTCCCTCTCCGAGGCTGTTTATTATCTGCGGAGTAAATACATCGTTCACAAGTCCGGTATCCTTATACACGGAAATAAGACCGTCATCATTTACTGCAATGCCGCAGGACTCCTGCCCTCTGTGCTGAAGTGCAAAAAGTCCGTAATAGGATGTACTGGTGACATCTGACTTTTCAGATGAAAAAACACCGAACACACCGCATTCTTCTCTGAGATTTCCCATTTTTCCCTCCGACTCAAATACCGAGTCTCTTCATCATTTCGTTGTATGCGTCTTCTACGCCGCCCATATCTCTGCGGAAACGGTCCTTGTCAAGCTTTTCATTTGTGTCCTTGTCCCAAAGTCTGCATGTGTCGGGAGAGATCTCATCCGCAAGAACAATTTTTTCGTCCGCTGTTTTACCGAATTCAAGCTTAAAGTCAACAAGACGTACTCCGAGTGTCAGCATATATGCCTTAAGGACTTCATTTACCTTGAAAGCCATAGACTTTATCTGCTCGATTTCCTCTCTTGTAGCAAGCTTAAGAGCAATTGCGTGATACGCGTTCAAAAGAGGATCTCCGAGGTCATCATTTTTGTATGAAAATTCAATCGTAGGTTCATCAAATACAATTCCTTCCTCAACGCCGTAATGCTTTGCGAAGGAGCCTGCGGAAATATTTCTTATTATTACCTCAAGCGGAACTATAGAAACTTTTTTTACAACAGTATCTCTGTCGGAGAGCTGCTCAACAAAGTGAGTGGGAACACCCTCTTTTTCAAGCATCTGCATAAGGAAATTTGACATCTTGTTGTTTATAACGCCCTTACCGACAATTGTGCCCTTTTTAAGACCGTTGAAAGCCGTCGCATCATCTTTATAAGATACAATGCAAAGCTCCGGGTCAGATGTTGCAAATACCTTCTTTGCTTTTCCTTCATAAAGTTGTTCGAGTTTTTCCATGTGTTGTTTCCTCCAAATGAAATAATATGCAATAAATCTATAAAAATAAAAAACAAGCAGATACGTTTCAATATCTGCTTGCAATTTCCCTATCAGCCGCAAGTACCTTGTCAGCACCTGCATTTCTTGCGTTATTAAGTTTTTCCGCAATACCTTTATCTTCAACACTGAGTATCTGCAATGCAAGGAGAGCCGCATTTTGTGCTCCGTCTATAGCTACAGTTGCAACGGGAAGCCCGCTTGGCATCTGTACCGTGGAGAGCAATGCATCAATTCCGTCAAGTGTAGAGCTCTTTACGGGTATTCCTATAATGGGGAGTGTTGTCTGAGCGGCACATGCTCCTGCAAGGTGTGCAGCTTTTCCTGCGGCTGCAATTATAACCCCAAAGTCATTTTCGCGTGCTTTTGAGCAGAATTCGCGCACCTTGTCCGGTGTTCTGTGAGCAGAATACACGTGTACCTCTGTCGAAACTCCGTATTCCTTAAGTGTATTTATACATTTCTCAACAACGGGAAGATCCGAATCGCTTCCCATTATTACAGCAACCTTCTTCATGACGGCCTCCGAAAAAAGATTATAAAATAAAAAAGGACAGTCCTCCGGTGTTATAACTGAAGGATTGCCCAGACGGTCGACACTATCAAAGCAGGTATTCCCGCTTTGTTCACTTCCCTGCTCCCATGTGGTGCCCCACTAATCCGTCAGTTACAAAGAAGTCATCACTTCAAATGACACCACCATTATGCCAAAACAACCTGTCAAAGTCAATTATAAAAAGTGACAAATAAAAAACTAATTATGGATGTATTTTGAGCATGATAACAATACCTGATTGCAAAAAAGTTTATTCAAAGTTCTCAATTTTCCATTCATCATACCAATCAATATACATATTCTCACCTTCAAATTTTAAAGGGAGCCATACATAATCAGCTATTGATGTATTTTCACTCACCTGTCCCGGTTTCATTTTCGGCAAAGAATCCATATTTATTTCACCGTCAAAATCCGGATTGAATACCTTTTCAAATATATTTTTGTACTCATCATACTTAAGATCTACATGTTGCGGAAGCCATCTGTCCGCCATAGCGATGTAAAGATCCTTTTTTCCCTCAACTTTGAATATAGATGAGATCTGCGAGTGAAAAGATGTTTTGGAAGAATCATAACGATGCGGATTTTGGAGCACGGTATACGGGCCGTGCCATGTATCGGCAACAGCAACCTGCGAAGGATTCGGAAGATATGCGGTCGTACCTGAGGTTACAAGATAATGTTTCCCTTTCCTTAAAAAATGTGCCGTTGCCTCTCTGACATACGGTGGGAATTTTTCGGGGAAATGGGTAGAATAATAACCTGTGACGTCTGTATAGTCCAAAGTTAAATCTGCACAGATGGTTTCACTGTGAACTCTTTCAAAGTAATAATAAGCTTTACCATCTTCGGCAACCGCCAGATCAAAATCACCCGCATTCATACCAAGAGGTTTAAGTCCCTCTTTTACCTTTTTGTAAGGTCCCAAAAATTCATTTGCAACAAGTACGGTTTCGGTCTGTTCCTGTGTCTTATCATTCATTATTTTCAACCAGCATACATACTTTCCGGTCTCTTTATTGTAAATGATATGCGGTCTGTCCATCTTTGAAGTCGGATGAAGCGAAGATTCCTCATCATCCAGTTCCGGCGGAATTATTATTCCGCAATCCTTCCAGTTATAAAGATCTTTTGACGAGTAGCACCTTACACCCCAGTGCCAGATTTCATTTTCACCGGTAGTTTTTTCTTTGTTTTCTCCGTACCAATAGTACGTCCCGTCAATAAAAATAACAGATCCGCCGTGTGCCTGTATTCTTTTGCCGTCAGTATCCAACCATACCTCACCCGGTTTGAAGGAATTATAAGAACTCATATTCACCGCTCCCGATTTCATTTTTTTTGCAGTTCCACACGACTGTCGCAGACGTGTTCGGGGGAACAGAAACTTTGAGAGTATCCTTATCATATACAACTTTTATTTTGCCGTATTCACTCTCAAAGGATCTTACAAAAGACGTAATTCCGAGCTTCTCAAGAACCCGGGGATTCACGGTGAAATGTTTAAACCCGGGCAAATCCGCCTTGATTCCACAAACCGTGCTGAAAATCCACTCGTCAACACATCCGAACGCATAATGATCAAAACTAACAAATCTCTTTCCGTCCTTTGCGTCGTCGGCATCCCATGCTTCCCATATAGTTGTTGCACCATTATCCACTTCATAAAGCCACGACGGACGCTTGTTTTGCATAAATATCTCAGCTGCAAGATCCTCTTCTCCGAGTTTACAGAGAACATCCAGTAAAAAAGGCGTTGCAAGAAAGCCTGTGTCAAGACGTTTATTATTATTCATTATGAGTCTCACAAGTCTTGTTTTATACTCTGTTACAAGATGTTCCGGAACAAGATCGGCTTCAAAAGCAAGAACATATGCCCCCATAAGATAACCGGGAAGCCTGTCTTTTTCAATGATTTCATCAACTATCGCTTTTTTCATCTTTTCCGAAATTTCTTTATAGTAGACTGCATCGTTCTCATGTTTCAGGATCTTCGCCACTTCAGACATTTTTCTAACTGACATATATCCGAAAAAAGGAGCTGTATAAAAAGCAGATTCCCTGCATATCCCATATTGCTCTCCCGTATTATCAGGACGACTCGGCACTAACCATTCACCGAAATGAAACCCTGTATCCCATATATACATATCGTTCTCTTCGGAAAATGAAGCGTCACCCCTACGTGTTTTCGCGGTTTCAATTATATTGTCACACCACATTTTCATAGCCCGGTAATTTTCCTCAAGAACTATTTTGCTTCCGGTAACAACATACATGTCATACGGAACCCATACAATCGCATCGCTCCAGCCGGCAACACCCGTTATTCTGTCCGCGCCATACTTTTTAGAAACATTCAGGATAAGATTTTTGTAAAGCTGCATGAACGGTGAAACAATCATCACTGTACCGTCATTACTTTGATCGGCCCTTACGGAAGAAAGCCAGCTTGTTAAAAACGGAGTGACATCTTCATTAAGCAAAGCCGTTTTTGCATAAACAAGTATGTCTCCCGTATATCCTGCTTTCTCTCTTGTCGGGCAATCGGTCGGAACAGACATCATGTTGTTGAACTGCGAATAACGTATATTTTTGTAAAGCCTGTTTATTCTCTCATCTGAACAAAAAAAGTCCCCAATATCTTCCTTTTCTGTGCTAAGAAGAACGGCGGTAAAATCTTTTTCACTCACCTTTGACATACCTGTCACGCGAATATATCTAAAGCCATGAAAAGTAAATAACGCCTCATGAACAAACGGTATTCCGTTTGAAACAACCGTATCTTTTTGCGGAGCAAACATAGTATTGATGTAGTTTTCGTTCTTATCAAGTATTTCAAAATATTCAAAAACCACTTTTGTCCCCTTTGGAACATCAAGCCTCACACGTGCCCTTCCGGAGAGAACCTGTCCGAAATCCACTATAAACTCGTCTTTATTCGACCGAAATACCCTTTCTGCCGGAATAAGTTTTATCGGTCTTACGGGAGGCATAGGTTGACATCGGAGGTTTTCATAGCCGTAATCCTTAAGCAACACTTTCCGCTCCGAAGACTTTGTGAGTGTAAAGTCCTGTTTTTCACCAAGATAAAGATCAGAATAGACGACAAAATCCATTTGACAGGTTTCGGTTCCGTCAGAAACGATCATCTCTCTGCTGTTATCCTCATACAGAATTTCGATTTGAAAAAGCACCGAAGGCTCTTTGTTGTACTCGTCCATAACAGGTCTTGCCTGTTTACTGAAATACCATCCGTCACCGACATACATCACCAAATCATTATGGCCGGGATTCAAAATATTTGAAATATCATACACCTGATAATATGTCATACGGTCATACGGAGTAAATTCAGGTGCAAAGTCTCTGTCATCCGGGGTTACGCCGTTTATGTACAACTTGTATACACCATATGCAGTGGCATAAACCTTTGCGGACTTTATCCTCTTCTCTGAACACGTATCAAAATTTTTCTTGAAAAGTACAGGTGAATAAGTTTTTCCAAAAAGATACTCAGATTTATTTTTTCGTTTTTGGGGATACTCAATCCATTTTGCCTTCCAATCAAGAGAGGACAAAAAAGCCGTTTCAAATACAGATGATGCAGATGAGCTTTCGTTTTTGTTATTCCATACCGTTACCGTCCAGTCATATTTTTTTCTTGACTCAAGCGGATTTCCGGTATAAGAGATAAAGCTCTGCTCATCAGAGATAACTTCACCCGAATCCCATATCGTTTCGGCGTCGTCTTTAACGATAATTTTGAATGATTTTTGGATAATCGATTGATTGTTATCGGATATTTTCCATGAAAAATACGGACATTTATCTATGACAGGAGTGTCCATATGCATGGTTTTAAGGTCATAAACCTTCATTGTCATCCTCTTTCGTCATTGTCATATTTATTAAAAAACAAATCCATCTTTTTTATTTTTTTGGGACTTATTTTCAGAAGCTGGTATACACCTCTGGGCGACACCTTCTTAGAAAACTCCGGAGCTTGCTTTGCGGCTACACTGTATATCAAATAATAAATAGGAAACTTTTTTATAAACTTGTTTTTTCGTTTCTCGTCTCGAAATAAAACTTCACATGAATTGGCCGTTGAAAGTTTTTCCGAAAACCTGTCATTAAACTCGGCACACTCACGAATGGAAACATATTTTCCTGTCATAAGCTCATCAAGCCATAAAACAAATTCCGAAATCCAGTCGCCGACTCTTGAACAAAACATTGCAGTGTCCGCTCCGGCTTCCTTACCAACCGAAAACCCATGCATTGAATAGCCGTATATATGTGACTCATAATCAATGAAGTTGGCATTCAGTGCATCAATAAAGGCAGTTGTGTTAAAAATAGGAACTATCCAGTCATTTCTTGATGAGACAATAAAGCACGGCGATGTATCAAGATTCACACACTTTGCAGTATCCGGCGCATCTTTTGCACGTGAATAAATGAGAGTCTTTTCGTTGGTAAGTGCATAACACATTACACATGCATACGGTTTATTTTTAGCAATGGTAGCAGCTGCAGATGCAAGGTGTCCCCCGGCAGAAAAGCCCATCACAATGATGTGTTCCGAATCAACATGATACTTTTCGGAATTCTTTTTTATAAACTCAGTTGCTTGCTCATAGTCGTCAAGCGGATAAGGCCACTTGTATTTTTCGCCCACCGAATAGCAGAGAACAAAACAATTAAAACCGAGTTTGTTAAAAACTCTTACAACCGGCTCACCCTCTGACAACTCACATTCATTGTAAGCACCGCCGGGCAGAATAAGGATACACGGTGTTTTTTTATCTGAGACGATAAAAGGCGTCAATGTAACTTTTCTTTCCTTGTTAAGAACTATGGTTTTTTTACTCATAATAAATCACCCGATATAGATTCATTAATTTTTTACATATACTTGTGCATCCAGGAAACCGCTGTTTTGAAAAACTCGTTTGTTGTTCCTTTATCACTTGTTAGAGTATGATCACTGTTTTTCCACCAGATAACATCATTAGGTACACCGAATTTGTCAAGAACGGGTTTTATCGTCGGATAATGGTTAGTGCCGATAGTTTTGTCTTTTGCGGCAAAGCCCATGAGAGTCGGAACGGTTTTCTCCGTTATGTACGAAACAGGAGAAAGAGTATCAATGAGTTTATTTGCATCAGATAAAGGATCTTTGATATCCTCTCCTGAAAATTCTTTTCCAGCAACCAGAGATGCTATTGCGGCAAAATTATTATAATTGTAATTGTCAAAAGCTTCAAAGTGAAGACTGACCGGCATTGTTATCGTGAAAATCATTTTTATTGGAATTGCAGATTCAGCATATCTTGAATATGCATAAAGTGCAGCAAGATGAGAACCCGCGGAAGTACCGGACAGCGCGAGAGATGAAGGCGTATATCCGAGATTTAAAAGTTTTTTATTTATTTCCGAAATACATGCGGTTATGTCATCAAGCATATCAAAACAGTTTACATCTTCCTTACTTCCGGTCACTTTTGCAACATTTTTATTTTTTTCGGAAATAAGGTTGTAATTCATTGTCGCCGCGATATATCCCGCCTTTGCAATTTTTGCGCAACCGGCAGCCATATGTTCTTTTCTGCCCATAACCCATGTTCCGCCGTGAATAAAAAGTGCAACTCCTACAGGCTTTTCTTTTTCAAGATTTGAGGGAACATAAAGATCAAATTTCTGAGCACCGTATTCTCCATAAGGAATATTTTTATAAATGTCGCCGTCTTTTTTTGTCCAGGACTCCGTGAACTCAGCTTTTTTGTTAAGTACATCAAAAGCAAAATTCATAAGAGGCACTGTGATTTTTGCCCCAAGGAGTGACATATTTCTTATGCCGAATCCGGTTGGGTCAGAAATTGCTTTATCTTCTTTTCTTGTGCTCATTACCTAAAACCTACCCTTCAAAAAAATTATCAAGATAGTTTAATATTACATTATTTCAATACTATTTTTCATCACATAAACTTGTGTTAATATCATAAAATCTTGCGGTAATGCTTCGGAGAAACATCATATTTTTTCAAAAAAATCCTATGAAAATAACTTATGTTTTCATACCCGACTTTAAGAGATATATCACAAACGGACAAATCCGTGTTTTTCAGTAAAAACGCAGCCTGAGAAAGTCTTTTTTCCTGCACAAGCTCCGTATACGTTTTTCCTGTTTGTCTTTTTATTTCACGTGACAACCATGAAAAATCATAGTGTAAAAGCTCTGAAAGCTCTGTAAGAGAGCCCTGCGAATAATGTTCTTCAACGTACCTTAAGGTCCTTATTGCAATATCTGTTTCATCATTTTGGCTTTTAAGTCTGTCAGTACAGTTAAGAAGTTGTAAAAAGAGAAGACCCATAGTCATCTGATTGATATTTCTCTTATTTATGACGTCGTTCATAAGTGTCCAGATAAGATTTTCTATGAGATTCTGAATCGGAAGTATATCAGCAACATCAAAATAAAGATATGATGACGGTATATCTTCGCTCTTAAGACAATTCACTATAAAACGCCTGAGTGGAGTTTCTTCATTGCCTAACATCGAAAGTGTTGTGTCAAAAAATTCAGGAAGAATTATAAAATTTACGGCAATATCATTCTCCCCTGCCGGAAGAATCTCTTGTGTTGAATTCTGATTGAGAAAAAGTATGTTTCCCTCTTTCAGTTCAACCCTTTCGCCGTTTATTATATGTGTTGTTTTTCCCCTACACATATAGACGACCTCTACATAATCATGCTTGTGCTCCGGGAAACGGACAAATCTCGTATGCGGCCGTACAGTTATCAGCTTTCCCTCCGAAAGTAATTTACGGCTGTTGATGATATTTTCCGGCTTGTACATATAAAGACTTTTATCAATGTCCCTCCTGCCGGAAAGTATTTCGCGCTCTTCATCTGTGACTAAAGACAGTTTTTTTATTATCATCTCATCAATCATGGCAGTTTTCACCCCTCATTTCAATTATATTTATAATCAGCGTTTATTTCAACATGCAAATAAGGACACTTTTTCGGTCAAATAGTGTTCTTATTTTTCTTTTATGAAGAAGATATAATCGTACCGTAAATAACTGCGAAAAAGAATAAAGCAAGGCGGTGTAAAAAATGAATTATCATCTGAGTGTAGATATCGGTGCATCTAGTGGCAGACTCATACTCGGTTACATCTCAAACGGAAAAATTATTACTAAAGAAATATACAGGTTTGAAAATAATTTGAGGGTCACGGATGACGGACTTGTATGGGATATCGAAAATCTTGTACAAAAAGTCCTTTTCGGCATAAAGAAGTGCAAAGATCTCGGCTTTATTCCTTCTACCGTTGCTATAGACACATGGGGCGTAGATTACGTATTGTTTGATAAGAGCAACAAGGAAATACTTCCGGTATACTGCTACCGTGACAACAGATGTAAAAAAGGCGTAGATGAAGTTGAAAAAATAATAGAACCTGAGTTTCTCTACAAAAGAACAGGCATGCAAAAACAAAATTTTAACACTGTTTATCAGTTTATGTGTGACAAAAAATCCGGTAGGCTTGATAAAGCCGAAAAATTTCTCATGATTCCGGATTACATTGCCTACAGACTCACAGGAAAATTTATAAATGAGTATACCAATGCATCTACAACAGGACTTGTAAACGCCACAACAAAAAAATGGGATGAAGAAATAATCAATAAACTCGATTATCCAACAAGGCTCTTCGGTGAATTGACAGAGCCTTGTGAAAAAATCGGTTCATTTACAGATGAAATAAAAGAATATGCAGGTTTTGATTGCACCGTGGTAACATGTCCGACACATGACACCGCCAGTGCGGTTGCAGCTTCTCCACTTGAAAAAAACAGCCTTTATATCTCATCGGGTACGTGGAGTCTCATAGGAATGGAGATAGACAAACCCGTGTTGAATGAGCATGCCATGAGAAACAATTTTACAAACGAAGGCGGAATTAACGGGACCGTAAGATTTCTCAAAAATTATATGGGCATGTGGCTTCTTCAAAACATAAGACGAAATCTCGGTAACATGATGACATATGATGAACTTATGTATCTTGCGGAATCCGTGAAGAAATATGAATTCATAAATGTTAATTCTCCGGAATTCACAGCTCCTGAAAACATGATAGCTGAAATAAAAAAATTTCTGGGAAATGAAAACACAGACTTATCTGTTGTTTTAAACAGTGTTTATCATTCTCTCGCCAAATCCTATTCGGTTGCTGTTAAAGAAATAGAAGGAATAACAGGCAAAACGGTTTCATCTATCCATATCGTAGGTGGCGGTTGCTTAGATAAATACCTTAATATGCTCACCGCAAGATATACGGGTAAACCGGTGACAGCAGGCCCTGCAGAAGCCACTTCACTCGGGAACCTCCTTTCTCAATTCATTTACAGCGGTGAGTGCAAAGACCTAAGCAGCGCAAGAAAACTGATTATTGAATCATTTAATATTTCGGAGGTAAAAAATGAACAGATACAATGAAGCAAAAACACTTTATGCCGAACACGGAATTGATACGGAAAAAGCTCTTGAGAAAATAAAAGACGTTCCGGTGTCCATCCACTGTTGGCAAGGTGACGATGTAACAGGCTTTGATTCAAAGCAATCTCTTTCAGGCGGAATTCAAACGACAGGAAACCACCCCGGAAAAGCAAGAAATCCGGAAGAATTGATGAGAGATATTGACAAAGCGTTCAGCCTTATTCCCGGGAAAAAGAAACTGAATCTTCACGCATCATATGCAATTTTCGACGACGGAAAATTTGTTGACCGTAACAAAATCTCTCCGGAAAATTTTAAAAAATGGGTTGACTTTGCGAAAGAGAGAAATATGGGTCTTGATTTTAACCCGACTTTTTTCTCACATCCGATGGTAAAAGACAATCTAACTCTCTCCTCACCCGATGACTCAGTTCGTAACTTCTGGATTGAGCATGGCAGAAGATGTATTGAAATTTCTCAGTATTTTGCGGAAGAAACAGGCTATCCGTGCCTTATGAACATCTGGATTCCGGACGGTTATAAGGATATTCCCGCCGACCGAATGGGACCTCGTGAAAGGTATAAGGATTCCCTTGACAAAATACTCTCAATTCCATATGACAAAACAAAGGTTTACGTGTGCGTCGAGTCAAAAGTATTCGGAATCGGTCTTGAATCATACACTGTCGGTTCCTCAGAATTCTGCATGAACTATGTATCTCATGCCGGAATAACGCCTCTCATGGATAACGGTCATTATCATCCTACGGAGGTCGTTTCCGACAAAATCCCCGCAATGCTTGTTTTCAATGATAAAATTGCACTTCATGTAACAAGAGGCGTACGTTGGGACAGCGATCATGTTGTTCTCTTTGATGATGAAACAAGAGAGATTTTCAAGGAAATTGTCAGAAACGAAGCTCTTGATAGAGTTTTTATAGCAACCGACTACTTTGATGCATCCATAAACAGAATTTCAGCATGGATTACAGGCTCAAGAAGCGTCCAGAAAGCCCTTCTCTTTGCTCTTTTGCAGCCGGATAAAAAAATGAAGCAGTTACAGGACGAAAGCAGGTTTACGGAACTTATGGCAATGATGGAAAATTTCAAAACAATGCCGTTCGGTGATGTCTGGGATGAGTATTTAAGACGTGAAAATATCACTAACGACTATATCTCTGAAGTGCTGAGATACGAAAAAGATGTTCTGGAGGCAAGAAAATGATAAAAGATATTCTTACCGCTCCGTTTGTAAAAGAAATGTGTGACCTTACGACAAACATGTACCGACTCGGTTGGGATGAACGCAACGGAGGAAACATCAGCTATATGCTTGATGAAGATGCAGTTGCGGAATATCTGAACATGTCAGATGTGATAAGACATATTCCCATAGGGTTCTGTGCCGAAAAGCTTATAGGAAAAATATTTATTGTTACGGGAACAGGAAAGTATTTTAAAAATGTCAAAACTGACCCTGAAAACAATCTTGGAATAATAAGAATCGCAAAGGACGGAGAAACCGCCGAGCTTCTCTGGGGTTATTCCGACGGAGGAAAATTCACAAGCGAACTCCCTGCTCACCTGATGAGTCACATTGCAAGACTCAGTGTTGACCCTGAGAACAGGGTAGTTATTCATTCTCATCCGACTAACACGCTTGCAATGAACTACGTTCATCCGCTTGAAGAAAAAAAGTTCACTCATACGCTATGGGAGATGTGCACCGAGTGTATAGTTGTTTTCCCGGATGGTATCGGTGTTCTCCCATGGATGCTTTGCGGCACAAATGAGATAGGGATTGCAACCGCAGAAAAAATGAAAGAATTCCGTCTTGTCATCTGGGGTATGCACGGTATATACGGTGCAGGAAAAACGATTGACGAAACCTTCGGCCTTATTGAAACAGTAGAAAAAGCCGCTCAGATATATATGCTTACATCTCACCAGCCGCGAATAAATACGATAAAAGACACCGAGATGAAAGAGCTTGCGGAATTTTTCGGTGTTACCTACAGAAAAGATTTTCTGAATCTTTGATTTTTGCTATATACATCTCCTTCAAATAAATCCAAAACCGAGAGAGCTTCGCATTTTACGGGGCTCTCTCGGTTTTTATTTTTTTGATTACATCAAATAGCTGTTTAAACAATAAACTCCGATGAATTTCTGTAACCTATCGGTGTCATCCCGACTTTGTTTTTAAAATGATAATTAAAATTGTTGATGTCATGTATACCTACTTCATAAGAAATTTTAATTGCGGGTAAAGAGGTGGTTTTAAGCAAAATCTTTGCTCTGTTTATTCTGAGGGTTATAAGATAATCCCCCGGTGAAAAACCCGTGTACTTTTTGAACTCTTTTGAAAGGTGAAATTTATTTGTGTTTGTCAACAAAGATAAGGTATCCAGTGTTATATGCTGCGAGAAATTATCTTCCATGTACTTCATGGCTTTCTGAACATTTTGAGGTATCTCTCCCGCCGGGATATTTATCTTCGCGGCAAGTGTCATCAAATGAACAATCATACCATCAATACAGTGAGACGCCCGAAGATCACGGTTAAGACTCGGAGAATCGTATATGGAGAGAAGCTGTTCAAGGTATCTGTGAAATCTCCCAGTTACAGATTCATGAAAAGCAAAATTTTCATAATTTTCGTACTGTTCATACAAAACAGGCAAAATACCACCCCGAATATGCAGGACGCCAACCTCCCATTTTTCCAAGGCTTCATAATAATGTATTTTTTTACAATCAATAAAAATACCGTCCTCTTCTTCAAGAATAATCCTTTTTTCGTTGTATTCCACGACGCCTTTTCCGGAATAAGTATAAAGAATGAGAAAAGACGAAAAATTACTTCTCCTTGTATATGAGCCTTTGTCATAATCAAATATTCCAAATGACTGAACATAGAACAGATTTTCAAATGCAAAAGAAGTTATGGGCGGCAACAGAAAGGACCTGTATTTACCACTTATTATGAATTCTGAGTTTAAAAGGTTCTCGGGATCATAATCTTTTTCTCTGTAAGTATCAGGGGTTATGTTTTTTGACACAAGAGGTTTAACTGTAGATGTACAATCGAATTTTATTCCTTCAAAAATAATTCTCGCCTACCTTTTGTTCAATTTGTATATAATGGTTATATTTTTATAAGCACTTTAGACAAATCGGTCTTTATTTAAACAAGATTTTATGATGTTTCCACAAGTTGTTATGATGAACAACGGCTATATCATATGTATTATTAAACATGAAAAGTATATATCATGTCAAGATTTTATTAGTTTTTTCGTGAATATAATTCCTTTCTTCTGGTTGGTCCTCCGGGTTTTATACTCCTCTTTTCTTTGTTTGTTATGTTTGTTTTAATATCTCTCCCGGAGGATTAATCAGAAACAAGTAAACCGTTATGTGTCTCTGACACATTAAAGATACACGAAAATTTTTTATGAAAGGATGAAAAGAATGAGCATTTCAAAAGCAAAAAAAATGACCGCCATATTTATGAGTTTCGTCATGCTATTCACACTTACATCGTGTGCGCTTGATATGGACTTTATAAGATACGGCTGGGACGGTATCGTTGACGGTGAGCGCATCTGGGGAGAAGAGAGACCAACTTCCAAAAAAGATAAGGAAGAGAAATCATCAGAAACCGAAGGTGATGAGGTCACTGATAATAACGAAGGCAGTGAAGAAATAACCGAAGTTGTTACGGATAAATCAGGTGAAGTTGTGACAGACAAATCAGGTGAAGCCGTCACAAAAACAGTTCACAAACCATCCGGAAGCACTAACGGAACGTCTTCAAAAACAAACAGCGGTAACACAAATTCCGGTACGGGAACAACAACACTCAAGCAGAACAACCCCGGAAATTCGTCATCTTCTGCAGATGCTATTTCTGTATTTAACGCAGCGGTAAACTCCGGTAGACCTTCGGGAGCAAGGTACAATCTTACGGCAACAGACGCAACTTTCAAGTCTTCAAAAAGCGCTTTGGATTCCATATTTTCTAGTGCGTTTACAAAAGATGAAGTTGCAAAACAAAACGCATCAAATCTAACGGCAAATCATTCGGCATTTACAACCATCTCCGCATCCGATTGTTCGTCAACAAAAATAACCGACAACGGTTCTTCATATACCGTCACTCTGATGCTTAAAAACGTATCCCTTCCAGCATCGGCTTTTCCCGCAAAAAACGGGTACCTGTACTTTTTGAACAGTACAGAGGTAACTGCAACCGTTCACAAGGCAAATTCAAAAATCACATTCATGAAAAACGGTACGATAAGTCTTTCAAATGGGGTGATTACAGCAACCGTTGACAAATCAAGCGGAAAATTTACTTCCTGCAAACTCGACTTAAACGAAGTTTACTATGATGAGATATACCTGAAGGATCTCCTTGCAGATGCTCCGTCGGCCATTGTAGGTATCATAGGAGACGCAACCCTCCACGGAACGTTCTCGTACAAACTTTCAGTTACATATTCATTCTAAAAATAAGGAAAGAAACAGACTATGCTAAAAAAAGAAAAATTACATATCGACAAAACAGGTTGGAAAACAACTACAAAACAACGTGGAAAATACTATATCAGTGATCTAGCCAGAACATGCGAAGGAGCTATCATAACAACATTTATGACCATGTTTCTTCTCATGCAGGGAATCAATCCGGCAAAAATGGCAGGTATAATGCTTATTGTAAAAATAATCGATTCATTTGATGACGTTATTTTTGGGTACGTTGTTGACAGACTTAAACCGTCAACGAGTACAAAACTTCAAAGGTTCGCCGGAAAAGGCAAGTATCTACCCTGGTACAGGATAACTTTCTGGCTATTTCCCCTCTTTACGATAGCATTTTTTCTCATGCCTACCTCCATACCAGAAGGAGCAAAGCTTGCATGGTTCGGAATTTTTTATCTCCTCTATGACCTGAGCTACACCCTGGTTGAAGTTCCGATGAATTCAATGGCAGTAACTCTTACAGACAATATTGATGAGAGAAATACAATCATACAAAACAGAACAATTCTTGATCAAAACGTAATTATGTTAATTGGTATTATTTTCTACGTTCTTGTCAGTGAAGTTGTAGGAATACCGATAAAATATGTAGTTGTCGGAGCATCTGTTATTTTCTTCCTTATGATGATTCCACTCACACACGGCGTCGAAGAATACAACACTGAACTTGCAAATGTCGAGGCAGACGAAAACACTCACTATTCATTCAAAGATATGTTTGAATGCCTTAAAACAAATAAATATATGTTCATTCTTCTCCTGTCGAATCTTGCGGTTTCGTGTCTTGCAACCGGTGCTAACCTTGCAAATTTTGTTGCTTATTATCACTTCGGCAATTCTCTTGTTTTTGCAGTTCCTATTGCTATAGCTGCAATTCCGGGTATTATCGCTCAGCTTAATACGGCAAGGATAACGAAAAAATTCGGCAAGATTCCGACTGTAGTTTTCTGCGGTCTTCTCGGCGGAATCCCCCTTATCTCCATCTATTTTGTAGGTTCAAAGCACGTAATTCTTGTATGCATGTTACTTGTACTTCAGGCTCTCCCCGGAAACGTATCAAATATTGCAAAAACCTTCCTCATTCCCGACACGATTGAGTACACAAGATACAAGACCGGAAAAGACTGCACTGGAATCTTTTTCGCAATTAATTCGTTTGTAACAAAGCTTACTCAGAGTGTTGCATCATCGTTGGGTCTCTTTCTTCTCGGTATATCCGGATGGATTGAAATTGAAGCAACGGATTTCGGAGATATCGCCGCACAGAACATACAACAGCCGGAATCAGCTCTGAATATGCTCTGGATGGTTTACGCTCTAATACCGGCTATCGGTGCAATTCTCGGAATAATAATCATCATGGCATACAAACTCCGTGACAAAGATGCAGATCTTATGGCAAAATGCAACGCCGGTGAGATAACACGCGAAGAGTGTGAAGCTCAACTATCAAAAAAATATTGATTTTTTCGTGAATTTCTCTGTTACGCAGAGAAATTCACGTCTGAAAACAAAAGTTTAAAATAAGGAACAATACTTAAATGGAAATTTATTCTGTAAAATTAAACGGTTATACCAACCCATGCGGGTATGATCTCTCGAACCTGAACATTTCATGGAAGGTAAAAAATTCTTCCGGGAAAAAGCAAAAATTTGCAAAAATAGAATTCAGTACAAATAAAAACTTTTCTGATATTGTATTTGAAAAGTCCGGTGCTTATCTTGATTCATGCGGAGAGTCGACAGACTTTCCGCTGAAGCCTCTTACAAAATATTTTGTAAGAGTAACGGTCGTTGCCGACAATGATGAAGTCGGAATATGCGACAGTACGTTTTTCGAAACGGGTAAAATGTCGGAGCCTTGGGTCGGAAAATGGATAACGGTATCAAAGGATGATTCGGCCGATCCGACATTTCACCCGGAATTCCGAAAAACCTTCAGAGCAAAGACCGACAAAAATATAAAGTCCGCAAGACTTTATATCTGCGGTCTTGGCTCTTTTGTCGCATTTATCAACGAAAAACGCGTCGGCAACGACCACCTTGCGCCGTTTATCAATGATTATAAATCCGGATATCAGTACATGACATATGACATAACGAATCACATACATGCACCAAACGGCGCTCAGGATACCGATACACTCAAAGTTTTTTTAGGTAACTCATGGTACAGAGGAAAATTCGGTCTCGGATGCAAGTCTCATTTTGAAAAGCCATTTGCGCTTATTGCCGAAGTACATATAAACTATGATGACGGTACAAAAGAAATCATTGCAACCGACGAATCGTTTTTGTACAGAAGAAGTCCGTTTACGCTCTCTGACATATATGATGGTGAAACACAGAATTACTCACTATACAGAGAAAACGAAAACAAAATCGAAAAGAACGCGGAAAATATTGAGTGTGGTTTTAAACTTTCAGAACGTTATTCTCTTCCCCTTCACACAATGGAAAAGCTCCGTGTAAAGAAAGTGATTAAAACTCCAAAAGATGAACTTGTTCTTGATTTTGGTCAGAATTTTTCCGGGTATGTCGAATTCACCATACCTCTGGCAGACAAGCAAACCGTAACGCTCGAATTTGGTGAAATACTTCAGGACGGATGCTTTTACAACAAAAATTACAGAACTGCCGCCTCAACATTTACATATATTTCGGATGGAATAATCCGTACCGTACAAACTTATTTCTCATACTTCGGTTTCAGATATGTGAAGGTGTCAGGAGTTGAGAATATTTCACCACCGGAAGCCTTTACGGGACATGTTCTTTATTCTGAGATGGACAGAACAGGCTATCTTTCAACCGGAAATGAGAAAATCAACAGGCTATATGAAAACTCAATATGGGGGCTCAAATCCAATTTTACAGATATGCCTACCGACTGTCCTCAGCGTGACGAACGTCTCGGATGGTGCGGAGACGCACAGGTATTCTGTAAAACCGCTTCTTATCATATGGATACACGTGCGTTTTATCAAAAATTCATACGTGATTTGAGAAGCGATCAAAAAAGGAATAACGGAAAAGTAGCTATCTATCTTCCAAATGAATTTCCGGGTCTTTCAGCAGGTGTATGGAGTGACATCTCAACTATCATTCCCGCCGCCCTTTTCGACTTTTTCGGAAACAGAGCTTCGCTCATAACTAATTATCCGCTTATGAAGGACTGGGTTGACTGCGTACACGCTGAAGATGTTGCACGCGGAGAAAAAAATCTTTATGATTTCGGATTCCAGTTCGGAGATTGGCTTGCACTTGACGGCCCAACCGAACAGAGCAGATTCGGCAGAACCGACAGATACTTTGTCTCATCCGCATATTACTATCAATCAGTCAAAACTGTTGCAAAAGCAGCGGAAATCATCGGAAACAAAAACGATTTTAAAAAATATGACAACTTATCAAAGCTTATAAAAAACGCAATTATTAACGAATATTTCACTCCGACAGGCAGACTATCCATTGATACACAGACAGGCTACATAATTTGTCTTGCCTTCGGTATATACACCGACAAGGAACGACTAATAAAAGATCTGAAGCTGCGAATAAAAAATGATTGCAGGAAAATAAAAGGCGGATTCGTCGGAGCTACGATGATGAATACCGTTCTTTCGGATAACGGGCTATCAGATATTGCATACGATTTTTTAACCGATGAAGAATACCCGGGATGGCTTTATCAGGTTAATCTCGGAGCCACAACGATTTGGGAAAGATGGAACAGCGTACTGCCAAACGGAAAAATATCCGGCACACAAATGAATTCTCTCAACCACTATTCCTACGGATCCGTCGTTGAATTTTTGTATAAGAATGCTGCAGGCCTTGCCTCTGACACTCCCGGTTTTAAGCATGCTGTTATAAATCCAAAGCCGGACATAAGACTCAAATACCTAGAATCAAAGTATGACAGTGCAAGCGGCACCTACTCATCCTCATGGAAAATCAACTCTGACGGGAGCGTGACGTACAGTTTTGAAATTCCCTTCAACTGTACGGCGGACATTTCCCTCGACGGTGAAAAAAGCATAAGACACCTTGACGCGGGAATATATTCCTTTACAATAAAATCAGAAAAGCAATATAATCTCCTTTATTCGCCATCCACCCCTCTGTCACGGCTTTTGAAAGATGAAAGAGCAACGGAAATACTTGAAGATTTTTTTCCTGAAGCAGCAGAAACAGACAGAAATGATATCGAGGCGATGAGCAAGTCACTTGAGGATGAAAAAAACCGTACGTTACTGTTCAGAATGCCCGCTGACAACATAACTAAAGCAATAGAAAAAATTACTGAGCTAAGATAAAATAACAAGAGGTAATAGTAATGAATGAATCGGAAAAAATATTTTTCTTTGACACAGCTTACCTTTCAGAAACAAAAGATATTCGCAAAAGATGTAGAAAGAATTATTTGAAAGAAGAACTTAAGCATTTTTTTCCAAACAGGGATTTTGAAATTACATCGGTAAGTTTATTCGAAAAAGGAAAATATCCTGTTAATGCTTTAAAAAATATAAGTGAGTTACCCCCATTTTGTGAAGTATGTATCAAAGTTACAACCGGCTCGTCCTATGAGGAAATAATAGTCTGGTCTCCCCTTACATGGAATGACCGTTTTATCGGAACCGGCGGCGGCGGTACCGGGACCGGCGGAAAAAACTTTATAACAAAGCCTGACAATGCCCGTCGCGGTATGACGTTGCCCTTTGCCGTAATCAACGGATTTTCCGCCGCCACAGGCAATGCAATGAACTACAAAGAAAGAAGCATCTCGGATCTGACTTTTGATAAAAAATCAAAGAAACTTAACAGAGATATCCTTGAAAACTGGCGTGCACGGACAACACATGATATGACAATTTTCGGAAAAGCCATAACGGAAATTCTTCATGACAGAAAACCGAAATACTCATATTTTCACGGTGGATCAGGCGGAGGACGTCAGGCAATGGTTGAAGCTCAAAATTATCCCAATGACTACAATGGAATCTGGGCTTCCTGTCCCGCCATTAACTGGACTAAATTTATACCTATGGGATTTTGGTATATATCCGTTATGAATGAGTATAATTATGTTATCCCTTACAAAAAGATGGAAAAAATACGTAAGGAAATAATAAAATCACAAGGCGGAGAAAATGAATTTTACGATAAAGAGCCACCGAAATCTTTTGATTCGAATACTCTTATCGGTAAAAAGGGAATAACAAAAAAAGATGCATTTGTTTTTTCAGAATTCATAAAAGGACCGTTTGATGAAAACGGTATCAGACTTTGGTATTCATTCAGACCCGGAGTTAAGTTCTATAACAATATAATCCCCATAGGTGCATATTACTACTCCGTCTTTAAAAGAAAACCAAAAGTATTTCTTTTATGCAATTTTGTCGCTCGTTGGGCAGAAAATGATCCGAATAAAAAATTCGATAAAATGAATATCTCCGAATCAAAAAGATTTTTTAATAAAGTCCAAGCCTCTCTTTGCGATTGCGGTGCGGATGATGCTGACCTAAGAGAATTTTACAAACTCGGAAACAAACTGATTCTTGATCACGGATACAATGATCCGCTTATACCTATAGACGGTTCCATTGACTACTACAATCGTGTTGTGGATATTTTCGGTTCAAAAGAAAAAGTAAGATCCTTTTTTAAAATGTTTCTCAATCCCGGAGACGGACACGGTGATTGTTATAATAAAGGTCCGGGAATTACGGAAAGTGATGGCTTAACGGCACTTATAAATTGGGTGGAAAAAGATATTCCGCCTGAAACAATTCGTGTTGCACGTGTTGACAAAAAAACAAAAGAAGTACTGTATGAAACCTTAAGAAAAGAATATTGACAGAAAAGAGTGTTTATTTATATGAATTCAAAAAGAGGTCCTTCCTTAAACATATGGGACGCGAAAATCCCCTATAATTCCTCAGATTCGAAACTCGAAAAAATGAAGATTCACTATAAAGAAAATAAACTTTTATATTTCATTAAATTTCTACTTGCAATAAGAGATAATGAAAAAAAGAAATTCTCATTTAAAAAAATATCCGAAATTGATACTTACACATATAAAACACAGATAAAAGCAGGCCGTTGCAAAGAGACTTTTGAAGATGTTCCGTGCCTCACACCATACCTTGTTTCCGAAAGTAAAAAAGCTGTAATTGTTGTTCCGGGTGGCGGATATGCCGCAGGTTATTTCCCAGGAAAACTTGATTTTCCGGATAATGACGCCGAGATGGGTCTTGCCGCAAAACGTCTGAATGAGGCAGGAATAAATGCATTTGTCCTCTCATACCGTTACAGTCCCTACAGATACCCGGTTCCCCTGCTTGACATGCAGCGTGCCGTAAAATATCTGAAATTCCATGCGGAAGAATACGGTATTGATAAGAATAAAATCGGACTGCTGGGATTTTCCGCAGGTGGCTATCAGGTAGGCGGTTTTATTAATCTCTTTATGAATAATCCGGAGAAAACATTTGAACTTTTACCTGATAATTACATCTCGGATGAAATTGATAAAACCGATGACACAGTAAACAATACAGCTATGTTTTACCCCCTTTTATCATTTGAAAATCATAAAGGTGTTTTGTCTGTATTTTTACCAAAAAAGTATAATGACAACGAAGAAAAAGTTTATTCGTTTATCAACGATACCGATTTAACCAAAAATATTAACAGCATTTTTGTTCCGCAATTTTTGTCACATGGTACAAAAGACTTTCTTGTCAACTTCAAATCCACCGAAGCATATGTAAATGCCTTAAAAGAACAAGGCGGTAACTGCAAATACGTCCCTGTCCCGGGAGCAAGTCACGTATTTACCGAAGAAAAGAAATACAGATATGTATTTGATGAATATCTTTCTTGGGCAAATGAACAGTTCTAACAAAAAAGTTAAAATGCAGGCACGGTAATACACCGTGCCTGTTATTTTGCAATTATTATTTGTTTAATTGATTTTTATTCAGATACTTTCTTTGATTTTTTCAAGCAAATGCCGACGCTGAAAAGTGACGTCGCCAAAGCCGTCACAACCGAAACTGTTACCCCACGCTCTCCTGTCTTAACAATTTTTTCAGATGTTGCATCTTCATTTGACACATTGTCCGAAAGCGGGATACTGTCTTTTGAAATAACGGTAGAATCACTTACGGTGTTATCTTTTTTTTCTTCTGTCTCAACATAAGTTAAATCAGAAGCCATATAAAACTCTAACCATTCATTAACTTTTTCGGTCCATTTCTTGTATGTACCGGGGTCTGCGAGTAATGTATGATCACTGTTTTTCCACCAAAATACTTCATTATCAATCCCATACTCATCAAGTACAGCCTTAATAGTGTTATACTGATTATTTCCGATGGTCTTGTCCTTTCCCGCAAATCCCATAAGAGTCGGACAAGAATTTTCATTTATATTGGCTACAGGTGAAATTGCCTTAAGCAAGGTATCCTTGCCTGTTGCCACGGGATTTTCAATATCTTCTGCTGTTATAGTCTCACCGGAAACTATTGTTGCGAAAGATGCAACTTCAGCATTTGTATAATTATCAAAGGTTCCCTTATAAAATCCGACAGGTGTTGTTATAGGGAAAATCATTTTTATCGGAAGCGGACATTCATCTGCCCTGCTATATGCATACAACGAAAGTAGATGCGAACCCGATGAAAATCCGGACATTGCCATACGATCAAGAGTGTATCCGAGTTCAGAACATTTTTCTATAATTGCATTTGTACACGATGTTACGTCGTCAAGCATGTCAAAAATATCTGCATTTGATTTACTTCCTGTAACTCGCGCAACATTGTCATTTCCCTGTGACGCAAGGTCGTAATCCATAGTGGCAGTGATAAATCCCTGCTTCGCAAAACACGCCGCACTCCAATCACAATGGTCTTTTGAGCCCATAGTCCAGGTACCACCGTGAATAAAAAGAATCAAACCTTGTGCCTCATTCACATCAAGGCCCTCCGGAATGTAAAGGTCATACTTAAGGGCATCACGTGTGTTACCATCTTTATCCGTATAGTTGAGATCCTCATAAATCATTCCGTCAGAAGACGACCAGCTCTCCTTGGTACCAGCAAGGAGATTTACAGCATCAAACACCTTGTTCATAAGAGGAATTGCAACACGTGCCGTTCCATAGCTCATATCTTTAACACCAAAGCCCGTAGGATCGCTTGATGAATTGTTTTTATTCAGCAAATCATCAATGCTAAGTGCACTTGCAGATACTGTTGCAAAAGTAAAGACAATTGCAACAGCAACAATCAACGAAACTATTTTCTTAAAACTATCTTTCATTTTATCACTCCTGAAATTTAAATTTATCCAAGTAATATACTACTTTTTCAGAAGCAATAATTCATCTGTAAAAATTGACAATACATCCTAAAATCTTGTGTTATGCAATATCTTTTACCGCCTCCGCAATTGCTTCTTCAATTGGTAACATTTTTTATCTCATCCGGAACTTGAAGATAATCAATTAAAACAGATTCAAGTAACCTTGAAAAATTAATATGCTCTTTTTCTGCAAGCCGTTTGAGCCATGCCGGCAATGTAATATTAGTTTTTTCACGTTCATTGTCCCTCTTTATCCTATATAAATCAGGATGAATTGTTATTGGCATAATTATATTTCCCTTTGTATACTCCGGTGGTAAATCTTTTGACGGAGTAGGAATTTCTTCTCCGTCATTTTCTAGACCGTATACATGTAGGCTTGCGGCTTCTGCACCCATTCTACCGGCATCTTCAAGATCATCCCCGCAGCTTATGCACCCCGGTAAATCAGGAAATGAAACACCGTATCCACCGTCGCTTGTTGGCTCAAGAACAGCAAGATAAGTTAAATTCAACATATCAAATTCCTCCATTCTGATTACTTTAATCCGGCCTGTTTCAGTATGCTGTTAAGTGTTCCTTTAGGTATATCCCTCTTTGCATGCATAGGAACAGTCACTTTGCCTTTTTTATCAATATTTTTTAACTGGATATGTGAACCATCCTGATCAACAACATACCAACCGTCATTTCGAAGCATCTTTAGTATTTCTTTTGAATTCAAAAGTATCCTCTACATATTATACGCATAGATAATACGTATGTCAATTAACTTTACAAGTACAAATTTAGAAATACAGTAAATGAATATATCTTTCAATACTCTTGGAACGAAAGGTCGAATAATCGG